>Ga0137391_10001443_pt1 | contig 17310 bp, 15 predicted proteins | sample 15con2h24BmetaG_FD_101399 | JGI IMG/M metagenome (GOLD analysis project Ga0137391, IMG submission 101399) | Vadose zone soil microbial communities from Angelo Coast Range Reserve, California, USA - 15con2h2.4B metaG | ecosystem: Environmental > Terrestrial > Soil > Vadose zone > Saprolite...
TCGGCTCGAACCGCCGGCCATTCGACCGGCGGACGGTAATGCCATCCCGGTTCACCACAATTGCGTCCGCTCTTCCTCCGCCGCTTACGTCGGCAAAAAAAACTCCTCCACGCGTAGGCGAACAACCCACCGCCTGCCCAAAAGCGGCAGCCGGAAAGAGCACACTCGCCAGAACAACGAGCGGAAGAATCCTGATCAAACCCGCGGGAATACGATTCATCGTGCCTCCATGAACGCAAATCATAGGTTTCGATTTCATTAGATCGTATAGCCCGGCACCGTGACGCGGCAACTGTCTGAACCAAATGCAAAACCTTTGCACCACGGAGTCACGGAGACACGGAGGAAAAAGATAAATGGGTTCCTTGCGGACCGGCGGGTTCATTGCGGTTTCATCCAGGGCGAACCGTCGATATTTCGAACTTGTGTCCGCATCGGAAAAACGAGGCCACGGAAAACCCCGGCCTATTCAGTGACCGATAAAATTTGCGCCAGGATTCCGTGCCCTCGCCTGCCCGATGGGGACAGTCTGTCGAAATATCGAAACTTCTGTTGCAAGGAACGAAACCCCGGCGATCCGAAACAGACCCATCTATCTTTTGTTTTTTGTTTTTCTCTGTGACTCCGTGGCTCCGTGGTGTGCTTTTGCTTTTAAAAAAGATTCACATCACCCAGGTTTTCCAGAAGAAATACCCGGTCATGGTGCAGCCGATGGTGATGACCAGCGCTCGCACGGCTTTGGTGCTGAGCTTTTGCGCGAAGTAAGCGCCGCCGTATCCGCCGAGGATCGCGCCGGTGACCATCAAAAGCGCCTGCGGCCAGTAGACGGCGCGGGCGAGGATAAAGACGACGATGGCCACACCGTTGCCGCAGGTCGCGAGCAGCGTTTTCAGCCCGTTCATCGTGTGGATGTTCTCAATGCCCATCATGGTCAGCAGGGCAAGCATCACAATGCCCGCTCCCGCGCCGAAGTAGCCGATATAAACCGCCACACATAACTGGACCAGAATGCCGACCGCCACTTGCAGACGTGAGGGCTCCTGATCCAGTTGATTTCGTATCATCCGGGCCGTGACCCTCCCGCCAAAGGCGAACAGCAGCGTCGCAGTGAGCATCAGCCAGGGTATTTCTTTGTCGAAGGTACTTTGCCGGGTGTGAAGCAGCAGACGCGAGCCCGCCAGGCTGCCAAGAATGGTGATAACGATGAGCGGCAGAATCTTTCGCAGTACCCGGCCGTCGAGCGCCTTGCGGTAAGCGCCCGTGGAGGCGACGGTGCCGGGCCACAGGGCGATGGTGTTGGTGGCGTTGGCGTTGATCGAGGGCACTCCGGTAAACATCAGGGCCGGGAAGGCGATAAAGCCTCCGCCGCCGGCCACCGAGTTGATGGCTCCGCCCACGACCGCCGCCGAAAAAAGAAGGGCTATCTGAGAAACGCTCACCAATCAGTGTAAATGCGACAGTGCAAAAACCAAAAAACTTAACCACAAAGGTCACGAAGTAACACAAAGGAAAAACGAACCGGATCAAACGTTCCGGTGTGCCTTTGACCTCTGTGGTCGAAAATTGCTTTTCCTTTGTGTTACTTCGTGACCTTTGTGGTTAATGGAATTTGCGCAGCCACGAGTTCGTAGCCGGCCCGCTTCAGCGCTTCGAGAGCGCGCTGTTCGAACTCTTCATGCAAAAGAACGAAATCTGTGTTGTAAGTTGAAATGGCAAAGATCGGAATGCTCACCTGGGCCAGCGGCGTAAGAAAAGATTGCAGGATGCCGATGGCGTTGAAGTCGAACGGGCCTTCGATCCCCAGGAGAATGTAATCGCGTTGCATCTTCACGCCTTCCGGCACCGCCTCCTGATCGCAGATGATCGAGACTTCTTCGGGTGTCACAGTGACTGAATGGAACACGCCGGTAAAAGCCCACGCCGGAACCTTTGTGCCGGCAGGCAATTGGCAGAGGGCAAAGCGTCCGGGATGGATTTTGAATCGCATTCGAGTTGGATTCCGTGTCCTCTCCTCCCCGATGGAGAGATAAGTTCAAAATATCGACACCGTGTTCCTGGCGCAGCCCAAAAACCAGCGGCTCAGGACAATCCAATTTATCTTTCGCCTTTCTCCGTGTCTCCGTGCCTCCGTGGTGCAAAGGTCTTGCCGCGAAAACGCAGCTTCATCGCCATGATGATCGCGATCAGCACCAGCGTGACGGAATTGGCGGCGATGATGGGCGCGGCGTGCAGCGCCAGACCGTAGACCAGCCACAGAATTACGCCTCCGGCGAAGGTGAGCAGCATGGTGGAAGACAGATCGTCACAGCGCCGGGTGCGCCATGTTTTGAAGGCCTGCGGAGCGAAGGAAATGGTGGTCAGCGTGCCCGCGATAAAGCCGAGCGCTTCGATGATGCTGCTGGTCAAGAGAACTCCCGTTGGTGATGGATCGATTGTAATATCCAAAACGGGTCAGCGGCGCGCGCGATCCAGCCATTTCTCGACCGGAGGAGGAGCTTTCCAGGAGAGCAGTTTTTCCAGCATGGCTTCGGGGGTCCGGGCCACCACAATCAGCTCACGATTTTCAGCCCGCATAAATTTCTCATTCACCGCGTGGTCCAGAAAGCCGAGCAGGCCGTCCCAGTATCCTTCCACGTTGAGAAGCCCGCAGGGTTTCACCTGAATTCCCAGCTGCGACCAGGTGACGATCTCGGTAAGCTCTTCGAGAGTGCCGCACCCTCCCGGCATGGCGATGAAGGCGTCGGCCAGATCGGCCATCATGGCTTTGCGCTGATGCATGGTTTCAACCACGTGCAGCTCAGTAAGCCCGTTGTGGCCGATTTCACGCCGCAGCAATCCGTCGGGAATCACGCCGATCGCCTCGCCGCCGCCCGCCAGGACGGAATCGGCGATCACGCCCATGAGGCCGACCGCCCCTCCGCCATAGACCAGCCCGATGCTGTGCTCGGCAAAAAGTCTGCCCAAAAGTTCAGCGGCGGCCCGGTAAGCGGGCCGCGCGCCGATGGACGATCCACAAAACACACAGATTCGCATGACGTCAGACAGCCACGTCTTCCGAGGGCATCTGTTCCGCCTTGATGCGCAGATCTTCGAACATCAGGGTGCTGAGATACCGTTCGCCGAAGCTGGGAATGATAACCACCATGATCTTCCCCGCATTCTCAGGACGGCTCGCGACCTTGATCGCCGCCGAAACCGCCGCGCCGGAAGAAATACCCACCAGCAGTCCTTCTTCTTTCGCCATGCGCCGCGCCATGGCAAACGATTCCTCGTTGGTGGCCGTCACCACTTCATCGATCAGGGTCCGATTGAGGATTTCAGGAATGAAGCCCGTACCGATACCCTGAATCTTATGCGGGCTGTGCGTTCCGCCGGAAAGCACCGGACTGTCGGCGGGCTCGACCGCCACGATTTGCAGCGAGGGCTTCTTTGCCTTAAGAAACTCGCCCGCGCCGGTCAGAGTTCCGCCGGTACCCACGCCGGAAACCAGGAAATCGACTCTGCCGTCGGTGTCATTCCAGATTTCAGGCCCGGTGGTTTCACGATGAATTTTGGGATTATCGGGATTGGCGAACTGCTGCAGGATGACCCCTCCCTGAGTCTTTTCCCTGATTTCATTCGCCTTGGCCATCGCGCCTTTGATGCCCTTGGCTCCGGGTGTCAGCACCAACTCGGCGCCAAAGGCCAGCAGCACGATGCGCCGCTCTTTGCTCATGGTATCGGGCATCACCAGAATCAGGCGATAGCCCCGGGCGGCGGCGACGAACGCCAGCCCGATGCCGGTATTGCCGCTGGTAGGCTCGATCAGCACGTTTTCCCCCGGCGCGATTCGTCCGGCCTTTTCGGCTTCAAGAATCATGCTCACGCCGATGCGGTCTTTAACGCTGCTACAGGGGTTCTGGCTCTCGAGTTTGGCCAGCACAGTGGCCTTACAGCCCTGGGTCACTTTATTCAGTTTTACAAGGGGTGTACCGCCGATCAGCTCTGTAACGTCTTTCGCGATTTTCATGATTCTTGTCCTCTCGAATACAGGTTTATTCTACTTCGAATTTATTAAGATTCAGCGATTGGGGGTAAAGAAGCAAAATTTTCAGCCGGCGGAAACGGCGCCAGCCCCGGGTGGCCGCAATCGGCGCATTCGCTGCGCTGCTTCCGGTACTGGGCCAGGCACCGGGGACAGTACGCCACGCAATTGTCCTCCCGGTTCCGGGGGCGCATCAGCTCCTCCGTAACAATCCCCTGTCTCCGGACGAGTTGCTCCATCAGCCTTTCCAGCGTCTGGCCATCATACGCGGCGGGATATTCGCTAAACCGGCATGCGCGCAGCTGTTCCCCGGCAAATACCCTGAATTCCTCCCGGGGCAAAAGCGCGGCGGCCACCGCCAGCGGATGATATCCGGCGAAGAGATCGCGCGAAACGATATCGCAGGCCCGCATTGCGGCGACGGGTGAAAGCAGCATCGTCAGGGCCGATTTCAGTCTCGTCCCGTCCGCTTTCGCCGACACCGCTTTGTGAAGCGCCCAGAACTCAGCGGTGATCGAGATCGACAACAGGGCAACGGCTGCGATCAGAGGCCACAATATCCGCTTTAGGCCCAGCAGCCGAAATCCCAGCGGCGCGGCCACGAACAGCAGGAAGAATTGCAGGTTGGCAAGAACGCGCAACCATTGCGACCGGCGACGGAATACCAGGAGTTTCCGGCGCACCGTGCTTTCACGCAGGCTTCGGCGCAGCCGATTCTCGATGGCGGCCTGGCGTTTCCCTCTTTTCAGCTTCCGAATCTGCGCCAGCATATCCGCGCATTCGTGTATTTGGGCTTCTCCGGCCTTCAGAACCGGCGAACCGTTGAACAACAGGCGCGATTCCGTGGTCGTCACTGTCAGCTTTTCCCAGGGAACGGCCACGGGCGGGCCCTCCCTGGGTATGTGGCAGCAGCCTTCAGGTGAAATCCGGAAATCGGGCCAGTCTGAAATAACCAGGGGACGAAGAGGCGGCAGCGGATTGGCCGCCACCCCGGCCAGTTCAAATGCATTCCAGATGAAGCCTTGTTTCTTTCGTGTGCCGTCGCCCGCCCCGCTCAAAGTAAAGACGGAGGATCCAGGCCCCACCCACACGATGCACTGCACCAGATAGACGAGCACCACAACGGCGAAGAGGGTCCCCAGCTCACTCATCATTCATCAGTAATCAGTCGGACTTGCAGTTCCCAATTATCGTTGTTCCTGCTGCGGGTCCTGAATCTTGTCTTCGTTGCCGAAAATGGACTTGAAAAATTTCTTGATGGCGCCGATCAGGGCCGCCAGCCCGGCGACCAGCACCTTCCAGAACTTCGCCAGAAATCCGGTCTTCAGCGCCACCGCGCCCGCGCCGCCCACAATCAGTGCGCCCAATCCGTATTCCGCCACCTTATCGCCGGCGGTGAAGTCGGCGTAGCGGCTGCCCTGTTTGTAGTTGAAACCGCCAATCAGCGAGTTGAATTCCGAAATGCTGGTCCTGTAATCCTTCGACGAGGCGACCAGATCGACATTCACCGTGCCTTTGCGCCCCAGCAGACGAATGGAGTGATTGATCGTTGGTTCTCCGCGCGGATCGTCACCCCGTCCCTGAATCGCCCAGGTCAGATTGTGCGTCAGGGGATCGTAAAAGGGCTGCTTTTCCCACCCGGTAACATGAAAGGCCCTCCAGCCGCGCTTCCTGCGCTCCTCGTTTGCCTCCTCCGTGCCTTCCTGCATGCTCTTCAACAGGGCGGGGGCATCGAGTTTGTCCTTTTCCTCGTCTTTTACATAGCCGGTATCTTCAAACTCAAAAGTCATGAACCATTGATCGTCTTCGCCATTGGGTATCAACGCGCCCAGTTCGTGACCGCTGGGTATATTGTGGGTGAGTTCCAGAAGCGTTTGCGCTCCCTGTTTACCCGTGAAGCTGTAGCCTTTGGGGATTTTGATTTCCGCGATGTCCCCGAGCTGCCCGGTAGTCGGACCGGCATGCCATTCGATTTTCGGCTGTGAGGGCTCTTTCTGTGCCGGTTCCTGACCCGCGGCCGAACAGAGCAGCATGGTGAGAATTGCCGCCAATAGAACTTCAAGACGCCTGACGCTGAACATATCTTTCCCGCTCCCTTCCTGGTAAAAGCCTTTCCGTGACAGGCATTGTTCAACGAATCGGAGGGGAAGGCAACAGGAAAAATACACGGACAAACAGAACTTCCGTGTCCTCGAATTTCTGCTGGAGAGAGAAGTTCGAAATATCCAGGTCCTGATTTTTGGATGCCACCAGGAATCAGCGGCTCGAATAGAACCCATTTATTTTTGCTTTTCTCCGTGACTCCGTGGCTCCGTGGTGCAAAGGTCTTGTGCATTTTCTCCGCAACCGCATTCCGGCGCATAATGGATACCGCCGCCCATGCCCGAACGCTTCCAATTCCGCAGCCTGCGCGAGCTGTTCGCCAAAGCCAATGAAGAAAAAGCCGGCGACCAGCTGGCGGGCCTCGCGGCCGAGTCGGAGCGGGAACGCGTGGCCGCCAAATATGCCCTGGCCGATCTGCCGCTGAAGGAAATTCTCGCCAACCCCCTGATCTCCCCCGATGAAGACGACGTCAGCCGATTGATCGCCGACACCCACGACCTCGAAAATTTCTCCGCCATCGAGAGCATGACCGTGGGCGAACTGCGCGAGTTCATCCTCAGCGATGAAACCACCGAGGCCACTCTCGAACGATTGCACTGGGCCATCACCCCGGAGATGGCGGCCGCCGCAACTAAATTGATGAGCAATAAGGACCTGGTGTTGGCCGCGAACAAGGTCCGTGTGGTCACGCGGTGCCGCAATACCATGGGCGAGCGCGGCGTGCTGGGCATCCGCCTTCAACCCAACCATCCGGCGGACGATGTGCCGGGAATCCTGCTGTCGGCCTTCGATGGCCTGCTCTACGGCTGCGGCGATGCCGTGATCGGGGTCAATCCCGCAAGCGATACCGTCGAACAGACCGCCACGATTCTGCGCGCGCTGAATCGCCTGATCGAAGCCTACGCAATTCCCACGCAGGCCTGCTGTCTCGCCCACATTTCCACGCAGCTGAAGGCCATGGAAGGCGGCGCGCCCGTCGACCTGTTGTTTCAGTCGGTGGCCGGAACGCAAAAAGCCAATGCAAGCTTCGGCATCACGCTCAGCATGTTGCGCGATGGAAGAGAACGAGTCCTGGAGGACCACGCAAAGCGGGGAATCTCGTCGTCGGAGAGCGTGGCGCCAAAACACCGCTGCATGTACTTTGAAACCGGACAGGGGAGCGCCCTTTCCGCCGAGGCCCACCACGGCGTGGACCAGCTTACTCTGGAAGCGCGGGCCTATGGAGTGGCCCGTGTCTTCGAGCCCTTTCTGGTCAACAGCGTGGTTGGCTTTATCGGGCCGGAATATCTCTATGACGAGCGGCAGATCGTGCGCGCCGGACTCGAAGACCACTTTATGGGCAAACTCCTCGGGCTCCCCATGGGCTGTGACGTCTGTTATACCAACCATGCCGCCGCCGACCAGAACTCCGCCGACAACCTGCTGATCCTGCTCACCGCCGCCGGATGCAACTATTTCATGGGCGTTCCCTGCTCCGACGATGTGATGCTGAATTACCAGTCCACCAGCTTTCACGATGCGCTGGCGGTCCGCCGGCTGTTCAATCTGCGCCCCGCGCCGGAGTTTCTGGCCTGGCTCCGCCAGATGGGACTATATAAGGATGATGGCGAACCGGCCATGCTCGACGCGGGAGTGAGAAAGCAGCTTGCGGCCGGACTCGATAAAGCACTTAGATAATTTGGTAATTGGGTAAATTGGTAATTTGGTAATTCGGCAGGGCTCCCGCAGATTGCATAGGCCTTGAGAACAATTACTCAATTACAAAATTACCCAATTACCAAATCATCCCCGTTCGTAGCTTCCTGCAGCGCCACTCCGCTGGTTCGTCGGCGCATCATCTGCTCCGCGAGGCCGATAATGCGCGAGGCCGCTTCATCTGTGCTCAGACCACGTAAATGGATGTTCGAGATCAGGTTGCGATTGGAGTCATTGTGACCGGCGCGCGGTTCGTATGCCATGTAAGCGGAAAGGCTCTCAGCGGTGGCCAGCCCCGGACGCTCGCCGATCAGCAATACCAATACTTTGGGCCGAAGCAGCTCTCCCACGTCGTTCATCACTCCGACGCGGCAGTAATGTACGGCTAAGGTCCGACCGAAAGTCCAGCCGTGTTCAAGAGCTTTTTCAAGCAGCAACGGAAGCAGCTTCGGCGTCTGCGTGGAAACGGCGGTCACAGACAGGCCGTCTCCGATGACGATCTGCAAATCGGCATGTATTGGGCATTGCGACGTCAACTGACTGTGCGAATTCGAATCAAGGCGGCGTCCGAGATCGGGACGGTGCAGGTATTCGTCTTTGGAGCGGGCCATGGTCGAGACAGCCAGGATATCCCAATGCCGCACAAACTCCGCGCCCAGATCCCGGTCGAGATCAAGCTCAGCCCTCACGGCATCGCGGGCCGCGGCGTGGTCCTGGCGCAGCTTCAGTTGCGTGGCGGTGCGATAGGATGCTCCGGCGCGGCCGGCCAGGACCCGCGCCGGCGTGTGCGCACGGATTCGCTCGATCAGCTCGGGCCAGGGAAGAAGTTTGTCATCCATATCGTATCCGCGGCGGCAACGACTCCTGGGGCTGGAACGGATTTAGTAATTGTGTAATCTAGTAATTGAAGTGCTGCCCGGTATTCAATTACGAAATTACCAAATTACACAATTATCCAATCCCCTCTAGCCAGCCTGCCCGTTCTTGATAAGACACCCATTGCGCTTCTGAGTCAGCCGCCATGCCATTACCTTGAGCAGCTCCTGCGCCACGGCCTGGGCCACCTTCGGAACCACCGCGTTTCCGAATTGCCGGTATGACTGCGTGTCGGAAACGGCGATTTCATATTTGTCATCGAACCCCATCAGGCGGGCACATTCACGCGGAGTCAGCCGCCGGGGATTTTTCCCGCTCTGGGGAATCAGTATCTCTGAGCCATCCTTGTGATATCTCGCGCTCAGGGTGCGCGTCACTCCATCCAGCGGCGCGATCCCAAATCCGAAACCATTACCTTTCGCTTTATGACCTTCGGCATATCGCTGCAAATAATTCCAGAGATGGTCCGTGAGCGTGTATTTGGGATCGGGCGCGGGGTCAAGAATCTCTCTGAGTTGCGGGCGCGGCCCTGACGGAGGTTCAGGGAACTCAAAGGGAGGGTCGTCCCCGAACTCTTTTCGGTCAAGGCAGACGATGTAGACGCGTTCGCGGTGCTGAGGAACCCATCCGGCGGCGTCGATTACTTTGGCGAAGACGTTGTAATTCAGGTCTTCCAGCGTCTCGGTAATGATCTTCCACGTCCTGCCCTTGTCGTGCGACTTCAGGTTTTTCACATTCTCAAGCAGCATCGCCGGCGGACGCTTCACGCTCGCGATGGTCGCGATCCTGAAAAACAGGTTTCCCTGGTCTTTGCACTCAAACCCGTGCGCCCGGCCCAGGCTGTTTTTCTTCGACACGCCCGCCAGTGAAAAGGGCTGACAGGGAAATCCGGCGGCCAGCACGTCATGGTCGGGAATCTTTTCCGCGTCGATCGCCCGGATGTCGCCCTCCGGCATTTCGCCGTGCCAGTGTTGATAGGTCTTCTGGGAGTATTTGTCCCACTCGGAGGTGAAAAGGCATTTGCCTCCGAGGTTTTCAAGAGCAACCCTGAACCCGCCGATCCCGGCAAACAGATCGATGAATTTGAACGGAAGCGAGCCCGGAACCGGAGTCTCAATTTCCACGATCTTCCGGGTAAAAAGCGGGATCTGTCCGTGAATTTCCGCCTCGCGAAGCCGGCCCAGCGTCGCAACCATGAATTCCTGCCGGCTCATTCTGGTCCTTTCAAGACCGGCTTGAATCCAGGTATGGATCTCACTGGGAACGTTCCGCACGAGAATGTCATTGCAGCCTTTGCCGTTCCGGTCTCTGGGAGGCTTTGATATCATTTGCCAAGGATGATATCAAAACGTCCCGGCAATTTGTGAGCGATTAGGAAAGGTCGCAGGCATGACAGACGTTCACACTCCTCTCCAGCGCAGCAAAAATATGGCTGCGATCAAATCGAAGAACACCTCGCCGGAGCTTCGGGTGCGTTCCTGTCTGCATCGAATGGGATTCCGGTTCAGTCTCCACCGCCGCGAGCTGCCCGGCCGACCCGACATCGTTCTCCGCACCCGCAAGAAGGTCATCTTTGTCCATGGCTGTTTCTGGCACATGCACACCTGCAGGCATGGTCGCGTAAAACCCGCTTCCAATGCCGCGTTCTGGCACAAAAAAAGATCGGGCAATGTCGAGCGTGACCGCCGGAACCAGCGGGAATTGCGAAAACTCGGATGGGGCGTTCTCACGATCTGGGAGTGTTCGATTGCGGATGAGGACAAGCTGAGAAATAGGCTGAAGAAGTTTTTGGAAGATTGAACGGGACGAGAAACATTCGGGTTAAAAGAAGTCCCGCTGGTAATGGTTATGGTTGCGGCTGCGTCGCGCTGCGCCCGTTGCGGTGGAATGCTCTTATTTCTTTCGCTTTCCCGCTTTGGCGATACCGTCATTCACTTTGGTCAGCAAAGTCGCGCGCCAGCGCCTGCCAGGGGGGACGACCCTAGATTTCAACCAGCTCGGCCAGCATCACTTTTGCCTCCGCCAGTTTGCCGGTCTTGGCGTAAGCGAAGCTCAGGCAGTAGAACGCTATATCGCGGCCTTTCCCGGTTCGCGCTATCAGGACCAGACCACACAACTGGCAATCTACACCCTGGGACAATTGCACGATCCGGCTCGGCTGGCGGGCTTCACCGTCAAGGCGCTGGCGGCCAGCCCCAACTGCATCGCCTCTATTCCGGGCTGGCGCATTCCACGCTCGGCTACACGCTGCTGAAGCAGGAAAAAACCATTCCGGCGATTGCGGAACTGAAAACCGCGACCACGGAACTCAAGGGTACCGGGGAAGCGTATTCCGGGACGCTCTAAGGCCTATCGGGGTGGTTTCATTTGTGATCAGCAACAAACGAAAGCCCCTGCAGCGAATTCACCAAATCGGTTACCCTCTTCTCCGAATCGGCAACGAACACCCAACTCAGCAGGTAGCCCTTCCATTCCGTGGCAACGAAAGCCTTGTGCAACGAACCTCCACTGTAGTTCTCCCTGTAGTCGGAACGATAGAAGTGCTTCCCCGCATAGTCGACAGCGTAAGCCTCATGAATCACTTCGATTGTGGGATTCTTAGCTTGCGCGTGGACGACCTTTAGGGCAAATTTTTTGACAGTTATTCGCGGACGATACGCGGCTGCGTCTTCGGCAATCATTAGAATCCGCTCTCGATTGGGTCCTCCAGTGTGCCGGTCGGCAGTAAGGAGGTAGAATCTGCCTGGCATCTGGAATGTCAGCGAGTTGGCCTGCATGATTTCTTCGTTCGCAAACCAACCGTCTCCGAGAGGGTATGAGAAGCCGAAATATGTATTGCTGTAAACATTCCCAGTCAACTTGCCGTCGTCGGGTCTCAGTTGCGAAGATTTAGGAGCCTCGCGTGGGTGGTGTTGCGCGAGCAGGAATGCGGAGACAAGGCAAAAGACAACTGCCAATGGAACCGGGCTGTACTTCATGGCGCAATTAGCCTAACAGAGTTTCCCTGTGAAAAAAAACACACTAGCCCAGCGCCAGGCAGTGAGAACCGGGCGACGCAGCCGCAAGCAAAAACCTTACAACGGATTTGCCCGGATAAAGACACGGATGAACACCGTGGAAAGACAGGAAACTGCCGGCGGATCTGGCGCGGACAGGCCCTCAGGCGCGGCGAGCCGGTGGAAGTGAATGCGTCGACCTGGGATTGCGACGGCCGTCCAGCGAGCGCGGCGGCTTTTTTTTGCTGGCTCTGCTAACTCCCTTCCGTTACCGCGGGACTTTTTTCAACCCTGATGTTTCTCGGGAAATGTAAAACAAAAACCCTCGCATTCCGCGAGGGTTTTTATATAACACTGTTTTAAAATTCCTACTGCAATGGTAGTGGCAATCCGTTCTCTTCCTCGCTTTTCTCCTGAATCACCACCGCCGAAGCCACCCGATCACCTTCTTCGAGGTGCAGCAGCCGCACGCCCTGGGTTGAACGGCCGGCTTCGCGAATCTGACGCGTGTCGATGCGGATGATCTTTCCGAACTGGCTGATCAGCATGACTTCGGATTCTTCATCCACCAGCATGATGCTTGAGACCTTGCCGTTGCGGGCCGTGGTCTTCACGTTGATCACGCCTTTGCCGCCGCGGGATTGCATCCGATATTCCTCGATGGGGGTGCGCTTGCCGTAGCCCTGTTCGGTCACGCTCAGAATCAGGCTGGGCACATCCGCGACATTTTCTTTCTCCTTACCTTTGTCGGTACTCTTGCGCTTGCCTTCCTTCGGAGTCACAGCCATACCCACAACATAGTCGTCCTTGTCGAGGGTCATTCCACGCACACCGTAGGCCGAACGACCCATGGGGCGCACGTCCCCTTCGTCAAAGCGGATGGCCATGCCTTCGTGCGAAGCCAGAAAGACCAACTGGTCGCCATCGGTCAGGCGGGCGGCGATCAATTCGTCGTCTTTTTCAACGCCGATGGCGATGATGCCTCGTGACATGACGTTGGAGAAATCCTTCACCGGGGTCTTCTTCACCGTGCCGTTCTTGGTGGCGAAAAACACGAAGCGGTTTTCCTCTTCGAGATTGCGGACTTCAAGCAGAGTGCGCACGTTTTCCCCGGGCTGAAGCGAAACCAGGTTGCCGATATGCTTGCCCTTGCCCGCGGCGCCCACATCGGGAATCTCATAGACCTTGAGCCAGTACACGCGGCCCGTATTGGTGAGAATCAACAGGTAAGAGTGCGTGGAGGCGGCGAAGAGATATTCGACGAAATCCTCTTCGCGGGTCTTCATGCCGGTGCGGCCTGTGCCTCCGCGCCGCTGCTGGCGGTACGTAGTCAGCGCGGTACGCTTGAGATAGCCGCTGTGCGAGACCGTGACCACCACCTGTTCGTCGGCGATCAGGTCGTCCAGGGTGATCTCGGTGCTCTCGTCGGTGATCTCGGTGCGGCGCTCGTCGCCGAATTGCTCGCGCACTTCCTGAAGCTCTTTGATGATCACGGCGCGCAGTTTCTTCTCAGAGGCCAGGATGGATTCGTATTCGGTAATCTTGTCGCGAATCTCGCCCAGCTCTTTGAGGATTTCGTCGGTCGAAAGCCGGGTCAGGCGATAGAGCTGCAATTCCAGAATGGCGTCGGCCTGGCGCGGCGAGAGCCGGCCTTCGGCGCCGCCGACTTTCTGCTGAATCTGCTTGTCCACGATCTTGAACTTTGCGGCCAGAAGGTTTTCTTTCGCCTCCTGGCGCGAGCCCGATCCGCGAATGATCTTGATGACCGCGTCCAGGTTGTCGAGCGCGATCTTATAGCCTTCCAGAATATGTTCCCGCTCGCGCGCCTTCATCAGCAGATAGGCGGTGCGGCGGCGGACCACATCGACGCGATGGTCGATGAAGTGCTGAATCGCCTGAATCAGGCCCATTTCCTTGGGCTGGCCATTCACCACCGCGAGGAAAATCATGCTGAAGCTTTCCTGCATCTGGGTGTGCTTGTAAAGCTGATTCAGAATGATCTGGTATTCGGCCCCGCGCTTGAGTTCCACCACGATTCTCATGCCGTCGCGGTCGGATTCGTCGCGCACGTCGGAGATGTCGTCGATGATCTTGTCGTTGACCAGTTGGGCGATTCGCTCGATCAGCTTCGATTTGTTCACCTGGTAAGGGATTTCAGTGACGATGATCGACTTGCGGCCCTGGGCCATGTCTTCGATGGCGGCCTTGGCGCGCATCATGAAACGCCCGCGGCCTTTTTCATAGGCGGCGGCAATGCCGCTGCGTCCGTAGATGTAGGCGCCGGTGGGGAAGTCCGGGCCTTTGACGATCTTCAGAATTTCTTTGAGCTTGATCGTGGGGTCGTTGACCAGCGCGATGGTGGCATCCACGATTTCCGTAAGATTGTGCGGCGGAATGTTGGTGGCCATGCCGACCGCGATTCCGTTCGAGCCATTCACCAGCAGGTTGGGAATGCGCGCCGGCAACACGGTGGGTTCGAGTGTGCTCTCGTCGTAATTGGGGACGAAATCGACGGTCTCTTTGTCGATGTCGTCCATGAGCGAAGCGGCGATGCGGGCGAGGCGGCACTCGGTGTAACGCATGGCCGCCGGCGGATCGCCATCGACCGAACCGAAATTGCCCTGACCGTCGATCAGCGGATAGCGCAGCGAGAACGGCTGCGCCATGCGCACCAGCGTGTCATAGATCGCGGAGTCGCCGTGCGGATGATACTGGCCCATGGTCTGGCCGACGACCTTGGCGCACTTGTTGTGCTTCTTGTTGTACTGCAAACCCATCTCGTGCATCGCGTAGAGCACGCGCCGATGTACCGGCTTGAATCCGTCGCGAACATCCGGCAGAGCGCGGCCGATAATGACCGACATCGCGTAATCGAGATACGAATGCCGCATCTCGTCTTCAATGTTGATGGGTTGTACGTTCGAAGCGCCCGGTCCCGTTCCTCCGCCGCCAGGCGGGTTCAGGGGCAACTGCGGGTCCTGATCATTAGCCATTCATTTCTCTCAATTCGCTTTAAGATGAACACACACCGAGGGTGTTTTCATACGGCCCGCTCCGGACCACTGAATTTTCCCTAAATCATTGCAATGACAGTAGTTACATGAGAAATCTCAACTGGAAATTATACCACAACATGCCGACCGGAGTGCTGTTGTGCGTGGGTGATTTAAAAACCGCAGAAACGCCTCTTGCTACGTCCCTTACAGTTTGCTCGGAGTCAGCGCAAAGAACAAACCCCGTTCCGCGATGCGGAACGGGGCGCAATATCCAAGCTTATTGATTTCTTACGGGAGATTGACAGACGAACCGGCTTCGTCATTCACTTTGCGCGTCGCGTCGAGATCCAGCTCCGCGATTTTGATCTTACGCGGAGGCTTGACGGAGAAATCAAAAAGCGTCTGCCCCACAATGGCGTAGTTCTGGGTCTCCAGGCGGTGGCCGTCTCTGAAAACAAAGATCGTCGGCTGAGCGGGTGGTTCCGGCTGTGACGCCTCTGCGGTTGTCTGCCGGGCTTCCGCGGTTTCGCTGCCACCCGATTTTGCGTCTTCCTTCACGCGGCTCTTTGGCTTTTCCCCGGACCGATCCGATGATGTGCTGGAACGTCTTGAGCGCAGCTCCGATAGTGCGTCCTGCGCACCCCGGGCATAAGCCTCGCGCAGAGCATCGGCTCCGGCGCCTGCTGCGGCATCGAGATCGCCCTGGTCGGCTGAGGGTTCCTCAGCCGCCTGTGCGGGGTCCGTGGAGGCCGAATTGACATAAACGGGATAGAACACCGGAACCGGGACCACTTCAGACCGGCGATGACGGCGCGTCGGACTCCCCAGAAGAACCCGTGAACGGTCGACGCCAATCGACCTTACGCCGATCGGTGTCGGAGAGGTAACACTGGATGGTACGCCGTGCAGCTGCCCGTCGGTTCCCGGCGAAGTGACGGATGCCGGAACGCCGTGCGTCTGGACCTGCGACTGGGCCGCCAGCGCAAGAAAAAGGAGAGGAAATACGATTTGCCGCATAATGATTGACCCGCTTCTGCCCGCAATGATAAAGCAAAACGCTCTCGGTTGGTGTTAATGGTACACCCTAAACCGATTTCGAACCCTAAACAATTTGATGCATCCAGTCACCTAAAAAGACCAGACCAAAGGCAAATTTCAGCGTCAGAAATGCCGCCAGGCCCCAGGCGAGTCCTGTGCCGGAAACCTCTAAAAGGTCGGCCGCCACGCCGCCAATAAACACAAAACAAAAGGCCAGGCCCAGCGGCGCGGTCCACAGATAAATGCCCGGCACCAGAGCAAACATCAGAACCAGCAGAAAACCCCCGAACAGCGGAGCGGAGTTGCCGAAATATCGGCTCCGGTCCCACAAACCATAGACTCCCAGGGCGGCGGCGAAGATCACAGCCAGAAAGAAACGGCCCGGCTGGTCGTCGCTTACAACAAAATACAGGCCCTGCAAAAGCGCGATTGTCGCTTTGGGAGTAATCAGCGCCGCGGAGCCCAGTCCGAAGCTGCCCGTAAGCACTTTGAAAACCAGCATCACCACGCCGCCGATTCCGAGGGCGCCGCCCATCACCAGAAAAGCCCGGTCGCGCCGACCGGGCGCGAGATACAGCATAAAAGCCAGCGCCGGAACGACCAGCGCAAGGGCCCAGAACATGGTGGCCGCACAAAGACCCAGAGCGATTCCCAGCAGCACGATGCGCGGCGCCCATTTCCTGGGCGGAGCATACAGCGTATGAGCGACTCCGATCGCCGTGTAGATAAGTCCGAAGCTGCCCCACGCCAGAATGATTTCCGGTCCGATATTGCTCGCAGCCTTGACCATGGCCGGCGAGGCGCAATAGAGCCCCAGAGCCACATAACCGCCGGGATTCCCAAACAACCTGCGGGCCACCCACCACAGCGCCGCGCCCAGCCACACACCGAAGATCACAAACGGCAGACGCAGCCACCATGAAGGCGGTATCGCCATCGCGGCCTTCATCCGTGCAGGAAGCGCCGGCCTGATGGCTGCGGCCACCTGAAGAGGAAACGCCGCAACCACGGCGGTCACCGGCGAAGTCACCCGGAATTCCTGGCCCGGCCGCGAACGGTGACCGGAAGCCATGTATTCGTATTCCGAATCGGAAATCCGTCTCCCGGAAGCCACCCACAGGCACTGCACGGCAAACACCAGCAGGAGCATTCCCGCAAAGATCTGAGGCCGGCCGATCTGAAATTCCCGCAGCGCGTTAAGCATGAATTGATATTTGTATCATGCGGCTTCGGGCAAAACCCGGCATCCACCGCAAAGGACGCAACGGGCGCAAAGGAAGAGCAAAAACAAAATCTTTAAAAATGCAAAACAAACCCTTGTTGTTTTTCCTTTGCGTCCGTTGCGTCCTTTGCGGTGGATACCGGGTTTGCTTTTCAACTCCTACCAGGAATAATGAACCACATACGTCACAACTTTCTCTCCATTCGGCGGCACCGTAACGGGAAATTCAATCGTCCGGCTGTCGATCTTTCTGAAGGTGTCGGATTTCTGTGAGAGCTCCCAGTTGCTCCAGCGGTAAAGGTGCTCGACCACCCGCATCTCGACCGGCGTCTTTTTGTGATTGCGCAGCTTGATTTCGAA
>Ga0137391_10001448_pt1 | contig 17291 bp, 14 predicted proteins | sample 15con2h24BmetaG_FD_101399 | JGI IMG/M metagenome (GOLD analysis project Ga0137391, IMG submission 101399) | Vadose zone soil microbial communities from Angelo Coast Range Reserve, California, USA - 15con2h2.4B metaG | ecosystem: Environmental > Terrestrial > Soil > Vadose zone > Saprolite...
CTCGATCAGGCAGTTGGTAGACTTAGCCGCCGTCGGTCCCGTGGTGTAGCCTGGCCAAACACGCGGCCCTGTCAAGGCCGAGAACGCCGGTTCGAATCCGGTCGGGACCGCCATTTAGGCTCCGCGGCGCTCTGTGGAGAGGTGGCCGAGTCCGGTTGAAGGCGACGGTCTCGAAAACCGTTATGGGTCACTGGCCCATCGAGAGTTCAAATCTCTCCCTCTCCGCCAGTTTTCAAAAACGCCCCTTTTGATCCCTTGTGCCAGGTCCTTGGCATCCGCCTCGCGCGCCTTCGTGGCCTCTTTCAAGATCAGATCGAAGGGCGCGTGGAGCTCCACTGCCAACCGGCCGTGCTTCGAGGTGGAGTTCGAAACAACCAGCTGCAGGAGCTTGCACCGCTCCTCACAACTCGTGCCTGTGCCTTACGTCGTGCACAGCGCCATTGGGGTAGAACGGGACGGGAATCTCCACGGGCAGGGCAGATCACCAAGATAATGCTGCGAAGAGGACCTATTGGTGACTAGCAGTCAGCGCCGAGTTGGTCAGAGTCAATCAATCGACCACCGCGCACGCGGTGGACGCGTACGTGTCAGCCGCATAAAGGTGTTTGAGCGCGATCGCTACGAGCTCGCAGCCTTGATGAAGGCTCTCCTTCTGCATTTCCGCTTTCCTGAACTGCCCATCAAACGAGCTCCGGAGGCCGAATGGACACAGCAGCTCCGGGATGCGCTTCCAGACAGAAGCGCGGACGTCTATTACGTGCTTCGACCACCGGAGGGCCCGGAAATTCTCCCTAGAGCGCTCTGCGTCGCTGTCGGCCGCGAAGCTGTGGCTGCGGTGGTCCGACGGGTAAAAGAGGATGAGGAGCCAGGACTCGTAGGCTCTGAATCCGCGGCGTTCAACGAACCAGAGTCATGCAATCAGCCAGATTTCCCGGGGATAGGTGACTTATCAGAAATCGCGCCTTCCGGGCGATTCATCGGCTCCGACGAACTGGTGCTCCAAGCACAAGACGGGAATCAGATGTGGCGCGCAATCTGTCAGCGCGCGGGCGTCAAGAGCATGGCGGTGGGTGATTGGGGAGCAATCGATCGCAGCCTCGATCGTGACTACAACGTCAGACACGTGCTCAGATACGGGGTGCCGAGCAATTCAGCGAACATCGCAGGCCTTCGGAGTTTGGTTGGGAACGAACGCGCCGAGATATGGGAGATCGAAGCGCTACGCAGGCCCTGGTCGCTTCGAATTGCCGCGATTAACTATCGGACGCTGGCAGCCATTCAATGGGTCAAGCGGTAACGAGAGAACCCCGCGTCACTGCGGAGGTTGCTTGCGACCAGTTAGGCGCTGGAGGCGGTGACGGCGGCGGTTGGCTTTCCAGCCATGAAGATGGCACGGAGCTGGGCTGGACAGGGGGACTTGGACTGGGTCACCGCACACCATTTTGGCCATTGCAACAAAATCGCTCAGAGCTGGGTCGCTGGAACTACTATCGCGGGTGAACGCTGAGCCTCGCGCGCCTTAGTGGGTAACTGCACACGCGACGAACTCACGGAGGAGATGATCACCATGGAAAGCGAATCGTCTGTTGAAATTCGCGATCTGCCGATTGCCGACATCCAACTGTCGCGATTCAACACTCGTAAGGACCTTTCAGCTGGTAACGAAGACAGCTCAATCAGTGACCTTGCGAAGAGCATTCAGAGTCGCGGTCTCCTCAATCCTGTGACTGTCAGATCTGCAGGAGCAGGCTTATGGGAGCTCGTGGCAGGCCAGCGTCGATTGGCCGCCTGCAAGCAGTTAGGTTGGGCCCACATCCCAGCCATCGTGCGTCGCGACGTGAAAGACGACGAGGCCACGAGCTTGTCGCTCATAGAGAATGTTCATCGAGCCGACATGCATCCGCTCGACAAGGCGAATGCCTTCCTCCTCTTGGCCGAATCCGTGGGGAGCGTGACTGCCGTAGCTAAGGAGACTGGTTTCTCAGAAGCAACCATCCGAAAGTACCTGGACCTAGGCAGGCTGCCTAAACAGCTTCAGCAAGAGCTCTCTACTTCCCACGGCCCAATAGGCGTGGACGCTCTCTCAACGCTCGTTCGCCGCTTTCCGGACGAAAGCGACCAGTTGGCGGCATTTGCGGAGGTGCGCGGATTTACGCGAGATGTCCAACAAGAAATTCTTCGCCGCTCCGAAGGCGATCTCGGTCGGGTCGTTGAGCTGGCAGAGGAGGCACGTGAGGGTCTCTTCAGCCTCAGAACCTGCAGAGACGGCTTTTGTTTCTCTATGGACGAGCACACGAAGAATGCCGTACGAAGCTCCATTGTTGACGGTCATCTATCCGTGCCGAGTCTCGTTAAGAGACTCGCAATGGGAACCCTGACCTCGCCCAATACCTGATTTCCTCGGGGCGTCCCTGCGACGTCCTCGCATGAGGCCGGCCGCCTCGAACAGGCAGGCGCGGGGACCGAGTCGGAAGTACAGGTGACCGAGCAGCCGATGGGCTGTAGCCGAGCCATGTCCAATCGCAGCGTCCTCGCCTGAGGTTATAATCTGCACAGCCTTAACCCCATGGGTTAAGATGAGCAGGTGAGCTATCGAAATTTTGTTCGTAAGCCGGAAGTTTCAACTTCGTTGCGAAGATCCGAAGGAATGCGCCAAACACTTCGGCAGCCTCGCCACGTCCCTGCAGCGCCGGTTAGTGCAGCTCCGTGCCGCTCCAAGCCTCGCGGATGTGTGTCTTGGGAACCCGCATCCGCTAACAGGCGATCGAACCGGCCAGTTTGGGATCGCGCTCACAGGGAACTACAGACTCATCTTCGAGGCCGCAGACGATCCTCCTGCTCTGTCCGACGAAGGGACCCTGATCCTGACTGCGATCAAGGTAATCAGGGCGTTGGAAGTTGTTGACTACCATGGCTGAACGCGACCTGGAATTCAGGCCTCTCTATGCAGTACCTCCGGGGGAGACTCTCGAGGAACTCCTCGCCGAGCGCCAAGTCACCCAAACCGAACTGGCCAACCGCATGGGTAGGCCGTTGAAGACCATCAACGAAATCATCCGCGGGAAGGCCGCAATCACACCGGACACGGCGATCCAGCTCGAACGCGTCTTGGGAGTATCGGCGAGTTTTTGGACCGATCTGGAGCGTCAGTATCGCGAGGACCAGGCGCGGGTGCGGGAGGTCGAGGCTCTGCGCGGGAAGTCAGGATGGCTCGAAAAATTCCCACTCAAAGACTTACGCAGACTTGGGCACCTGCCGGAGACTCGTGATCGACCCACCCAAATGCACTACCTCCTGCGGTTCTTCGGAGTTGGCAGCATAGAGGCGTGGGAAAGCGCCTGGTTACGTCCCACAGCAGCGTTCCTCCGCGAGTCGGCGATGTTGTCCGTATCCAAGGAGGCCACAGCTGCATGGCTTCGAGCTGGATCGTTTGAGGCCGGCCAAGTTCAGTGCGCTCCGTTCACCCGTGACGCGTTTCTTGACTTCCTCGGTACAGCTCGTGGGCTCACCCGCGAAGATCCCGAGGACTTTACCCGGCAGTTGGTCGACGGATGCAGATCAGCTGGGGTCGCCGTCGTGATCATGGGTCCCTTCGTCGGCACCAGGGCATACGGTGCCGCGTATTGGGTCAACCAGAACAAGGCCGTAATCCAACTAAGCAATCGATACCGAACAGACGACCATCTGTGGTTCACGTTCTTCCATGAGGCGGGCCATCTACTGCTACATGGCCGCCAGGCCACGTTTGTGGATGGCAAAGACGTGGCGCGATCAGCGGTCGGCCAGGCTGAACTCGAAGCGAATGCATTTGCAGCGGACCACCTTATTCCGAGTTTCGAATGGACTCGCTTTGTTAGGTCGAATCCTTCGACGGTTACTGGAGTGACTCGATTTGCCGATGAGATTGGTGTGAGCCCCGGTATTGTGGTGGGCCGACTTCAGCACGAGAAGCTTTGGCCGTACACACGTGGCAACGGACTGAAAAAGACGTTCGAACTGGAAAGTCAGAAATGAGCCGCCTGACGCGCCCTACATCCCAAACCGACGTAGACACCAACGTAGTTGCCGGGTACGCGGGAGGGCGCAAAGTAGGTACGCGGCTCAATTTCCGCACCATTGAGCACGAGGGAGGCTTCGTTCCCCTTCCTCCAATAGAGCAGGCCGAGGCCGAAGACGAGCAGCAGGAAGCAGCGAAGGCCGAAATGCTCGCGTATGAACTGCCGGTGGACTCTTGGCGGCGCCTGACCTGCGAGGGCACTGCAGAAAGACCACCCGTGAGGTTCGTCGACGGCTCAGTCGTGTCGACAACGGCGGGAGTCTGCAGGGTCGACGGCGTATATCGACCGATTTTGATCGCCAGCCTCGGGGCGATGGAGCTCTGCATGGACGGACGACATCTCAGTCGACCGAACGATGGATTCAAAGCAATGATTGCGGCAGCGGTGGTTTCCAACAGGATCGCCTCGAAGTTGATCGAAGACCTTAGGAGGGAGCTTTCAACCATCGGAATACAACTGATCGCGCTTGAATCAAAGGACTTTGGTCCCAATTACGAGCTGATGCGGAGACGGACGTGGGATTTCCTGAAACAGGAAATGGAAGGGTTGGAACGCGAGATATTGTTGGCTCGCCCGGAGGTCCCGACGCTCGCCGATGGATTGCTCGAGCGACGCCTAACCACGGTCGAATCTCAGCGTCAGCCGGTCATTGGAATGGTGAAACGAAATCTCCGTCAGTACCTACCCGATGCACTCGCCAGCCTCCTCTACGACCTTGAGCCAGGACAGCGATCACCGGCCTTCGTGATTAAGACGATCCACGCAGAGTTGGTCAGCTGGTATCTCAAACTGGCTGGTGGCGCGATTGGACCTGGAGCCGGCTTGGTCCGGCTTGCGATGCCTCGGGAATACCTTGACCGGCAATTCGACGGCCAACGACGGTTCCAGGAGATCTCTGGCATTTCACGGAGACTGTGCGCGATTCACTGCCGCGAGGAATCCTACGCACGATTCCGAGTCAGCCTAGAACCAATCGTTCGCCTTGAAGAGCAACTCCACGCTGTGCTGCCACCGATCGATCAGTTCGCTGCACGCCTCAGATTGAGTCTCGGACGAGCCTGAGGAGGTCAACCCTATGGATGCAAGTGAGTCTAAAGCTGAAGTCTCCAGCGAAACCCAGCCGGCCGCAGCCACAGAGGTGATCGGCCGAATCGGGGCGCCTGTCGACCACGAGGCGAGCTCCGGCGAGTTCTTCTTTTGGACCAAGGAGGACGCTACTGTCGAGAAAACCCAGCTAGTGCGGGTCGACACAACAATGGGTAGCAGGGGCGTTCAGATGTACGGCCTCGTTACTGAAGTGTTCCGACGTTCGCGCATGCGATCGATGCTTGAAGAGTCGGATCGCTTCGACGCCAGCCCCGCGATCGAGGTTCCGATCGAATCACGGGGAGTGACATATGCCCAGGTTCGAGTCCTGGCAGCTCAGCCTTCTGTGCTGGCACCCCCACGCGAGGACTCCCAAGTGTTTGAGGCGCAGGACGAACACGCGAGGATCGCATACGGGATAGACGCAATGGGCGATCCCCTGGTGATTGGACTTATTCGTAATGGAGGCGAGCGAGTCGCGGGAATTGCCTGTATCGACCTCGACTACGTACTGGGGGCCCTAGGCGGCCACGTCAATGTGACGGGCATAGCAGGGGCAGGCACCAAGTCCTCCTTTCTAACGATCGTCCTCGCCCAGATGCTCCGTCATTTCGACGAACGCCGGCGCCTGCAGCCGGAGAATCCTGACAGTCCCCGCGCTCGCGCGGTAGTCATCAATGTCAAGGGTTTCGATCTATTTCATATTGGTCGATACTCGGCGAAGTTCACCGAGGAGGATGTCCACGAGTGGGGACTGATGGGTTGGGACGAACCCCGGCCACTCGATTGCGAGTATTTCGCTCCACAGGACCCCGCCACCGATCTTGCAATCGATACGGGTGCTCCAGTCTCCGTGCAGCCTTTCAGCTGGACTCTGGCTGACATCCTGCTTCCCGATCTATTCGGCTATCTCTTCTCGGATGGCGACCGAGAGGACGACAATTTCCAACTCCTCATTCAAGACGTTGAGCGCCTTCTGGTTCAGGAGGTTCGCGGTGCGGCCAACAGAGTTTCTCGGCGGCAGAAGCCAGGATCACCTCAGGCGTTTAGCGATCTCTTCGAGTGGTTTCGCCAGGGACTGGAGGACGACCACGTTGGGCATAACGCGGACTGGAATTGGCTAACCAGCAGACAGCACCACCCTGCCACGCTTCGCCGCTTCTTTCGCCGCCTGCGGCGGGCGGTCAACGAGTCGGGCGGTATCTTTCGTATGGACGGCGCTGGCAGCCACCCTCTAGACATCACGAAATTCCCAGTGGGACGGCCTGTCGTGGTGGATATTGCCAGCCTCTCGGACCGCCACCTCCAGCGTTTCGTCGTGGCCGCCCTCTTTAAGCAAGCGAAAGACGAGGCAACCGGTGGCCGCGCCCAACGAGGAATGCACCACGTCTTCGTCCTGGATGAACTCAATCGGTTCGCGCCTCGTGGTCATACGGACCCAATTACGCAGCTTGTTGAGGAGGTAGCTGGCGAGCTTCGCTCACGAGGCGTGATTCTTCTGGGCGCCCAACAGCAGGCCTCGCTGGTTTCCGCGCGCGTCGTCGAAAACGCGAGCGTTCGTGTGATCGGCCGCACTGGTGGTCACGAACTCGAGCAGTCGATCTTTAGCTTCCTACCGGCTGAACTCAAGGACTATGTTGAAAAGCAAGGCCCGGCGGACAAGGTTGTCCACGAGCCAAGTTTCCGCGAACCGATGATGGTCCGCGTCCCGCGCGCGCCTTGGGCGATGCGAAGCCAAGAGGCGACCGACGAGCCGCCCGACTGTTTGCGCGCACTGGGAGCTGAGGAGGTCATTCGAGGACCGCGAGTCCTGCCGCCAAGCGAGGAATCGCCGTTCTGATGAGGATCCTGCACACCGCAGACTGGCATCTGGGAGCCGAGCTGAAGCACGTTCCCAGGCTGAGCGATCAACTGGCGCGGGTAGACGAGGTGCTCCAAGTTTGCGACGAGCGAAACGTCGATCTCCTGCTAGTTGCGGGCGACTTCATCGACGAGAAGCAGAGCGAGCGAATGACACCTCTGCTTCGCCGACTTGGCGACATGCTCCGTCCCAGGTTGCGTCGCGGCATGCAGGTGCTCATCCTGGCCGGGAACCACGATCGCGAGTGGGTCTTCCCGTTCCTGCAAACGGCACGCGACTTGTTTGTGGCAAGTGAGACGAGCCGGCTGCAATTTGCTTGGAAGCCCGAGCTGCGAGTGATCGAAACCCGCACCAAAGAACGGCTGCGGCTCATGTTACTGCCCTATCCGCGCCAGACGTCCTATGACCTGGAGGCAATTGTCTTCAAAGACGCCGCTGATCGACACAAGCAGATGGGCGACGCGGTCAAGCAACGCATCAAAGGTTTCGAGTCGCAGATCAAGAAGGACGGGGACAAGATGCCAACTGTGGTGGTTGCCCACCTTCTGATCGCCGGCCAAAAAGAGAACGGTCACGAGTTGACCGAAGAAGCTGACGTGCCCATACCCCGCGTGTACCTGCCCAACTATGCATACGTCGCGCTGGGTCACGTTCATCTACCGACTGAGCTCGGCTCAGCCACGTGTCGCTATTCAGGCTCGATCGAACGCATGGACTTCGGTGAGCGCGCTCAACGCAAGCAAGTGGTTCTGGTTGAACTTGACTCGACCGGGCTTGTTGGAGAGCCGGAGGCCATCCCGCTACACCCAACTGAGCTCTTCGAGATCGATTGGCGCGACGGGGACGACCTGGTCGCGATCGCTCGCGACGTAGCTCCGAGCACAATCTGCAAGCTCCGCCTGCACGTGCCAGTGGGCACCAATGTCCAGGCGCTGCAGGCACAAGCCCGCGACCTGATCGAGCGATTATGTTGGCCCCCAGAGATCCAATGGGAGGGCGGCGACATTCCTGAGGTAGCTACAGGGAGCCTTGCTATCGTCAGGTCTGATTGGCAAGGCGCGGTCCGCTCCTACATCAAGGAACAAGTACCGGGGGACGATCCCCAACATCACGATGTTATGGCCGCGATCGAGGAATTGCTTTCCGAGGAATCCCTCAGGTGATCCCGGTTGAAGTCAGACTCAAGAACTTCCTCGGCTTCGACGACAACGGCGGCGAGGATTACCGGTTCGATTTTCGGGACCATCGTTTGTGGTCGATCTCAGGCGACAACGGTGCCGGGAAGAGCGCCATCTTTGATGTAGTTACCTACTCGCTGTTCGGCCGCCATCGGGGAGGTGCCAGCCGGGACGAGGAACTTCTGCGCAAGGGTGAGACCGAGATGTCGTGCTCCTTCTCGTTCGAGCACAACGGCCGACTCTACCGCATCACTCGCACCCTAAAGAAACGGACTCGCAGATCTGGCTCAATCGCATACGAGCGCGCCTGCCAGCTCGACTGGTACGACGCAAAGGCGGTAGCTTGGCGAGAAGTCCCAGGCACAGCAACTGTCACTGCGCTTGAGGACTATGTGCATTTTAATCTGCTTGGCTTCGACTACGACACATTCATCTCATCGGTACTGCTGCTGCAGGGCGACAGCGACAAGCTGATACGCGCAGCGGCCAAGGAACGTTTCAACTACCTGTCGGGCATCCTCGACCTACGTCAGTTCAAAAAGCTCGAGGACTGGGCGCTGAGCAAAGCGCGGACACTTCGCGCACAGCACGATCTATTGGGAAGCACGTTGGACGACGTCGGAATTCCCACCTCAGATCAGGTTGCCGCAGCCGAGACTCTGGCAGATGAGCAGGAGGTTGCGGCGAGAAAGGCCAGTGATCGGGCACATGCGGCGGAAGCCAAGCTCGCTCGAGTGCTGGTCTTCCACGATTTGGCAAGCAGGCGCACAGAGCTAGCCGACAAGGCCGCGACCATGATTGAGGCTCAATCGCATGCGTCCCAGATACGCGCCGATGCCTCCTTGAAGCGGACGATCAACGCTGTTCTTCCTAGACTTCGCGACGCCCGCACAGCACTCGACAACGGCAATCTCGCTGAGGCGGAAGCCGGTCGGGCGCAGATACAGGCTGGCAAGATTGACCTCGCCAAGCTTACGAAGGCAATTACTGGTGCTGACGAGCTGCATAGGCAAGCGAGGACGAAGTCCGACGACAATTCTGAAAAGGTTGCCAAACTGCGTGAGGAGAGGCGCATCCTCGAGCCCGAACTAAAAGTCGCACGCCGTGTAGCCGAGCTCGACGCACACATCGATGCGGCACTCACGACGATCGGCGCGCTTGAGGGTGAGACGGTTGATCTACCTGCTCTTCGGTCACGCTTCGATCGTTTGGAGGCGCTCCATCGCGCACGTCCCCTAATACGCTCGTATGCCGACCTGCGTGGCGAGGAGGCGGCACTCGTCGCGAGCTTTGGCAAACACAAACCCGATGAGGTCGTCGCCGAGGCGCATCGTGAGCGAACTTACAACGAGAGAACAATCGAAGGGCTCCGAATCGTCATCTCAACTCGCGATACCGAATTAGGTCGAGTGCAAGGAGAGCTCGGAATCGCTAAACGCGGCCTCTCAGAGCGTGTGGCTGCAGGCGCTGAGGGCACCTGCTCACACTGCGGCCAACGAGTACCGCCCGAACATATCGAACGCGAGATCCGCAAGGGGACGGAAGCGGTAGCGGCCCTAGCCAAGAAGGTCGAAGAGGCCCAACAACAGATCGCCAGCGAGCGAAAACAGTTGGCCGCTCTTGAGAGCAAGCTCGGTCCGCTGCGAGACGCGGAGCATGACGCCGAGCAACGCAAGGCCAAGCTGGACAAGGCTCGGGCAAACCTCTGTGAGCTCGCCGATGAAGACGCGATGGCTGATCTGCCTGAAGATTGTCGCCAAGTACTGAAAGAACCGGCGGAGCAGATCAACTCGGGACTTGAGCGGCTTTATCGAGAACTGGCTGAACGGGTGAAGGTTGCTTCGCAGGTAGAAGGCCTTATTAGCAAACAGGCCGACCTGCGCTCACAACAAAAATTGGTTAGAGAGTGGAAGAAGGAGCGCGACAAGCTTCTAACCGCGATCACCCCGGAACGGGCGGCCGAAGTGGTATTGCGCGCAGCCGGGGTGGACGCCGAAATCGCGGCGCTCGAGAAGACATCGGCCGAGCTCGCGAAGGCCGTCGATCGCGCGCAAGCGAATCTCGACAAGGCTCGATTCGAGGAGTCCGAAGCATCAAGGCGGAAGAAGGAGCTTGAGGCTGCTGTCCAAGTCCAGCTGACGGCAGCGGAAGGCTTTAAGGCGACGGCAACCACAACCTTGCGCGGGATCGACCAAGCGATGCTGCCCCCAACCAAGGAACGAATCGCTGAGCTGGCGGGACGCTTAGAGCAGCTTGCCGATGCCGACGGGCGCCTGGCGCTGCTCGAGGCTGCAGAGAGTGAGCTCGACACTGTACGTGGCAGGTTGGGCGAAATCGACGATGCGCTGGCGAGGATACTGCAGACTGACCGCATTCCGGCCGCTGATGCGACCGCGGAGAGCGACGTTGCAAAGCGAGCCGCCAACGTCGCTCAAGGAGCGTCGCGAGCCGCGCGTGGGTCGGCGGTTGGCTTGGCGAAGACGCGCGAAGAGCGGCTCGGACTGCAGCAACAGGCCGAAGCCTTGTTGGACTCCTATCGCGTCTGGGACCGAGTATCTAAATTGTTGGGTCGCGGCGGCTTGCAACTCGCGCTCATGAAGCGTGATCTGTTAGAGATCGAGAAGCTGGCGAATGTCACTCTGGCGAAGATTTCGGGGGGCAACCTGCGACTATCAATCGAATGTCTACGGGGAAGGGGCGGCGAAGAGATTGTGTTTCGATGCGTCGATGGAGCTTCCGCGGACGAAGCGCTGGACGTCACATTTCTGTCAGGGGGACAGAAGTTCCGGGTGGCGGTCGCCCTAGCTGTGGGGATTGGTCAATACGCCGGGTTGGGTGGCGCGATGCCTTCTCAGATCATTGACGAAGGGTTCGGGTCACTCGACGACAACGGGCGCACCGAGATGCTCGAAACCATAAGGGACATGAGCGAGCACTTCGAGCGGATCATCGTCGTTTCCCACACCGACAGCTTCCATGATGCGGCAATGTTCCCAGCGCGCTATGAACTACGCAAAGACGGCCGGAAGACTCTTGTCACTGCGAGCGTTTAGTGTGATGCGCGGCGGATTCGACCTTCTCAGTGGAATGTCTGAGTTGGCTGCTCCATGCGACCCCTGGATGGACCAATGAAAGGAATTCGGTCGGGACGAGGACCTGACCGCTTCGGATCGCATGCTCTGTGATCAGGGCAGGGTCGAATCGAAGTCGACTATAGCTTGTAGTAGGTGTATCCGCCGCCCTTCAGCGTGCGATTAATGTAGCTGCCCTTGGAGGGTGCATTCAATAGATCGTGGAAGATGTACTCGTCCACATCGCGATACACGTAAGTCTCGCCCGATAAGAACCGCACATGGAGTTCCCGCGCAGCTGCGTCGTAGCCAACGGCTTCAACGTTGGTCGACGCCACATATTCCATGTCAGGCATTCGGAGCCACGCCTCCTTCGTCCTTCGGCACCTCTGCGGCGGTTGATTGTGCGCGCCAATTAGCAACTGCCTGCTGATAACCCGCGAGGTCGGGTCGACCTCCAATCTGCCACACCTCAGGCAGTTTAGGATCGGTGCCAATGGGCTTGTTCTTGGCTGGCCTTATTCGCGCTCGCGAAGGAATATGCATCGCTTCCCCCAGGATCAGTGCCTCCCCCGTGCGCAAGGCTGGGAGGAGGCCGGCCAAGTTGCCAAGATCGTCGGGGAAGGCGGCAGCCACTCGGTTTCGATCTGCTCCATTTGTCGTACGGAGTGCGATCATCGTGCCACATTGACTCAGGATGGAAGCTTCGACTTCCACTGGTCGTTGACTGACCACCAGCAGGCCAACTCCGTACTTACGTCCTTCTTTTGCGATCGTCGCTACGATCCTGTGCGCCGGGGTGTCAGCACCTTCTCCGAGGAAGCGATGAGCTTCCTCGAGGACAACGAGCAGGGGCTGTTTCCTACCGCCGACCGGGAGGTCTGTTCCCCAGACCAGTACGTCATATATCAACCTCAGCATCGTCCCAACCACGGTCGGGGTGACGTCGTTTGGGACACCGGAGACGTCTAATACCGTAATCGGGCGATCGTGTCCAACCCAAGCAGCTATGACACCGTCGATATCTCGCTGCACCTTGCCATCGATGCTGGGGTCTAGGCCATCTCCCGGGGCGAACATGAAGCTAAGGCGCGTGTCTGAGAGGCGACTGCGCAGCAGATCAAGTTGGCGTGCGATGTGACGTCGTTGTCGGTTCTGAAAGGGAGCCTTGTTGTACGCGCTGTACGCAGGATAGACATTAGGTTTCAGCTTGTCCGGATCGCCCTCTTGTTCGGGATCGTAAATGGCCTCGGGTCCCTGTTTGTCATCCTTGAACGTCTGGTGTTCGAAGTCATCAAGGTCGAACCACAGTTTTCTGAAGCTGAAAGGAACAGGCGAATCCGCTGTCAGGGCGTCTTCGGGAGGCGGCTTCGCGAGGTGTTGTGCGGCCGTTCGCTTCATGGCGAGGACTTGGTCCCGAACCAACGCTTCCACGTTAGGTTGTAACCCCGTCATTGTGATGGTCACCAGCTCCGTGAGCGGTAGGGCCCAGAACGGGACCCAAAGTGCTTGTTCGCCACTGTCATGATCGGGGCGGATGCTAAAGACGTATCCTTTGTCACCGACCGCCGCAGCGTATTCACCGTGCGGGTCGATTACCAAGACCCTGGCTCTCGGAAATTGCCCGCCGCTTATCGACTCGAGTAGGACCGTGACGAGATTTGACTTGCCAGATCCGGTTGATCCCAAAACGCAGGCGTGACGACTGACTAATCTTGCAAGTGAGAGGCGCGCTGGTATCCCACTTGAACTGGCGATTTCACCGATGTCCACGCTCCCTTCGCTCTGTGACTGTCTGTAGATCATTTGGAGATCGTTCTCAGTAACCAGGTGGACTTCATCCCCAACAGTGGGATACTGCCCGACCCCTCGATCAAATCGGCCGCCGAGTGCTTCCCCGAACAGCACGACGGTCATCCATTGATATCCAGCTAGACGGTCCTCATCTGGTGCTTCAAGGGCAGGAACCAATTCTTCGTGAAGCGGCGCTGCGTCGGCTCCCACCTGAGTGCACACCCCGAACAGCTGGGTATAGCCGAGCGGTATCCGCATGAACGCACCTATCTGGCCGACTCTGTAGGCGTGCCCCTCTACCAGCAAAGACGTCGTGGGCAAGTCTCCTTGAAGACGTACACGTACCTGGCTTCCAGTGACCGAGGCAACCTGACCCACAAACGTGGGATCCGCTCGGCTCATGACAGGAGGCTAGCCAAGAATCGTGCGAGGAAATTGAAGTCTCCCAGCCGGCATCGACCTGTAAGGGCTGGCTTATCCGGCTCAGGTTGAGCGTCGCTGTCGAAGGCGACGTCAATCAGTCCAGCAGTGGCGTCGTCCACAGGATGCAGGAGTCTCCACACATCTCTGCGACGGTCGACAACAGCTGTCGCAGGCCCATAGATTAGGAAGTTCGGTCGAGCCAATGCTCGCCTGACCAATTCTTCCTCCTCCCCAGGCTCTGCATACCGGAGGCCGAAGATGTGCGTCCGCGGGTGGTTGTCGAGAGCGTCAAACAGAACTGAATTGATGTGTTGATCACCAAAGCTGTATCCACAGGTGACCAGCACGGCATTCTCCTGCGTGAGAAACCGGCTCAGGCGATCGAGTAGAGCCAGGTAGGGCTGCTTCCGCGATTCATCGTATTTGTAGTGCGAGGGAAGGATCAGTTCTCCGGCGTCGGCCGGCTCGGTCCGAACAATTCGTCGACTTGCGTTAGTAGAGTCCCAATGCCAATTGATGGATCCATGAATTTTCCAAACCCGCGTCCAACCGACGCCGGGAGCAACGTCGCGCAGGCTGAGGCTGGCTGGATGAAAGAATGGTCGGTAGGAACCTACGAACCCATCGAATACCGGTTGCCTGTGTGCCTCCAGCGCTCTTTCAATCAAGATGTCGTAGTTCGTCGTGAATACCTCAACCGGGTGGCGCCGAGTGGTGCCGGCAACCCAACCGGCGAAGTTGTCGTGTGGCAATGTCTTTGGAATATCAGCATCGGACGGATGGGCCGCGCGACCAATGGTGCCGCGGATGGTAGTTGTAACCGCGATGAGTTCCGTTTTGGTCAAGCCAAGTAGGCTCTGCCCATCTGGAAGCGCGTCAATAATCATCTGAAACTGCGAGAGCACGGTCTCAACGTTCACAGGTAAGCCGCGTGCTTTGAGATCACCGCTGAGGTCTGCCCATGCCTTGGCATGGGATGCGCTGAGGGACGAAACGGCGGTCTCGCACAGCGCCGTCAAGCCCGCGACCGGCGGGACGAGCGGTTCTCCGGGAGCCGTAGCCCTGTCGACGCAGCAGGATGTCCCAGCGCCAAAGAGAAAGGCTAACGGCGTGTCATGACTCGACAGCTGACCCCGCAGTTTCTCGATCTCGACCCGAGGATCGTGCGACACGGATTGCCACCTTCAGAATGGAGGTCCGGAGTGACCCGAAATTGTATGGCGTCTAGGTTCACGTTGCTTTAGTTCACGGGGCTCGGCTGCGGGTCTCATTTCGAGCAGTCGGCATTGCGTGTTGTCGGAAGCTGCTGCGTCGTCAGGAGGTCCCGCTACTTGATCGTTTGAGGGTTGGAGTCGATCGTAACGTTTGCAGAGGCTGGCTCGAGCACCTGGTGATGATCGCGGTCGGTGTCGACACCACACCCGACCCACAACTCGTACTCGTCTGCCAAACCGAACGCCGATACACACTTCTTCTTCCCGAGCCAGGCTCGGAACGGCCCGATTTCGTAAGGACTACCGGGATCTGCTCCGAGCGCTTCTGGCGGTGGGCAAGCCATTGACGGTGTGCACTATCTACGACGCAATCCCGGGGCTTGGACACGCTGAGCGAGCCGGGCTGGCGCTGTTCAACGACGTCATCCTTCAATCGGCTGTCGAGGTGCTTGCACCTGTGATCGATCTCAGGATCGTCTGCGATCAAGCAAAGGATTACTCGGATGTCTCACCGATCGAGCCATCCGGTCAGGGTGGCGCCAAGATCGCCAAAGTGATCGCGGACGTAGTTGCACAACACGACTTCTCGATCCGTCGTGGCGGTACAACCATATTCACGGGATCAGCCGGTAGCGCGTAACGTTGGACGGAGATAAATCTCTCCCTCTCCGCCAGACCTGACAGGTCCGACAAGTGGCGGTCCCAGTGCCAGAATCGCGAGCCAGATGGATGTTCCTCGGTTCCTGACTGCCGGTGGTTTGACCGTCTGGCTCGGCGTGCTGGTTGCTGCGGCGGCCTACGTCCGCCTGCGCATGCGCTTTCCAAAGTCCATGTATGCGGGACTTTGGAGGCGCCCTCCGGGTTGGACCGGGACGATCTCAGGCCTGGTGACCTTCGCGGTCACCGCGTTCTTCGTTCCGACTGCGGCCTGGGGGTTCAACTGGGTCGCTTCCGGCTTGGTGATCTATGGGTTGGGGGCTTTTGTGTTCACGGTAGAGAGGCGCCGGGCGACGCGGCTTGGTCTTCCCGAGCCTGGTACTGGTGGCACGACCAGCTTCGCAGAATCCGCCGTGTTTCTTGCCATCGCCGCGCTCTTCGCGGTAACAGCCCTGGTGTCGATCGTCTACGGAATCGCAAATGAGGTTGGTGGCAATCGCGGCGAACGCGGCGCGGCGTTTGGGCTGGGAGCGGCGGCTTTGTTCATCGCAATCGTCATGGGTCTTTTCGCGAGCCCCCTGCTGCTCGCCCGGAGGCGTCGATGATTGAGGTTCCCCTCACGGAATCGGCAGGTAGGTGGAGACGTTGAGAGGAGACAAATCTCTCCCTCTCCGCTCTAACGTTTCTGAAGGGGGCAGCACCGGGACCGTCCATTTGAAGGTGTCAACGCCTCCATTCCACCTTGCCGCCGGTGGCGTGATCGAGAGCGGCTCGAATTGCCTTGAGCACCATGTTCAGCGCGGCTGTGGAGCTGGCGGCTTTGAAGGCTGAGTAGTCGCCACGAACGTTCGTTGACCAGTCGATCAGGATGACTTCATCCGAAGGTTGATGCTCCGGCTCGCCCGTAGAGGACTTCTGAGGGAAGGTCGACTGAATCCGGTAGAACTCGTTTCGCCAGATGTTCGCCCGGAACATTCGCCTGCGGGTTTTGTCTTGGAAGAGTTCTACGCGTAGGGTGAATGAATCGTCACCGAGCACAACATCGAACTCCACGGTCTTGACGAGTGCATAGAGGTGACTGACGCCCTTACGCATTGAGTTTGTCTTCAATTCGGTGGCTCACCCCTCGATGGGTCAGAAGCATCCCAGAGTTGAATTCTCCACCTGGGCCGGACGGACGCATACTCGATAGACCGTTGCTCACGGGATCAGCAGGTAATCCCGCGAGTTGATAGGGAACAAATCGCTCCCTCTCCGCCACGCTCTGCTAAGCCCGGAAGCCAGACCTTCCGAATCATTCGGGCTTCTTCGCGCTGAACACGATCCCGCGCGTATCGAAGTCCTTAGCGTCGGATTCGTGTGCCGAGCCGCTGAACACGTCGACCATGCAGCCTAGCCGCACATCACTGAAGCCGGCGGATCTAACGAGGTTCGTGTACTCCCCGACGAGGAGTGCTCCGGCGATTCAACCCGTCCAGAGGTCGATATCAGCAACCGCATCCTCCGGAAGGGGTTTCTGCACTACGACATCAGCAATTTGCAGTCGCCCGCCAGGCTTGAGCACGCGATTGATTTCCCTGAAGACCGCTTCCTTGTCCGGGCACAGGTTGATCACGCCATTTGAGATCACCAAGTCAAGGCTCGAATCGGCCACTGGAAGCCTCTCCGCCAAACCATCAACGAACTCCACATTGCGAAGGCCGAGCAGCGATGCGTTGGTGGCCGCCTTCTCGCGCATTTCAGGCGTCATGTCGACGCCGATGACGTGGCCTTCGCGACCAACCATTTGAGCCGCAAGAATGGCATCGAATCCCGCTCCTGAGCCGATATCGAGAACTGCCTCGCCCGGCCGTAGGTCGCCCATCGAAAAGGGGTTGTTGACACCCGCAAATGACTCGACGACCTCGGCTGGCAGCGCGTCGACGACTGCCATTGGATAGTCGAGCATC
>Ga0137391_10001450_pt1 | contig 17284 bp, 19 predicted proteins | sample 15con2h24BmetaG_FD_101399 | JGI IMG/M metagenome (GOLD analysis project Ga0137391, IMG submission 101399) | Vadose zone soil microbial communities from Angelo Coast Range Reserve, California, USA - 15con2h2.4B metaG | ecosystem: Environmental > Terrestrial > Soil > Vadose zone > Saprolite...
ATGCTCAGCGCCTCGATCCCGGCTTTGTCGGCAAGGGCGACGGCGGCACCTAACACGCGCGCCTGGCTCAGGGGGACCCGCCTTGGAGCCTCGATCTTTTGAGCCAAATCTCTCTTACCTTGACAAGTGTACGACGTACACCTAAGATCTGCGCTGAGTGTACCGTGTACACCAAGGAGGGACAGGATGAAGGCGATCGTATATGAGGCGTACGGCTCGGCCGATATTCTCGAGGTCAAGGAGGTTCGCAAACCCGGCGTCGAGGCTGACCAAGTACTCGTTCGGGTTCGCGCCGCATCAGCGAACCCCTACGACTGGCACCTCATGAGCGGCGTCCCCTACATCGCCCGCATTTCGATGGGTCTGCGCAAACCAAAGTACTCACTGGTCGGCACCGACGTGGCGGGTGAGGTCGAGGCGGTCGGCAGCGCTGTGTCGCGGTTCCGGCCGGGCGACGCGGTCTTCGGTTTTGTTGGATCAGGCGGCTTCGCGGAGTATGTATCGGCCCCGGAAAAACTCCTCGCCTTGAAGCCCGCCAATCTGAGCTTTCAGCAAGCGGCGACGGTCCCTCTCGCGGCGGTGACCGCTCTGCAAGGCCTTCGTGATGCCGGAGAGATCAAGTCGGGGCAAAAGGTCCTCATCGTCGGTGCGTCGGGAGGTGTCGGGACGTTCGCGGTGCAGATTGCGAAGTGGTATGGGGCGGATGTGACCGGCGTGTGCAGCACGAGGAATTTGGAAATGGTCCGCTCGATCGGCGCGGACCACGTCATCGACTACACGCGGGAGGACTTCACGCGGACTGGTCAACGGTACGACCTGATCTTTCAGCTTGCGGGCACCGCCTCCCCTTCTGCCTGCCGACGCGCCCTCGCTCCTGAGGGCAGGCTTGTCCTCAGCAGCGGCGATTCCCCCGGTCGCATCATCGGGCCAGTCGGCCGGATCATCAAGGCTATCCTGATGTCGCCGTTCATCGGCCAGACGCTGCGTCCGCTTGTCGCGAAGCCAAGCAGCAATGACCTGCAGTTCCTGAGAGAACTGATTGAGGCTGGCAGGGTCGCCCCGGTCATCGACCGAACGTATCCGCTGACCGAAGCAGCAGACGCCATCCGTTACATCGAAACCGGGCACGCTCGGGGAAAGGTCGTCATATCCGTGTCTGCCCTGCCAATCGCCAGCACGCTGGTTGGTATCCAACAAGCGAGTCAGTCGTGAATGCAACTAGAAGGATTGCGGTCCTGGCTGGCGTCTTCTTCATCGTTGCCGCCGTGGCAGCGATCGTCGGTCTTGCCCTGGAGGGTTCGGTTCTGAACGAGTCCCACTACATCGTCGCGGCTTCTGCCGATGACACTCGCGTAATCCTGGGGGCGTTCTTCGAGATCATTCTTGCTATTTCAGTCATCGGGACCGCGGTCACGTTATTTCCGATCGTCAAGAGGCAGAGTGAAGGCATCGCTCTTGGCTATGTCGCCGGCCGTGTTGTTGAAGCCGTTGTCATCGTCGTCGGGATAATCAGCGTGCTTTCCGCCGTGACGTTGAGGCAGACCTTCGCCGGAGCCACGGGCGCGGACGCCGCCTCTCTGGTGGCCATCGGCAAGTCCTTAGTCGTGATCCACAATTGGACGTTCCTGTTCGGACCCAACCTCGCCCTGGGACCCAACACGCTGATGCTGGCGTACTTGATGTACCGGTCCGCACTTGTTCCACGGGTTATCGCCGTGTTGGGCCTGATTGGGGGCCCACTGATCTTCGCTTCGGGGACGGCCGTGTTGTTCGGCCTTTACGGGCAACAATCCGTGTGGGGGTCGATCGCGGCAATCCCGGTCTTTGCCTGGGAGATGAGCCTTGCCGTCTGGCTCATTGTCAAAGGATTCAAGGCCTCACCTATCACGTCTTAAAAGCTAGGCCGGGTTCTGCGCTGGCAGATGTCGTTGAGACTGGTAGGTTTCGTGAGACACATCAGCCGAAGTAGCTGTGACACATCACCCGAAGGCATGGACGCATCAGCCGAAGGCCCAATGGGACACCTCAGCCGACCTACTACAGGTAAGGCATAGGGGCGGAGAGGATCGAACTCTCGACACCCTGCTTAAAAGGCAGGTGCTCTACCACTGAGCTACACCCCCGCCGACGATTATAGGTAGGGGTCTGCGCCCGGCCGAGCCGTCAGCTCAGAACTTGTTGAAGAGGTTAAAGACCGGGGAGTACGCCTGCGTGAGCGCCTGCCATGTGACCCAGGCAATGGCGAGCAGGATCCCGATGATCAATAACGCTTCCACCATTTCAAGCCAGTGGTGGAGATGCCGTGCCATGGAAACCAAGCCTCCTGCTCTTGAGCGTAGGTGGTCTCCGATAGGGCGTCAATAGCCCGAAGTGCCTATTCGGCCCCTGCTACACTCGACCACCAATGCCGAGCAGCCGGGCGGAGGCGTGGGAGACCCTCAACGAGTTCACCAAGAGCCCCCACTTGATCAAGCACGGGCTCGGCGTGGAGTCCGCCATGCGCCAATACGCCCCGAAATACGGCGGCGACTCGGAGGTCTGGGGAATCACCGGCTTGCTTCACGACTTCGACTACGAGCGTTACCCGGAGGTTGGTGAGCACGCCATCAAGGGTGCCGAAATCCTCAAAGAGCGCGGTTGGCCCGAGGAGATCTGGTACGGCGTCCTGTCACATGCGGACTACGCGAACGCGCCCCGGACGACGCCGATGCAGAAGGTGCTCTACGCCGTCGACGAGCTGGTTGGCTTCGTGGCGGCGGTCGCCCTCGTTCGGCCCAGCAAGGCGGTCGCCGACGTCGACGTCCAGTCCGTCAAGAAGAAGTTCAAGGACAAGGCCTTCGCCCGTGGTGTCCACCGCGAGCAGATCTTCACCGGGGCCGAGCAACTCGGCGTCGAGCTCGATGGCCACATCCAGATGGTTATCGACTCAATGAAGGGCAACGCGGCCGCCCTCGGGCTCGCCGGGTCGCCCCCACCCTGACCCTCCCCCGCAAGGGGGGACGGAATAGCCCATTAGCTCAGGCGCCCGTCGCGCATGTGCAGGACGCGGTCGGCGTCGGTCAGCATGGCCGGGTCGTGGGTAACCACGACGACGCTCACGCCACCGCCGCGTCGGTAATCGACCAGCAGGTTGATCACCTCCCGGCCGGTCGCCTGGTCGAGCGATGCGGTCGGCTCGTCTGCGAAGACGATGGCGGGACGGTGCACGAGCGCGCGGGCGACCGCCACGCGTTGCCGCTCGCCGATCGAGAGCTGGTATGGCCGCTGGCGTAATTTGTCGCCGAGGCCAACCCGACGCAGCAGCTCCTGGGCGTAAGCGACCACGTCGTGATTGCGCTTGACCGCACCCACCATGACGTTTTCGAGCGCGGTCAGGTAGTTGATCAGGAAGTGCTGCTGAAACACGAACCCATACCGCTGCCGCCGAAGCTGCATCAATCCGGGCGTCGTAATCTGACGGTATTCCTGGCCCTCGAAGGCAACCGTCCCCCGGGTGGGGCGCTTGAGCCCGGACAGCAGGTACATCAACGAGCTCTTTCCTGAGCCCGATGGACCGATCAGGCCGACAAAGCTGCCCTGGTCCACCGATAGCGAGACGGTATCGACCGCGTGAGCGACGCTGGCGCCGGTTCGATAGTCGAGCGCGAGGTCCTGGGCGCTCAGCATCAGTCTCTCCGCTCGATGATCGAGATTGGGTCGAGGCGCAGCAGCTGCCAGGCGACGGTGCCCATCCCGAACGCGAACACCATCACCGGAATGGGGAGTGTGTGCAGCGCCAGGACGTTCCAATCGAAGATGTTCATCAGCAGGCCGTGCGGCACGATGAACGTCAGGTTGAACCAGCTCAGCACGGCGACCCCAAGGCCGACGCCGATGATCCAGGCGGCGAGTGTGACGCCGAACGATTCCAGCGCGACGCGCATGATCAACCCCCAACGGCTGTAGCCGACCGCGGCCAGCAGCCCGAACTCGTTCATTCGCTGCCGGAAGAAAAGGTTGTTGAGCAGGCCGACGACCACCGAGAGCACGATGGTCACCAGCAGGATCAAGAAGGTATTGATGGCGTCCAGGTTCGCGATCAGACTGTCGATCTTCGACTTGATGTACGCCCAGTCGAAGAGCCGGAAGGCGCTGCCGGCGACCAGCTTTTGGAGCTGGTCGTGCACGACTTGCTCTTGCCCCGCCTGCGGCACGACGACCAGCCCCTGGTATCGACGCTCGAAGAGGTAGTGCTCGGTCATGTAGTCGAGCGGAATGACGCCCAGTCGCGTCGGCCCTTGAATGATGCCGACCACGGTGAAGGTGTCGGGGAGCCGGTCCAGTTCATCGAGGGCATTGCCGAGCTTGCCGCCGACCCATACGTGACGGGACCGGGCGATTTCCTCCGAGACCGCGATCTCGTTGGCGTTCGCCGCGGGCAAACGGCCGGCCACCACCCGGTCGCCGTAGAGGGTGAGCAACTGCCCCATGCCCTGAGGGTCGAATCCGTAGAGATCGAACTGGGCGTTGCCGGCTAGGAGGTTGATGTCGAGGTTGGAGTAGGCGTCGCGCTTGACGAAGGCGGTGCCGGGGATGCGCTGGCTGTCGGCCACGAGCTTGTCCAGACCCGGCTGCGGCGCCTGCACCGCCCCAAGGCTTGTCGTCAGCCGATCGAGGGCGCCCTTGAACTGATCGATCGTGGCGCTCGGCGATGGTGGGATCGGAATGTCCGCCACGCTCTGCCCGGCCGCATTGAGATTCGCCGTATCCCGACCGATCGCCTGCAAGGACTGCTGCAGGCCCGCGGCATCCGATGAAGCATTCGAGACGGCGCTCTGGAGTCCCCCCAGTTGGGCGCTGTCCGGTAGCACCGACTGCAGCCAGCTCTGATGTTGCTGAAGGTAGGTGATCAGCGGTCGCGGATCGTTGGGATTCTCGGTCAACTGCTGGATGAGCTGATCGAATGATTTCTGCTCCGCCTGCACCCGCTGGACTCGGACGATCAGGTCGCCGAGTGGCACCAGGTCGCCGCGGAGACGTGCCGCGTAATATCGCGCGTTGGCGGCATCGACCTGGAGCTGCTGCACCGCTGGCAACTGGGCCCGGACTCGTGCCGGGAGGGCAACCACGGCATCGTAATAGGCGGTGAGGCCGCCGGGGCCGTCGAGGTTATCGACCTTGAGCTGGACGTCGCGAAGCTGGGTGAGCGAATCCGCGAGGGGGTTGGACAGGTCCAGTTCGCGGGTCGCCCGGGGGGCGACCAGGATCAGCTTCTGGTAGCTGCCGTAGGTGGCGTACGCCGTCTCACGGGCGGAGGCCAGCAGCGAGTCGGTGACGACGACGCCCAGGATCGCCAGCGCCAGGATGCCGATGACGGGGAGCACCTTGCGCTTGTTGCGAAAGTAGAAGTGCCACAGGGAGAGCGGGTTTTCCATGCACGCTCTTCCAATGATAGGTGGCGTCTAAGAGGCGACCGTAGAATGAGCTCGCGTTGTCTGAGCCGGTCGATTTCTATCGCATCGACGATCTCCTGACGGAGGAGGAGCGGCTCGTTCGGTCGAGCGTCAGCCGCTTTGTCGACGACCGCTTCCTTCCGATCGTCGCCGACCATTACGAGCGCGCGAGCTTCCCGATGGAGATCGTCCCTGAGCTGGCCCGTCTTGGCGTCTTCGGCATGCACCTGCAGGGCTACGGTGCAGCCGGGCTGAGCAACGTCATGTACGGGCTCGCCTGCCAGGAACTGGAGCGCGGCGACAGCGGGCTGCGCAGCTTCGTCTCGGTCCAGGGATCGCTGTGCATGTTCCCGATCCATCGCTACGGATCCGAGGAACAGAAGCAGCGCTGGCTCCCGTTCATGGCCAGGGGTGAGGTGATCGGGTGTTTCGGCTTGACCGAGCCGGAATTTGGCTCGAATCCCGCCGGCATGGCGACGCGGGCCCGCCGCGACGGTGGCGACTGGGTGATCAACGGCACCAAGCGCTGGATTACGAACGGCAATGTCGCCCACCTCGCCATCGTGTGGGCCCGGACGGAGGAAGGCATTCGCGGCTTCCTGGTGGAGACGGGCACCAGCGGTTTTCAGGCGCGTGAGATTCATCACAAGCTCTCCATGCGCGCCTCGGTGACCTCGGAGTTGATCCTCGACGACGTGCGCGTACCTGCGCGCAATGAGCTGCCTGGTGCCCAGGGACTCAAGGCGCCGCTATCGTGCCTCAACGAGGCCCGCTATGGAATCGTGTGGGGTGTTCTGGGCGCCGCCATTGCCTGCTATCGCAGCGCGCTCGACTATGCGAAGGCTCGGGTCCAATTCGATCGGCCGATCGCCGGCTATCAGCTCACGCAGGAGAAATTGGTCAACATGCTGACCGAGATCACGAAAGGGCAGCTGCTGGCCTTGCAACTCGGGCGCTTAAAAGATCAGGGGAAAGCTACCGCCACCCAGATCTCGATGGCCAAGCTGAACAACGTGCGGGAGGCGCTGCAAATCGCGCGCGAGGCGCGCACCATCCTCGGCGCCAACGGGATCAGTCTCGAGTACCCGGTGATGCGCCACATGAACAACCTCGAGACGGTTCTGACCTACGAAGGGACCAGCGAGATCCACATGCTCGCCATTGGCGAGGAGATCACCGGGCTCAGCGCCTTCAAGTAGTCGTCAGGCGCCTTTCTTTTCGACGCCGAACATCGGCAGGCACGGCTCCAACCCATGGATCTGGATGTCATTGCGACGGTTCTTCTCCCACGCCTCACGAGTCAGGAGCAGCCGGACCTGGCGCATGGGTTTGCCACGCGGTGCGCCGATGTCGTCGCCATTTTCGACGTAGCCAAGCGCGCGCGAGACCGCGAGCGATGCGACATTGTGCTCGAAGGCGCCGCTGGTGGCGCGCTGCGCGCCAAGTCCGGCGAAAGCTAGGTGCAGAATGGCGGCGCGCATCTCCTTGCCGACGCCGCGGCCCTGGTAGCCCTGTCCTACCCAGGACCCGGTGCCGACCACTCGCTTGACCGCGAAGTCGGTCGCGAGCATACCCTGCGCCCCGACCACCGCGTCACCCTCCTTGACCATCATCGTCAGGTGCCAATTGGTGGGCTTCCAGTTCGCCCGCGCTCCCCAGTAGTACTGGAGGGAGTTGCGCGGCCGAATCTCCGGAGGGTCATCCGTCCACGGAACATCGAATGGCATCACGTCCGGATCGTGGATGCCCTGGTCGGCGAGCGAGTTCAGTAAACCGAGGTCGGCGTCGGTCGGGTAGCTCAGGGTGAGTCGTGGGGTGTTGATCCGCAGCCCGAACAGTGGCCAATCGCGCTCGAGGCTCATCGAGCTAGGGCCGGATCATGCGCGGCTTGTTCGTGTAGATCGCGTTGGCCGGCAGAGCCTTCGACCAGGCCAGCGAAACCGCGTCGTCGACCGTCCAGACGCCGATCAACTTGCCGGCGGCGTGCAGCTCCCGCGCGGTCTCGGGTTCGATCGACGCCCAATGCGGACAGAAGACGTCGGCTTCCGCATCGTCCATGAGGCGCAGGATGTCGACCGGGCGCGAGGCCTCCAGCACGCCGGTCAGGATCTCCGGCTCGAGCTCGGCGATTCGTTTGATCGAGCGGTGGTCGAAGGAGATCACAACGACGTCACCGACCATGCCCGCTTCTCTCACGGCTTGGACGAGTGCCTCCTCGATGCCGGGGTAGGGCAGCGGCAGGTTCTTGATCTCGATGGCGACCCCCACGCGCCCCTTCGCTACGGCCAGCACCTCGTCGAGCGAAGGGATTCGCTCACCTTTGAATTTCGGATCCTTCCAACTCCCGGCGTCGAAGCGCTTCAGCTCGGCCATCGTGTGGTCGCGGACCAGTCCACTGCCGTCCGTGGTGCGGTCGAGCAGGTGATCGTGGATCACTGGCAAGCCGCCATCGTCGGAACGATGGACGTCGAGCTCGATGACGTCGACACCGAGCTCGATGGCGGATCGAAAGGAGGCCAGTGTGTTCTCCGGGCATTCGTCCGCGTTGCCCCGGTGGCCGCCGAGCAACATGCGGCCACTCCGGAGCTTTGCTGCGAGGCCCTCCGCGTGCGCGATGGTCATCGGCCCATCGTACGTGAACCGTCGCGGAATTTTTACAACCACGGGCACGCGCAAGAAATCTCTTAGACGGGCGTGACACCAGCAACGGCCTTGGCCCGCGCCGGCCGGTTCAGCCATGACCCTACCAAGGATCCGATCGCTGGCAAGGCGGCGGCGGGTGCAGGTGCTGGCGATCGCCTTGCTCGTCCCCTTTCTCGCGGTCGCGCCGCTCCGTCTCTTCATGCCGGCGACGGCAAAGGCGCACGGCATCCCCGCCCCGGTGCAGGTTGGCATCAGTTTCAGTCCCCTCCGTGCCGCCTACCTCGGGCTCGACTACCAGACTGCCTTCAAGCGTCTCGAGGCGCTGCATTTTCGAGTGATCCGGCTCAGCACCTATTGGGATCAGGTCGACCGCGAAGGCTATGGCCAGCTCGACTGGATGATGGCCGAAGCCCGGAAGTCGCATCAACCGGTTGCACTCACCGTCGGCATGAAGGCGCTCGGCTGGCCGGAGTTCTTCATCCCGGCGTCGGTCACGCCGGTCAACGGTCTCCACCAGGGCCAGGACGTGGCGTCCGACAGCAGCTTTCGCGTTGCCGCGCTCTCCTTCGTCTCGGATACGGTGCTTCGCTATCGGGACAACTCGGCGCTGGTCGCCTGGCAGGTCGAGAACGAGCCTTTCAACCGCGCGGGACCGCAGCGGCTCTGGATCGACGCCGAGTTCCTCCGCGACGAGATCGCCAGCGTCCGGCAGCTGGACCGCCATCACCGCCCGGTGATCGTCAATGCCTTCAGTCACTTCAACCTTGTCTTCGATCAGGCATCCGCTCGCCAGGGATTCGACTTTCGCCAGTGGCTGGGTTTCGATGCCGACAGCGCTGAACGCGACGGGCTTTCTGTTCTCGGTCGGGGCGACGTGCTCGGCCTCGACGTCTATACCGCAATCGGCTACCAGTTCCTGGGACAGAACCACCTGAGTCACGCCGACGGCGACTGGCCGGACCGGCTCGCGCGGGTTCTTGACCTGGCTCACAAGCAGGGAAAGCAGGCGTGGATAACGGAGGCGCAAGCGGAACCGTGGGAGTCGTCGGACCTCAACTATGCCAACCCCAAGAGCACCAGCCCCCAGGCAATTCGCGGCATTTTCGAGAACCTGAAGGACGCCGGTTTCACCACGGTGCTGTTCTGGGGCAGCGAGTACTGGCTCTGGCAGGCGGATCACGGCGACACTCGCTGGATCGAGACCATCAAGACGATCCTGCACGACGAATCGCGCGCGCCGGCGATGGCCCTCGCCGCCTAAAAGACGGCCCAGTTCACGGTTGAGAGCTGGTCATCGGTGAAGGCCAGGCCCGGCTCCTGCAGGTAGAGATAGCCGATGAGGCGGGCGACGCGGGCCTCCTGGTAGTAATGCTGACGGTGATCCTCGTAGGCGGTCGAATGGATCGCCTGGCTGCTGTTCCCCTGCGCCGCGCTTTCCTCGGCGCTGAGGATCAGGTCGTAATTCTCGAGAAAGCGTTTGACGCGCGTGTCCCGGTAGAGCACAAGGCGAGGTGGAGCGTTGACGAGGTCCGCGGTGAAGCGAGTGAAATCCTGGCGCATGGCGGCGAGCGAACCGGCCGGCGTGGGTCGCTGCGTCTCGCGATCGAGGTCCTGGTTCAAGGTTGCCGTGGCGTTCGTGACGCGGTCGAGATACGCGGACTCTGCCGGTTGCAAGTCGGCGGGACGCACATAGGGGAGGGTCGCCTCTCCGTGGAGAAAATCGATCACCTCGTAGCCAACCTCGCCGCCGCTGCCCGTGTCGCGGAGAAAGAAGGCGTTGACCGGTGGCGATTGCTGCGCGCTGTAGCGGTAGAAACCGATCCGATGGGTCTGCGCCTCACGCAGCTTCGCCTGGCGTTCGCTAAGGCACAGGTCGGCGAAGTCGGTCAGCCCCGGGCGCTGCAACACGAACAACCGGGCGTTGGAATAGGCCGCGACGCTTGGATCGGTGGTATCGAGAACGAAGGCCTCGTACAGCGCGGCGTCGCGTTTGCTAGCGGCTAGCGCTGAGGCCATTTGCTGGATGCCCGCCAGGTCCAGCGGCCGCTGCCCGGACACATTGACCTCGATGGTGCTGCCACTCTGCCAGCAGTGGAGCGCCTGCAGCCCCGCGCCAAACGTCGGGCAGGCGATCCCCTGATCGCCGGGTCGGTTCGGCCGGCGATCCGAAGAGATTCCGGCAAACGTGAGGAAGACCACCCCGACCGCGATCCCCAACGCGATGAGGCCGGCGGTCCAGGCGCGCAGCCCCCGCCGGATCGCCGCCGGAATCAGCCGCCGGCTGAGGAGCAACAGGACGGCAGCGGTTGGAATGAACAGGAGCGTGTAGGAGGCGAGGCTGAATACGGTGTCGGCCTGGGCGAGGCAGGGCATGCCGGGGTAGGTGGCGCCTGCACGCAGTGGCGCGATCAGCCAGGCGATCGTAAGGAGAGCGAGAGGCCAGATCCATCGGACCAACCGCGGTAAGCGGCCTGGCCTGGTCGCGCCGACTGTCACTGGGCCAGCGAGATGACCGATGGGTGGCGGATCGGAAGCATGTAGTGGATGCCCGGCTCGAGCCGACCGCGCGCGTCGAGCCCGCCGTTAGCGAGAAAGCCTTTGGTGCGGACGTAAGCCTCGTCGATCAGCCGATCGCACTGGCTGAAATCGGTCCCAGCCGTCCCGAATTCGACGTTGGGAAACAGCAGCGAGATCTCGGCTTCACCCGAGTACCGCCGATACTCCTCCAGCATCCGCTGGCCGAGCATGATCTGGATGCTCTGGGCCAGGATGCCGGTCAGCGAGTGGTTCGGCGCAATCCGTGGGTTGGAGGTGCTGTTGTCGATGGCGACGATGTGGGTCGCCCCCAGTTGGATCGCTTCCGGAAGACCGACGTTCTCCGCCACCGCGCCATCGACGAACTCTTCATCGCCGATGCGGTACGGGTTGAAGAGCCCCGGAATGGCGGAGGAGGCAGCGACGGCATCGGGCACGCTGCCGGTGGTGAAGATCTCTTTGCGCGCGCGCGTCAGGTTGGTCGCGATCACGGCGCAGGGCAGGACGAGCTGCTCGAAGGTCGCCGGCAGATTCATCGCGGCCAACGTACGCAGGTAGCGGCTATCGAAGAAGCTGTTGCGACTGCGCACGTACCGGTAGGCCATCCGAAGCGGGTTGCGGTCGAAGAGGTCGCGGTTGCGGATCGATCGCCATACCTGGGAGAGCTGGGCGATGGTCTCGAGGTCGGGTTTGGCGGCCAGCGCCACGGCATTGAAGGCTCCCGAGCTGCATCCGACGAGGCCGTCCGGCTTGATCCCGGCTTCCAGCAGGGCCTTGAGCACCCCGACGCTGCAGGCGCCCCGGCTGCCACCGCCACCGAGCACGAAGACGAGGCGTCGTTGCCTATCGCCACCGGGCGAGGTCGGAGTCCGGCGCCGGCGCCACCAGGACAGCATGGAAGGGGATCGCCAAAATCCAGTCTCCCGCATAGAGGTTACGTATAAGATCCCGATCCGACCATGCGCCAGGGCTGAGTGTAACGGGTCGGTGGCAGTGGGCTGGAAGCCTGTGGACTCTGCGTTGTCTGGCTAGAAGAGGGCGTCTAGAAGAAGACACGGGACCAGCGCCGTGTTAGTCTTGTAGTATCACCTTTCCGTCCTATGCATTGTCCCTATCTCGAGCAAATCCTACGTAAGCGGCAGGCCTTCATTCGGGTCTTCCAGGCCGATTGCCATGTCGACCGAAAGGTCCACCGTTTCCACGGGGTCATGAAGTGGCCGACCCCGCCATGCCTTGGAAAGATGGCAACCTGCGCCCTCTACCAGGAAGCGCGCGCCAGTGAAGATCTTCGGCTGCGCCGTCTCGCCGACTAGCTAGATAACATCGGGCGTGTGATCTCGGATCTGATCGTCGTCGGCGCGGGTGCGATCGGCACCTCGATTGCCTACCAGCTGGCGAAAGCCGGTGTCGGCGTGACCGTCTTCGACCGCGGCCAGGTTGGCGGCGGGGCGACCGGGGCGTCCGCCGGCATGATCCAGATCAATCCGGACCGCGCCGCGCCGGCGGCGGTGTCCGCGCTCGCGCTCGAGAGCGCCCGCCTCTTCCCGGCGCTGGCGGCGGAGTTGCGCGAGCGCACCGGGGTGGATGTCGGCTACCGGCAATCCCCGCTGCTGCACATCGCGCTGCAGGCCGAGGAGGAGCCGATATTGCGGGCGCACCGCGGGTGGCAGGCCGACCATGGGGTCGCCGTCTCGTGGCTCGATCGCACGGCCGCACTCGACCTCGAACCCGGCCTGAATCCCGACGTTCGCGCGGCGCTCTATTACCCGAATGATCACCAGCTGTTGCCGCTGGTTCTTGCCCAGGCGCTCGCGCGAGCCGCCGTCGACCTGGGGGCGGTGGTGCGAGAAGGAACCGGTGTCGACCGCCTGCTGACCGAGGGCGACCGCGTGGTAGGGGTCGGCATCGGCGGCGAGCGCGTGCTCGCGGGTGAGGTCGTGATCGCAAATGGCGCGTGGGCCTCCTCGTGGTCGGACGCGCTGCATACGCCGATCCCGGTTCGGCCGGTTCGCGGACAGATGGTGGCCCTCCGGACAATCGGCACCGGTCTTCGGCACGTCGTGAGCTCGCTGCAGGGTTACCTGATCACCAAGGCCGACGGCGCCACTTACGTGGGAACCACCGTCGAAGAGGCCGGGTTTGATGCGCGTCCGACGGCTGCAGGTATCGCCGCCCTGTTGGCCCTGGCGCCACGTCTCGTGCCCCGACTCGCCGATGCGACCTTCACCGCCGCCTGGGCCGGGCTCCGGCCAGGCACCGCGGACGGACGTCCGCTGATCGGTCGGATCCCAGGATGGCAGGGAGTGACCCTAGCGGCCGGCCATTTCCGGGATGGCATCCTGCTGGCGCCGATCACGGGTGAATTGGTGGCCGACCTGCTAGCGAACCGCCGGCCGCGCCTGCCCGTTGATGACCTTGACCCGGGCCGGTTTTTTGTTCGTGCCGCCTGAGACGCCGCGCGCCTTCGCTCGCCGCGCGGACGGATTCCGCCACGCGACCGCCGGCAGGCTGTGGCTGGCTCCGCTCGTTTATCTGGAGCACGCCCGCTTCGGACCTGGCTGGTATGGGAAGGTCGTCAGCTCCGACCCCGAGCGGCTCCTTGCCTGGGCGGTCAGCAAGGCGATCCCCCGGCGCGCGCTCGAGGTCAAGTCGCTGCCGGACCTCGACATGCCGCGGAAAGGACGCCGGCGCCTGCCCGGCTACCACATCGACCTGTGGGGCGCCCGGCTGGCGCTGGCCTACGACCCGGAAACGCTGGCTCGAGCCCGGCAGCGGTCAGTAGCGATCGATCGCCTTCATCCCGGAGCCGGTGATGATCAGGACGGACCCGGGCGGAAGATTCAACACTCGAGCGCCGGCGATCGCGACCGCTGAGGTCGGCTCCATCAGCAGCCCGACCGCGGCAGCCTGGCGCCAGGCCCCCTCGATCGCGCCCTCCGACACCGCGAGCCAGCGACCGCCGCTGTAGCGTACCGCCGCGTAGCTTCGTTCCGCGCGGGTGGGCTCGGGAATTCGAATCCCATCGGCGATCGAAGGCTGGGGGACCACCGGCGCCGGCCGCCCGATGGTTGCGCCGCGCACCAGCGGCGCGCACGCTTCGGCCTGCACACCGTGAAGCCGGGGGGCCCGCTCCATCCGGCCGGCCGACACGAGGTCGGCAAATCCTATCGCCAGCCCGATCAGGACGGTGCCCTGTCCCACCGGGGTGATTACATCGGTCAGCGTCTCGCCGAGTTCCTCGAACAATTCATAGGCGATCGTCTTGGTCCCCTCGAGGAAGGCATCATCGCGTGCGTGGCCGACGTCATAGGCGTCGCGGCCCGCGGCCACGGCCGCCTGGGTGACGGCGGAGCGCGGTCCCGATACTTTGATCAGCTCCGCTCCGAGCACCTGGATCGCCCGGGCTTTGACCGCCACGATGTCAGCGGGCGTGAAGATTCGCGCCTTGATCCCGGCGGCAGCGGCATAGGCGGCGATCGCGGTGCCGGCATTGCCCGAGGAATCCTCGACGACGGTTTGTGCCCCGGCCGCCCGGGCCGCGGTGATCGCCGTAGCGGCGCCGCGGTCTTTGAACGATCCGGTTGGCGAGACGCCTTCGAGCTTGAGCAGATACTTTTCGTAGGGCACGATCGGCGTTGCACCCTCGCCCAGCGTCACCGGGTCGCCGCGAATCGAAAGGTCCGCGCGATAGCGCCACAGGCCACGCCCCGACCAGGTTCCCGTCTGCGCCGGCGGCGTCACGACAGAATTTTCTGCAACGCTGGGTCGAGATAGTCCTTCGTCAGCGGGAACGGCTCGTAACTGCTGACCGTGCCATCGCGCGCCACGAGGATGCTGACCGGCAGCCCACTGCTGCTCAAGGCAACCCCGTACGCGCGGCTGGCCGCGCCGCTCGGATCCAGCACGGGGGCCGGCTGAAGGTTCATCGATTTCCAAAAGGTTCGCACCGTAGCCGCTGACTCGTCGCCGAAATCGATGGCGACGATGGTCAGTCCCTCGGCTCGATGAGCCAGGTACGCGTCGCGGATCAACGGCAGCTCGTCGCGGCACGGGAGACACCACGTTGCCCAGAAATTGATCAGCACGGGCTTTCCCTTGAGGGCCGAGAGGGCGACAGTCTGGCCGTCGATGTCCTTGAGGGTAAAGTCGGGCGCCGGCTTGCCGACCCGCACCGGACCATGGGGAGCTGGTGTCGGGTTGTTGGTCTCGAAGTGGGAATCGAAGGGCGTCGTCAGCGCGACCACCGGAAAGAAGTCGTTGAACACGGTGAGCCGGTTGGAAAAGATCAGCACGCCCATGCCGATCAGGAAGATGGCGGCGACTGCATTGAGCACGGCATAGGCGCCTCGAACCCGGGCGAGCAGTCGCGTCAGGACCCCGGATAAGCCGGCGGCGACCAGGAAGGGCAGGCCGAGGCCGGCCGAATAGACCGCGAGCAGCAGCGCCCCCTGCGCCGCCGTCCCGCCGCTGCCGGCGCGCAAGAGGATGGCCGCCAGGATGGGTCCGACGCAGGGCGTCCAGCCAATCGCGAACGCGACACCGATCACGTACGCCGCCCAGGGTGTGCGCGGGAGCCGGTGGGCAATGTCCAACCGCTTCTCACCCATGAGCCCGGGAATTCGGCCGATCGTCAGCAGGGCGATGCCGATCAAGATCAAGGCCGCGCCGGCGATCTCCAGCAGTTGCGGCCGATAGGCGGCCAAATCCGCGCCGATCAAGCCGAACGACGCGCCCAGCGCGACAAAGGCGGTTGCAAATCCGGCGACGAAGAGCGCCGCGTTGCCGAGCACCTTGAGCTGCTGCGCGACCGTGGTCTCGGTACCCGCCGCGGCCGCGCCCATGTAGGCGACGTAGGCGGGGACCAGGGGCAGCACACAGGTGGAGGCAAACGACAGCAGGCCGGCGACGAACGCCAGGGCCAGGTCGAGAATCATCGAGCCGGTTTAGGCTTCTCGGTCGCGAGCTGACGGACCCACTCGAGCAGCCGCGATGGGGCGTCGTGGGTGCAGCATTCCTTGCGGACCAAACGCTTCATCTCCGCCTGGAAGTCGAAGACCTGCTCGCACGGGGGGCAGTCGTCCAGGTGAGCCTTGACCTTCTTGACCTCGGACTCGCTCAGCTCGCGGTCGATGTAGGTCGAGAGCCGGCGCATCGTCTGTTCGCAGTGATCTCCCATCAGCGTGCCCCCACGGCCAGCGACGGTGCCTTCGGCCGTCCTGAATATTCCCACAATTTTTTCTGCAGCGCCTGCCGGCCGCGATGCAATCGAGACATCACCGTCCCGATCTTGATCCCCAGGATGGAGGCGACTTCCTTGTACGAGAAGTCCTCGACGTCGACCAGCACGACCACCATCCGCATTGGGACGGGCAATTCCTCGAGCGCGCGCTTGACCTCGCCCCCGAAGCCGCGATCCACGATGATCTCCTCGGGCGACATCAGGTGAACCGGCATGCCTTCTCGGCGCATCTGCTCGTAGATGGAGAAATCGGCGCCGGGCTGATCGATGGGATCCTCCGGTGCCGGCCGCTGGCGGAGCCGGTTGCGGAAGACATTGGTCATGATCGTGAACAGCCAGGCCTTCTCGTTGGTGCCTGGCTTGAACCGATTCCGGTACCGGTAGGCTCGCAGATAGGTTTCTTGCACTAGATCCTCGGCGTCTTCCGGCTTTCTCGTGAGACGTAGCGCGCTTCGATACAGCGCATCGAGATGCCTCTCAAAAAGCGAAAAGTCGTCACTCATGGCAACGCCCCGCTGGTCCATTCTATTCCGGCGAATTCGGGTGGCCGGGGGTGTCAGCTGGGCGGCGGGCCGGCACTCGGCGGGCCACCACCAGGCGGCGAACCGTCCGGTCGCGGGCCGCGTCCACGCCCCCGACCCCGCCGTCGCCGTCGCTTCTGGACATCTCCCTCTCCCCTGGGCGGACGCCCGGGCAGATCTCCCTCAGGCCTTGGGGGAGACGGCCGGCGTGGGGGATTGCCTCTGCGCACTTCTCCCTCGCCCTTTGCGGGGGAAGGTCGGTGTGGGGCGTTCCCGCGCGGCCCTCTCGGCGTCGCGCGCTGAGGACGCGCCTGACCCTGGATCTGTTGCGGCTGCCCACCTTGGCTCGATCGTTCGCTGCCTCCGCCACCGCGACCACGACGCCGGCCGCGGCGTTGCTGGTCTGGCGTGGATGGTCTCCCGGTTTCAGCGCCCGCCGTTTCCCGCGGCCGCTCGGGGCGCGCCGAAACGGGCACGATTCGAGCTAGCCCGCGGGGGCGGCGCCTCCGGCTGGGCTGCTCGCGGGGGCGCGCGTCCACTTGCTTGACCCTTTCGTCGAATTCGGCCAACCACTCTTCCATCGACCGCTTGATCTGCGGGCGCGGGGCGCGTGGCTCCTCGGGCCAGATGCGCGACCGTGCGGGTCGAATCGCTTCTGGCAGCGGGTCGGCGTCGGTCGGCTCGGGCTCGACCGCGATCTCAGGCGGGAGTTCCGACATCGATAGAAATCTTACCCGGGGCCTCCTCGTGGGTCGGTTCGTCGATGACCCACACGGTAAGGAACCGCCGGCGGAACCGCTCGAGCGCCGGAATGACGGCTGGCCCGAGTACCGCGACCAGGAGCAGATTTCCTATAGCTCGGAAGCTGTCATAAACGAGCGAGGTCGCCAGGTAGAAGGCCCCGAATCGGCGCA
>Ga0137391_10001454_pt1 | contig 17267 bp, 21 predicted proteins | sample 15con2h24BmetaG_FD_101399 | JGI IMG/M metagenome (GOLD analysis project Ga0137391, IMG submission 101399) | Vadose zone soil microbial communities from Angelo Coast Range Reserve, California, USA - 15con2h2.4B metaG | ecosystem: Environmental > Terrestrial > Soil > Vadose zone > Saprolite...
AATTGCTGGTGGCCAAAACGTTCGATCCGAAGGTCAATTGGACCACCGGCGTCGACATGAACAAGAGCTCGCCGACCTACGGCCGTCCGAAGGTCGTCGATCAATATTCGACCGACAAGGCGGGCGAAGATCACAACGTCAAGGGAATTTGCCCGGCCGCGCTTGGCACCAAGGACGAGCAGCCGGCAGCCTACTCTCCCGAGACGCAACTGTTCTACGTGCCGACCAACCATGTCTGCATGGACTATGAGCCGTTCAAGGTAAGCTACACCGCGGGCCAGCCCTATGTGGGAGCGACGCTCTCGATGTTTCCACCCCCCGGCGACAGCAACATGGGCAACTTCATTGCCTGGGACGGCAAGACCGGCAACATCGTCTGGTCGAACAACGAGCTGTTCTCGGTCTGGTCAGGTGCGCTCGCCACCGCCGGCGGCGTGGTGTTCTATGGCACGCTCGAAGGCTACCTGAAGGCAGTCGATGCCAAGACGGGCAAGGAGCTCTACAAGTTCAAGACTCCGTCCGGCATCATCGGCAACGTCACGACCTATGAGCACAACGGCAAGCAGTACGTCGCGGTGCTGTCCGGTGTCGGCGGCTGGGCGGGCATCGGTCTTGCGGCCGGCCTGACTGATCCGACGGCAGGTCTCGGCGCGGTCGGTGGCTATGCGGCGCTGAGCAACTACACGGCCCTTGGCGGTACCCTCACCGTGTTCTCACTGCCGCAGCAGTGAGTTGAGCACATCCAACCCCCGGCGCGTGGAGCCCATACCACGCGCCGGAAGGTCTACCATAAAAGAATCAAGGACAGCCTTTTGCGTATTGCCCGCTTAGTGATCGCAGCGACGATGTTCGTAGCTGCAGGAGGAATTGCGTTCGCCGACGGTTCGGGTGATCCCACCGCGGTGAAATCCGAAGACGGCAAGTATTTAGACAAGGAAGGGAATCCAACCTACAAAATCGCGCCTGACGGGACCGTGGACTGGTACACCTATTCCGGATTCCGCCGCTATCATTCGGAATGTCACACCTGCCACGGACCCGACGGCATGGGCTCGACCTATGCACCGCCGCTGAAGGACTCGCTCAAGACCATGAGCTATGGCGACTTCCTCGGCATCGTCGCGAACGGTCGCAAGAACGTCAACACTGCATCGGAGAATGTGATGCCTGCCTTGGGCACCAACCCGAACGTGGCCTGCTACATGGACGACATCTACGTTTATCTTCGCGCCCGCGCCAATGACGCATGGGGCCGCGCGCGCCCCCCCAAACACGAAGAAAAGCCCGAAGCCTTTGCCTCGGCGGAAAACAGCTGCATGGGCAAATAGTGAACTTCCGAAAGCGCGACCGGACGCGCGAGAAGTTGAAGGTGCTGATGGACGGGAAGGTGGAAGCTCGGATCTGGTGTGGCTGGCGACGCGGCTGATCGTCGAAGAAGGCTTGGAAGCGGAAGCGAAGGATGCGGTGGGGCCGTGACTACTACACCCGCGGCGCCGTGCCGGGCGGGGACTATCGCAACGGCTATCGGATGGCTCGTGTGAAGAGCGCCGAGGGCACGATCGAATGCAGCGCACCACGGATTGCGGAGTGGGACGAACCGTTCCGCTCGTGCCTTCGCGCGATCATTGGCGGCCGGACGGAAACGCTGCAAACCCTGGTGGTGGAGATGTACGCCCGCCGGCCGTCGACCCGCGACATCTCGGACAGCCGCGCGAGGCGGTAAGGAGGCCACATGAAGACACGCGCCGCGGTCGCTTTCGAAGCGAAGAAACCGCTTGAAATCGTCGAGGTTGACCTGGAAGGCCCGAAGGCCGGCGAGGTCCTGGTCGAAATCAAGGCGACGGGAATCTGCCATACCGACGCCTATACGCTTGATGGCTTCGATAGCGAGGGGATCTTTCCCTCCATCCTCGGCCATGAGGGCGCTGGCCTCGTCCGCGAGGCCGGCGCCGGCGTGACATCCGTCAAGCCGGGCGACCACGTGATCCCGCTCTACACGCCGGAATGCCGGCAATGTAAGAGCTGTCTCAGCCAAAAGACCAATCTCTGCACCGCGATCCGTGCGACCCAGGGCAAAGGCCTGATGCCCGACGGCACGTCCCGCTTCAGCTATAAGGGCAAGCCGATCTATCACTATATGGGCTGCTCGACCTTTTCGAACTTCACCGTGCTGCCGGAGATCGCAGTCGCCAGGATCCGCGAGGACGCGCCCTTCGACAAGAGCTGCTACATCGGCTGCGGTGTGACGACCGGCGTCGGCGCGGTGGTCAATACCGCGAAAGTCACGCCAGGCTCCAATGTCGTGGTGTTCGGACTCGGCGGCATAGGGCTCAACGTCATTCAGGGCGCCAAGATGGTGGGTGCCGACAAGATCATCGGGGTCGACATCAACGCCAGCAAGGAGGAATGGGGCCGCCGCTTTGGCATGACGCATTTCGTCAACCCATCCAAGATTGACGGCGACATCGTCCAGCATCTCGTCACCCTGACCGACGGCGGCGCCGACTACACCTTCGATTGCACCGGCAATACGACGGTGATGCGTCAGGCACTGGAATGCTGCCATCGCGGCTGGGGCGTCTCAGTGATCATCGGGGTCGCTGAAGCCGGCAAGGAAATTTCCACCCGGCCATTCCAGCTCGTGACCGGCCGCGTGTGGAAGGGTACCGCCTTCGGCGGTGCACGCGGCCGCACCGACGTGCCGAAGATCGTCGACTGGTACATGAACGGAAAGATTCAGATCGACCCGATGATCACACATGTCCTCAAGCTCGAGGAGATCAACAAGGGATTCGATCTGATGCACGAAGGCAAGTCGATACGCTCGGTTGTCGTCTACTAGACCAAGGCTTTCGTACACAAGGAGGAAGACTCATGGCTGTTAACATCCACCCCGCAGTCGACAACGGTGTGAAGCGAGGCTCGGGCAGCTTTGCTGGTGGCACCCTGGTCTGCAAATGCAGGGACAAACCGGTCAAGATCGGGATCAAGGGCGATGTCGCCCATAACCACGCCTGCGGCTGCACCAAATGCTGGAAGCCCGAGGGTGCCACCTTCTCCATCGTCGCCGTCGTGCCACGGCAAAACGTGACCGTGCTCGAAAACGGCGACGAGCTCCAGATCGCCGATCCGTCCGCGGTGATCCAGCGCTACGCCTGCAAGGGCTGCGGCACGCACATGTACGGCCGCATCGAGAACACGGGCCATCCATTCTACGGCCTGGACTTCATCCACCCCGAACTGTTCCAGGAAGGCGGTTGGGCAGCGCCAGGGTTCGCGGCGTTCGTGTCGTCCGTCATCGAGTCCGGCGTGAAGCCGGAACAGATGGACAGCATACGCGGGCGTCTGAAGGAACTCGGACTCGAGCCCTATGATTGCCTGTCTCCGCCACTGATGGACGCCATTGCGACTCATGTGGCGAAGTCGAAGCAAGCGGCCTGACGCGGGGACCGCCGCCGGTGGTGGTGGTGCAGCCACCGCCGCCGGGTCTGCGGAGGAAGGCCAATGACGCATATCGGATCGCTACACCTGATCGTCGCTGCGACGGCCGTGCTCATGGCGACCGCAGCGATTGGATATGCGGAACAGGTCAACGACTATCCGACGTCCGCGCGCGCCGAATACGTGTTCGGCTGTCTGAAGGCCAACGGCGAGACGCGCCAGGCCATCGACCAGTGCTCCTGTTCGATCGACGTCATTGCATCGCTCCTGCCGTACGACAGGTATGTCACGGCCGAAACGGTCTTGAGCATGTCGCAAGTGCGGGGAAATCTGGGTGGACAGTTTCGCACTTCCGAACAGGCCGCCAGCGCGGTGAACGATCTGAGGCGTGCCCAGGCCGAAGCGGAAGTCAGGTGCTTCTAGCGCGCTTGTCAGGGTGACGGGTTGGGCTTTTGGGGCCCACGTCACATCAAAATCCGGAATTGTCGATCTTCCATTCGTTCCGGAAGACGTGACCTGCGGTATCCTTGGCCTCCGCCCGGAAATGCTTCGCGCCATTCGAGACGTAAGTGAAGCGGATATTGGGGTCTTCCGAAATCGAAATTCCTCCTTCCATCGTCAGCACCGGGCTGTCGTCCTGCCAGAGCCGCAATTCGTTGACGAAGAAGGCCGGAATATAGAGCTGGGTCGCCTGATCCATCTGCAACCCGGAATTATTGGGGTGACCGATCATGATCTGCGTCTCGCGGGAGCGGTCCGCAGACCCTTGCCCTGAGTGTGCGAACTGCCTCAATTTCATCCGACCCAGCCGGTCTTTCGCTTCATCGGCATTCTTGGCGGCGGGCGCCGAGCACCCTCCGGACGCTTTGACGAAAGTCTTGGTCATGTAGAGCTGGCCGTCGCTCAACTCGGCCACCGCATGAACATCGGTATAGTTGTTGACCCGAACACGCGTCGAGATCTCCGAAACATGAGCGTCCGGCCCCAGTTCGAACCTGGCGGCCATGGGGGCAGGATTTTGGTCGATGACCAGGGTGATCGTCAGCACGCGCCGGCTGTCGGTCGACGCCAGCCTGGTTCGCAGCGTGACGGGTACCATGGCCGCATCCTCGGCGCGGGACGGCATCTCGATGGCAATCACGTCGCTGCCGTCATTCATCGAACGGTTGCTGAAGATGTCCTGCACCAGGCCACGCCAGAGATCATCGCCGTCGGTGCTCGCCGCCGGGACCGGGCAGGCGGCGATCAAGCCGCTCAGAAGGCCGGCGATGCCAAACAGGCGCAAAGGACGTCCAACGAGCATGACTGCACCTCGCGAACACGGAAGCAATCAACTCGACACACGATATAGACCATTGCGGGCGCTATTCCCATTCAATTTCCGAATAGGCTGCAGTCGCGTTGCGCGCATTGTAATCGTCGAACAGGGCCCAACGCGATCGCTCGGAGGCCGCCGCTTTGCTGGCAGCGGCCGAGATGGGCTCGCCGCGGGCCACAAGCCTGCGAACGTCTGAAGCCAGGGTTTCGAAGTAACGGCGCTCATCGGCCAGCGCCGCCGGCCATTCGCTGACGGCACCGTGGCCCGGGACCGCACGCTTCGCCGGCAGGGCACCGAGCTTGTCGATTGCCGACAGAAGGCCGCGAAGGCTTCCGTCAAGCACCGGTACATGGGTGAGGAACACCAGGTCGCCGGCGAACAATGTTCCGGTTTGCTCGTCAAGAATGGTGAGGTCGTTGTCGCTGTGCGCCGCCGGCCACGCCCGCAGGGTAAGGGTTCGTGCGCCCAGATCGAGTTTCAGCGAATCCTCGACAAGGAGGGTCGGCGGAACGAGCCGCACCTCGTCCATCAGCTGCTCGCCCATGCTCCGGCGAAATGCATCGATGTAGAATTTCCCGTGGGTGGCAAGCGCCCTCGGCAGATTCTTGTGCCCCACAAAGGTGATACCACCGGCCGCGAAAGCCGCATTCCCGAACAGATGATCCGGATGCACATGGGTGTTGATGACGTAGCGGATCGGTTTGCCGGTGCGGCTGCGAATCGACGCGAGCAGCTGTCGTCCCTCGTGCACGCTGCCTCCGGTATCGATCACTGCGACCGCGCTGTCGCCGACGATGAATCCGATATTGGCGATCGCGCCGCCGTTCTCCCGCGTCATCAACGCGGTCATTCCCTCATGCACGAAAACGCCGGGAGCGATCTCCTGGACGGCCAGCTCTTGTTGCTGCGCTTGCGAGACTGTCGATACGCAGAGCAGGACGAGCGCAGCAAGCATCCAAAGGCGATGACACATGCTTCTATCCTGTTGCGCGTTCCAGTTGAGCAGCATAGCATTTGGGACCCATCCGTACGGCGATTGCTAGATGTCTGGGAGATCTGCAATGATCCGCAGGCTCGAACTGCAACAGCCTTCGGGCAAAGCGCTGCAGCGCTGTCTGCGCATTTCCTTGCTCGCGATACTTGGGCCGCTCCTTGGGCTGCTCGGTGGGCTCAATAGTTCGCGCGCGCAGACGAATGAAAGCGGCGATCTTTCGATCGAGCTCGTCGATCCCAAGGTGCTGCGAGTCTGCGCCGATCCACGCAACCTGCCGTTTTCCAATGAAAAGGGCGAGGGCTTCGAAAACAAGGTTGCCGCCTTGTTCGCCGAAAGGCTGCAGAAGAAGCTGGAGTACGCGTACTATCCGGGGGCGACCGGTTTTGTGCGCAATACGCTGGGCGCCCATCGCTGCGACGTCATCGTGGGCTTTCCGCAAGGCGACGATCTTGCGCAGGTCACAAACCCGTACTATCGCACGGCGTACGCGCTGATCGCCAAACCGGGCAGCGGGCTTGACGGCGTAACCACGCTGAAGGACGAGCGCCTGAAAGGGAAGCACATCGGCATCGTCGCCGGCACGCCGCCTGCGACCTACATGGCGATCGATGGCCTGATGGCAAACGCAAAGCCCTATCCGTTGATGACCGATACGCGCGTCGATTCATCGGCCGAAGCCATGTTCAATGACATGACCTCCGGCAATATCGATGCGGGCGTTCTGTGGGGGCCGATGGCGGGATTCTACGCCAAGAAGGCAAACCCGCCGCTCCATGTCACGCCTCTGGTCAAGGAAACAGCTGGGCCCCGGATGGTCTACCGCGTCGGCATGGGCGTTCGGCCGGCCGACCAGAACTGGAAGCGGCAGCTCAACCGCCTGATCCAGGAAAACCAGCCGGCCATCAACAAGATATTGCTCGATTTCGGTGTTCCCTTGCTGGACGAGAATGACCAGCCAATCGGCCTGGAGACGACGACAAAGTCGCCATGACGGGCAAGCTCGTCTGCGCGCTTGTTGTCACCTTTGCATTCGCCGCGTTCGCGCAGCAAGACGTCGCCGAGCCCGACGATTACCGAATGGACAATTACCGCGCACCAGTGCCCGCGACGCTTGCCGGCGCAAGGGTGCTGACGACCGTCGAGGCCGAAGCAATCTGGCGCGCGAAGACCGGCGTTTTCATCGACGTGCTGCCGCGTCCACCCAAGCCAAAAAACCTGCCGGAGGGCACGGTATGGCGTGACAAGGCACGCTCCAATATCCCCGGCAGCGTTTGGCTGCCCGACACCGGTTACGGGAGATTGGCGCCGACGACCGAAGATTATCTGCAGCGCGGCCTCGCTCGCGCGTCCCAAGGCAACAAGGCCGCGCTGTTGATGATCTATTGCCAGGCCGATTGCTGGATGTCGTGGAACGCCGCAAAGCGGGCGCTGTCGTTTGGCTATGCCAATGTTGCCTGGTATCCGGAGGGAACCGACGGTTGGGAGCGCGCCAAGTTGCCGCACGCGGAAGCGCAGCCTGAGCCGCGGCCGGACGAGGGGCCGCGTTCTTCGCGCTAGCGCGATTGCAGTGGGCGCTACTCGATTTCCTGCTGGATCGTGCGGCCGAGCGCGAACAGTCGCTGGTCGATTTCGGTAGGCACGTCGCAGACGTACTTCACCACGCGTCGCCGGTCCTCGAATATCCGCGTTTCCCAGAGCAGCTGATTGCTCAGGTCGTCGATCTTGGATTGATCGGGCGGGGATGCGCTCTGCAGCCCCAGCAGGTCGATCGTATCGGCGCGAATCTTCTCCGCGGCCTCGCGCTGTTTGCGGGTCACCCGCTCGAGGCCCATCATGATCGATGAGCGCTGGGCATTGAGGGTGTCGAACAAGCCTGAGAACAGGAGCTTTCCGGATGCAACCTTGGCAGGCGAGCCGGCCAGGAACGCCTTGATGTCTCTTTCGGCTTCGTCGAGAGGGGTCCGCCTTGCCGCCAGTTTCACCACCAACGCGCTGATCCGGGCGTCGTCCTTCCATTTGTCCTGGACGTCGTCGAGCGATGGGCCGGCCCACACGGCAGCCACCGAGATTTCCGGAACCTTGGCCTGCGCGCAGGGCCAGTCGGGATAGCGCGGATCGGCCGCGAAGCCACATTGGGTCGAGGCCGCCAGCGCGAGCACCGCGCCCGGGATGATCCGCCAATTCATGTCTCGCCTCCGGCAGAGCCGCGGTGGCTGGAACCGCGCGACGGATCATACGCCAGGACGACGCCGGTCATGAAGGGCTGCTCCTGGTGAAGTGCGTCAGCCATTGTCATCGCGGCGACATCGCGATGCCCCATGGCAGCTCTCCGACCTGGATTGTCTTGACCACTTTCTGCGCGGCGACATCGATGACCGAGACGTCGTTGGAAACGCCATTTGTCGTCAACAGGTATTTTTCGTCCGGCGTAAAGGCCATGTGCCAGACCCGCTGCCCGACGAGCAGATATTTTGTCACTGTGTGAGTGGTGGCATCGACGATCGCGATGCGATTGGCGGGGCCGAGCGCGACAAAGCCGGTTTTACCGTCCTTGGTGATGTCGATGCCGACCGGCTGGATCGCTTCGCGCCGCAACCCGGGAATGCTGAACTCGATCTTGCCGGTCACCACATGCTTGGTCGGATCGATGACCGATACGGTGCCTCCGATTTCCGACGATACCCACAATTCGGAGCCATCGCTCTTGAACTTGGCAAAGCGCGGCCGGGAATCGACCAGCACATTGGCAACGACCTGGCGCGTCGCCGTGTCGATGAAATGCGCCATATTGGTGGTCTCGGACGTGTTGATCAGAATCTTTCCGTCCGGGCTCACCGTCATGCCCTCGGGCTCCACGCCGACCTGGATGTCGCCGAGGCGGACGCGCTTCTCGAGATCGATCACGGTGACCGTGTTGTCGTTCTCGTTAGCGACGTAGAGGATCTTGCCAGCGGCGTCCTGGGTGAACAGCTCCGGATCGGGCCCGGAGGGCAGGGTATCCACCACTTTCTTGGTCGCCGTGTCGATCATATCGATGGTGTCATCGTCGCCGACCGCGACCATCACGAACTTGCCGTCGCGCGTAAATTCGATGCCGCGCGGCCGCTGCCCGACCTTGATGGTATCGGTGACGGTCCATTTGTCGGTATCGATCACCGACACCGTATTGCCCTTTTCGTTCGATACATAGACGACATAGGCTTGCGCAGGCGTGGCAGCCACAAGCCATGCGGCAAGTCCGGGAAGCAGGCGGTCACGCCACATTCGCGTTTCCCTCAGTCTTCAATGCAGCTTGCACTTGGTCTCCGGCCGATCGACGCCGAGCGTGTCGAGTTCCGAGACCTGGTGCAGAAAGCCTTCCTGCGGCGAAACCGAAACGATCATGCGCCCGTCCGCAAGCAGAATGGGCTGGCGAAGCTGCAGGTTCCAGTCGCGCAAGGTCAGAGGCTGGCCCTTGAAGGCGGCAAGCGAAAAAGCCGGCTCCTTGATGAAGTCGAACAGCCGCCTGGCGTCGCTGGAGTTGGTGCGCGATGCGGCTTCGCCGATCATGCGGGCAGCGGTCCAGGCCTGCATGTCGAGCGCCGTCATATGCCGCGCGTTCAGTTTGATGAAGCGGTTCTGCAACTGGACCGCGCCCCACTGGTCCTGCGCGGCATCCCAACTGGTCGGCACCAGGCCCGCGGAACCCGCAATCGGCCGCGGGTCCCAGGTGCGATAGGGCAGATAGGAGGCGAAGACTTCGCTCTCGTCGGCTGCGATCAGAACGTCATACGCCGGCGCCTGCTGGGAAAGCATGGGCATTTGACGCTGGATCAATGTCACGCCGCTGTCGGTGCGCCGCGCGCCGCCGGTGTCTTCAAACGTTCGTTCTTGCACGATCTTGGCGCCAAACCGCGTGGCTGCGCGCCGCAGCGCGTCGGCATAAAGCTTGTCCTTGGCATGTGAACCGACCACCAGGAGCCAGCGCTTCCACTGCTTCCACACCAGATACTGGGCGAGCCCATCGGCCAGCATCGAACGCGTCGGCGCGACGTGGATGACATTGGCGCGACAGTCCTCCTCGCGTAAGCGATCATCGATCGCTCCCGCGTTCAACAGCACGGTGCCGTGGCCGCGCAGCGCGTCGGCGGCCTTGAGCAGTTCATTCGCGGGGAGATCCGCAATGATGAAGCTGTCATGGTTGGCGAGCGCCGCTGCCGCCTTGGCCACATCATCGCCGTCCTTGAACCGCCTCTCGTCGAGCGAGAAATGCTGACCGAGGAACTTCCCGGTGGTGTTGTTATCCTCGATCGCCAGCCGGGCGCCGGCGAAGCCGTCGTTTTCGGCGGGCTGTTCGACCAGGGACAAGGTCGATTTGATGACAGCATAGTGGAGGTAGCCGATCCCGATTTCGATCGGTTCGGCCGCAAGCGCAGGGGTGGCCAGTAGCCCCAAGCCAATCGCGCGGGCCAGCCAGCGGATCACGATTCCTCCCAAACACTCTATCCTTCGCGTGAACCGACGATAGCCTTCTTGGCTTTAAACTAGCATCTTTGTGCGCGACGCGCATATGGGGCGCCGCGGCCGCAACAGCATGTCAGGCGGTTTCAGGCCTTCAGCCGCGCGGCGTGCCAGCGCAGATGATCGCTCATGAACGTAGAGATGAAATAATAGCTGTGGTCGTAGCCAGCCTGGCGGCGCAGGGTGAGGGGAATGTTCGCTTTCTCACAGGCGCTCTTCAGCAATTCCGGGCGAAGCTGCTCGGTGAGGAAGTGGTCGGCGTCGCCATAATCGACCAGAAATTCGGAAAACTTGGCGCCGTCTTCGATCAGGGCGACGGTATCATGCTTTCGCCAGGCTTGCTTGTTGCCGCCGAGATAGCCGCCCAGCGCTTTGATGCCCCAGGGCACTTGCGACGGCGCCACGATCGGGGCGAAGGCGCTCGCCGCGTGGTAGCGGTCGGGATGGCGCAGCGCCACCGTCAGTGCGCCGTGACCGCCCATGGAATGGCCGAGAATGGATTGACGCCTGGCATCCGTCGGAAAGTTTTCGGCGACGAGTTTCGGCAGTTCTTCCGTGACATAGCTCCACATGCGGTAGTTGCGCGCGAAAGGTTCTTGCGTCGCGTCGACATAAAAGCCGGCGCCCAGCCCGAAATCGTAGGCGTTCGCGGGGTCACCTGGCACATCCGCGCCGCGCGGGCTGGTGTCCGGCGCGACGAAGATGAGTCCGAGTTCCGCGCATGGGCTGCGGTACTCGCTCTTTTCCGTGACGTTGGCGTGGGTGCAGGTCAGTCCTGACAAGTAGTAGACTACCGGCAACCTTGTGCCGTCCTGGTGAGGCGGAACATAGACCGAAAAGGTCATGTCGGTCTTGGTCTCGCGGCTGGCGTGTTTGTATACGCCCTGCATGCCGCCATGGGATTTGTTGAGAGAGACGGTTTGCATTGTCATGGTCTGGTCCTGCCACAACGAATAGGACGGCGGGCGGTCGCGGCGCTGAGCGCAACTCAGTTACTAGCAACGCTCCATAAGGCGTAAGCGAGGCGACCTCAAGCCACGCCACTCTCAATCATCCCGTCGCCAAGAGTGACAATGGACGCATGCGAGGGAACCGAACATGAGAGCACCGACGATACCGATCTGGGTCGGCGTGATCGCCATGACTTACACCATCGGCTATCCGTCGTCTCGCGGCGACCCGGTCGGTAACTCGGGGGTGGTCATCGAACGAACGATTGCCTTTGACGATCTAGCTCCCGCGGGCCTCACGCTGAAGCAATGTTGGAATGCGATGGGCATGGACAGCCAGCAACGGGTCTATATCGGCTTCACCAGCAGGCGTTCCGACGCGCGGCAGGATTTCGCCGTCTTCCGATACGACCCTTCCACGGGCGAGCGCCGCTTCCTCGGCACTTTCATGGATGTGTCGCAGGCGGCCGGGAATCTACAGCCCGGGGAAGAGATCCCAAAGGGGCACACGCGCATGCTCGAGATCGATGGCAAGATGTACATGGGCTCGCAGGGCTTTCATGACCTCAAGGCGACGATCGACACGCTCCCCAACTACCGGGGATCGCATTTGTACGCTTACGATCCTTCTCGCGGGGAATTGGAAGATGTCAGCCGCTCACTTCCCGGTGGCGTGGTGACGGAGCACCAAGGCATCATCGCGCTGTCCCACGCACCAGGGTCCGATCTTCTGGTCGGTTTGGCCCACCCCTCGAGCGACATCGTGCTGTTCGGCTACAAGCGCCGCCGGGTGCAACAGATCGTTCCAGGGATCCCCTGGCAGCTGGGAAATCCGTTGAGCCGGGAAGTCGTCGTTACCAAGAAGGGCAAGATCTATACCTATCGCGGAACGGAAGTCCCGGCGCAGCGGGACGAGGTTCACCGCATTTGGGTGTACGATCTCGAGACGAAGGCAAGCACCGAGACCGCCTATACGGCGACTGGAGGCTTCTGGAACGGGCAGACCTGGACCGGGGGCGGCGAAGTGATCTATCTCGCGACGGTCAACGGGGAACTCTACAAATTGGATGTCGGGACGGAGGTTTTCACGCATCTCGGTTACTTCTTGCCAAGGGAAGAGTTCGCGGCCGGGGAGCGAATCGATTATTTGTTCGGGATCACCCTGTCCGCCGATGAGAAGCGGATCTACGGCATTCCTCGCCGAAGCCGTTCCGATGGGTCAAATCTGTATGCCTACGAGATCGACAGGGGCCTAGTCACTTTGGTCGGGCAACTGGAGCCAGCCGTCTACACCGGCAGCCACATGCGAGATTCGCGGGGCAATATCTACTTTGCCAGTTTCCATGGCGAGTCTTGGGAAGGTAAAGTGCGTCTTACCATGCTCCACCCCTGACGGTCGTTTCTCAAGCCGCACGAAACGGCCCGCACGAAACGGCCAAGTCCGAGATTGGCCCTTTTCCGACATGGCGCCACGCTCGTGCCAGCGCCGTGGTCAGGGTCGTGTCGGCGGCCGTGCCGCGGTCGGGAAGGACCGGGGTGCCATTGCGGCAGGGAAGCAGGCAGGCACCGCCCAAGATTTCCATGACTGTAACCCTTTGGCGGAGGCAGCCTTGTTGCGATGGAGCGGTGATGCATCAGGTGTCGGAACTCGACACGCTCGGCTATGATCGGCCCGAGAGCAATGCAAGCTTAAATGAGCGGAGCCTGGGAGTGAAACCATGTGGCGCTGCAGCTGGCTTCTCATCGTGGGACTGGCGGCCATCCTTCCCGCGCACGCCGACGCCGATACGGCCTACGTCCCGAACGAGAAAGGCAACACCGACAGCGTCGGTGAGCAACCCTGGGGCGTCTTCATCGCGGCGCCATGATGGTCGCGGTAGAGCATTACGCCGAGGCACTGCCTGGGTTGGCCTCCCCACCTGCCCTGGCGATCGATGGCGTTAGCCATTCCTATGGTGCCCGCCAGGCCCTTGCCGATGTGAGCCTCTCGATTCCGCCGGCGACCTTTGTCGTCCTGCTCGGGCTCAACGGTGCGGGGAAGAGCACGCTTTTCTCCCTGATCACGCGGCTCTTCGCGACGCAGCACGGGCAGATTCGTGTCTTTGGTCACGACATAGCGCGGGCACCCGGGGCCGCCCTGCGCCGGCTTGGCGTGGTGTTCCAACTGCGCACGCTCGACCTCGATCTGTCGGTGATGCAGAACCTCACCTATCATGCGGCGTTGCACGGCATCGGGCGACGAAGTGCACTCCAACGCGCCAAGGATCTGCTCGCACGAGTCGAGCTTTCCGATCGGGCCGACGACAAGGTTCGCAAGCTGTCCGGCGGTCAAATGCGACGGGTGGAGATCGCTCGCGCGCTTCTGCACCGACCGCGCCTGCTGCTGCTCGATGAGCCAACTGTCGGCCTCGACATCAGGGCGCGCGCCGATATCATCTCCTATGTGCGCAGCCTGGTTGCCGAAGAAGGCGTCAGCGTGCTGTGGGCAACCCACCTTATCGACGAGGTGTCGGAAACCGACACTGTCGCGGTGCTGCACCACGGGCGCATCCTTGCTCACGGTCCGGCACAAGACGTGATCGCGGGTGCACGCGCCAAGGACATCGGCTCGGCCTTCGCGCGGTTGACCGAGAGCAAGGTGACCGGCCCGCCGGAGAAGCCGGCATGAGTTCCGACACCCTCGCGCCTGCGCCTCGATTGGGCTTTTCGCCGGCTCAATATGCCATCTGCCTGAATGGCATCGTGTGGCGGGAAACCTTGCGTTTCCTGCACCAGCGCGAGCGATTCATCGCCGCTCTGGTACGCCCCCTGGTATGGCTGTTCATTTTCGCCGCCGGCTTCCGGCAAGTCCTCGGCGTCTCCATCATTCCCCCTTACGACGTTTATGTCCTTTATGAGGTGTACATCACGCCAGGCTTGGTGGCGATGATCCAACTCTTTAACGGCATGCAATCGTCGCTCTCAATGGTCTACGATCGCGAGATGGGCAATATGCGCACGTTGCTCGTCAGCCCGTTGCCGCGCTGGTATCTCTTGAGCGCGAAGCTCGTCGCCGGAACCTCCGTTTCGCTGCTGCAGGTCTACACCTTCCTCGCCATCGCGTGGCTGTGGGAGATCGAGCCACCCCTCATCGGCTATCTCACCGTGCTTCCGGCGCTGATCCTTTCGGGACTGATGCTCGGGGCGCTCGGCATGCTGCTATCTTCCGTCATCAGGCACCTGGAGAACTTCGCGGGCGTGATGAATTTCGTGATCTTCCCGATGTTCTTTGCCTCGTCCGCGCTCTACCCGCTATGGCGGGTGAAGGAAACAAGCCCCGTGCTGTACCAGATCTGCCGGCTCAATCCCTTCACGCACGCCGTGGAGCTCATTCGCTTTGCCCTATACGGCCAGCTCAACGGGATTTCGCTCGCCGTCGTCTGTGGATGCACAGTGCTGTTCATGGTCGGCGCGATCCTGGCTTACGATCCATCTCGGGGCTTCTTGGCACGCCGCGGTGGGCCCGGGGAAACGGCATGACTCCTCCGAGTTTCATCCACCGTGGCGCACATCATGCCTAGTGTGCACATCATCGCCTTCAGCGCGTGGCTTTGGATCGCCAGCCTTGTCTGCCTGACGACGGGACCTGCGCGTGCCGCGGACCCGGTCCGGCTCGCCGTCCAGAAGACCGGGACGCTGGCGTGGGAAATCGATGTCGTGCGCACACACGGACTGGACACCGCGGCAGGCATCACCATCACATTGCTCGAACTGGCAAGCCCAGAGGCCGGCAAGATTGCCCTGCGCAGTGGAACCGTGGATGTCATTGTCGCCGACTGGCTGTGGGTTTCGCGGGAGCGCGACCTCGGTGCAAACCTCGTCTTCTACCCTTACTCGAGCACACTCGGCGCGATCATGGTGCCGACGCCGTCCCCGATCAGGAACCTTGGCGACCTGAGGGGAAGAAAGCTCGCGGTCGCCGGCGGGCCGATCGACAAGAGCTGGTTGCTGCTGCAGGCAGCGATGAAGCAGGATGGTATCGATCTCAAGACTGAGGCAACGATCGTCTACGGTGCCCCGGTGCTGCTTGCAGAGAAGACCCGACAGGGCGAGATGGATGCCACCCTCAATTTTTGGAATATATGCGCCGGACTGGAAGCCAAGGGCTTTCGCCGTATCGCAGGCATCGAAGATATTCTGCCGAGGCTCGGCGCCAGGGGGCGACTCGCTATGCTGGGCTACGTCTTTGACGGGAGCTGGGCGGCGAGGAACCGCAGCGCCATCTCCCGCTTCATCGAAGTCACCCGCAAGGCGAAGGAAATCCTTGCCACTTCAGATGCCGAGTGGGACCGAATCGCTGCGCTGGTGGGGGCCGCCGATCAGCCAACCCTCCAGACCTATCGCAGGCGTTATCGCGAAGGCGTTCCGCGCCGCTCGATCGACGACGAGGAGGGTGACGCGCGGACACTTTACCGCGTGCTCTCGAGGCTCGGAGGGCGGCAGCTCGTCGGACCTGCGAGCGAGCTCGCGCCCGGCACATTTTATCGACCTGATTCGCGAAGCTGACAGGGAGCGGATACTTTGATGGCGCGGCTAGCATCGCTCATGATTTTCATTGCCGCCTGGTACATTGGATCCGCTCTCGCCGGCGACCAGATGCTGCCTTCGCCGACGATTGTCGCGGGCGCGATTGCGGCAGAGGCTCGTTCAGGTGATCTGTTCTTCCATATGGCTATGACGCTGACGCGCGTTCTTCTCGCCTTCGCACTTGCCATGGCCGCCGGCACCGCAATCGGCATTCTGATGGGTCGCGTGATGCTTGCCGACCGTTTGGGCGATCCTTGGCTCGTTGTCCTGCTCAATCTGCCGGCCTTGGTGATCATTGTCTTGGCCTACGTCTGGGGTGGACTGACGGAGGGTGCGGCAATCCTGGCCGTCGCGGTCAACAAGCTGCCAAACACGGTCGTGGCCATACGCGAAGGGGCACGGGCACTCGATCCTGGCCTGGATGAGATGGCGCACGCGTTTGCCCTGCCGCGATGGAAGATCTTGCGGCACGTAGTGTTGCCGCAGCTTGCCCCCTTTGTGGCGACCGCGGCGCGATCCGGCCTATCGTTGATATGGAAAATCGTCCTTGTGGTCGAATTGCTCGGCCGGCCGAACGGCGTCGGGTTTGAGATCGGAATTGCATTCCAACTGTTCGACGTGACACGTATTCTGGCCTACGCCATGGCCTTCGTTGCGGTCATCCTCGCGATCGACACTCTGCTGGTGCAGCCCCTTGAGCGACGCGCGTCCCGCTGGCGACTCCGGAAGGCTTGAAGTCCGCATCGTGCGCAAAGCCTTTGTGGCAGCCTCCGGCGAGCGCGTGGAAGTATTGCGCGAGGTAACGTTCGGCCTCGACCGCGGACTGATCGGCGTGCTGGTCGGCCCTTCCGGATGCGGCAAGACGACAATGCTCAGGATCATTGCCGGCCTCGATACCGATTATCAGGGAACCGTCGCACGCCCTGCTGCCGGAAGACTGGGCGTGGTTTTCCAAGAGCCGCGTCTGCTCCCATGGCGGACCGTGGAGGAAAATGTGCGGCTTGTCGCGCCCGGCGCCGACCCGGCCAAACTCGAAACCCTGTTCCACGTTCTCGAGCTCACACATCATCGCTCCCACTACCCGAGAGAACTTTCGCTCGGATTGGCGCGCCGCGTTGCCCTCGCCAGGGCGTTGGCGGTAGCCCCCGATATCCTTCTCCTCGACGAGCCGTTTGTTTCACTCGACGATGCGCTGGCGGCACGTTTGCGCGACGAGCTGGTGACGCTGGTCGGCAACCGTGCGCTGACGACGCTAATGGTGACACACGATGTCGACGAAGCCGTTCGTGTGGCGGATCGTGTCTTTCTCTTGTCTGCGCGCCCGGCAGGCATTCTGGCTGAAGTATCAATTCCGACACCACGCGCGGCACGCATTGAGGCTGACATTGCGTCGATCAAGGCCGAGATCGCCCGGCAATTCGGTGCAGCCGCCGAAATGCCTTCTAATGTCACCAGCGACGTAAAACGGTGAACGCAAAAACAGCCCTGCCCGCTCTAG
>Ga0137391_10001460_pt1 | contig 17243 bp, 18 predicted proteins | sample 15con2h24BmetaG_FD_101399 | JGI IMG/M metagenome (GOLD analysis project Ga0137391, IMG submission 101399) | Vadose zone soil microbial communities from Angelo Coast Range Reserve, California, USA - 15con2h2.4B metaG | ecosystem: Environmental > Terrestrial > Soil > Vadose zone > Saprolite...
CACTCCCGGGCAACCACGGTGGTCAGCCAGCCGCCGAGGTTGTCGATCTGATCGGCCCCGGAACGGCTCAGCCGCAGCCAGGCGTCCTGGACGGCGTCGTCGGCCTCGGCCATCGAGCCCAGCATCCGGTAGGCCACCGCCCGCAGCCGAGGACGGTGCTCCTCGAACCGCCTGGCCAGCCACTCGGTCTCGTCCACCTGTCACACCATCCCTTTGGAGGGGCTCACAGAAGTGAACCCCCGGACACCGTGAATGTGACAAGGAGGCACGATTTCATGAGCTCGGTAAGACAGGATCCGCCAGGTCCGGCGGCCGGCGTCGCCGGCCGCGACCCGCGGCGATGGCTGGGGCTGGCCGTGCTGGCGGCCATGCAGTTCATGCTCACCCTCGACATCACCGTGGTGACCGTCGCACTCCCGCGGATCCAGCATGACCTGCACTTCTCTCACCCGGGCCTGGCGTGGGTGATCAACGGCTACGTGCTGATGGCCGGCGGGTTCCTGCTACTGGGCGGCCGGCTGTCCGACCTGTTCGGCCGCCGGCGGCTGTTCCTGGCCGGCGTGATCATCTTCGGGGTCGCGTCGGCGGCATGCGGCGCCGCGGTCTCGTCATCGATGCTGGTCGCCAGCCGGTTCGTGCAGGGAACCGGGGAGGCGCTGGCCGGCCCGGCCGCGCTTGGCATGATCCCCGTGCTGTTCCCCGACTCCCGCGAGCGGATGAAGGCACTGGGAGTCTGGGGCGGCATCGCCGCGCTTGGCGGGACCTTCGGCACGGTGATCTCCGGGGCGCTGACCGGACTGGCGTCCTGGCGGTGGATCTTCTACATCAACATACCCGTCGTGGTGTTCGCGCTGGTCATGGTGCCGCGGGTGCTGCCGGAGAGCCGGATGACCCGCGCAGGCCGCCGGATCGACGTGCCCGGGGCGGTCACGGCGACCGGGGGCCTGGTGGCCGTCGTGGACGGCCTGCTGCAGGCCGCCTCGCATCCGTGGGGCTCCTGGCAGGTGCTGCTGCCGCTGCTCGGCGGGGCAGGCATGCTGGCGGTCATGGCCGTGTGGGAGGCCCGCTGCCCCGACCCGATGATCCCATTGCGGTTCTTCGCCAACCGCACCCGGGTGACGTCCAACGTGCTGAGCCTGGCCCTGTTCGCGGCGTTCCTCGGCTACGTCTTCCTGCTGACCCTGTACATGCAGCAGGTGCTCGGCTATTCTCCGCTGCGAACAGGACTGCTGTACCTGCCGTTCGGCATCGCGATCGGCGCCGGGCTCGGCCTGGGCTCCGCGGTGATGCCGCGCCTTGGCGTCAAGGCGCTGCTGGCCATCGGCTTTCTCGGCAGCGCCGCGGGACTGCTCGTCGCCAGCTACATCCATGTCGACTCGTCTTACCCCGGCGCGGTACTGCCCGGACTGATCATGTTTGGCGTGTTCAGCGGGATCTGCTATCCGGGACTGATCAACGGCGCGCTGCATCAGGTCACCGGCCAGGACTCCGGCCTGGGCTCAGGGGTGCAGACCGCCATGCAGCAAATCGGCTCGGCGCTCGGCCTGGCCACCCTGGTCACGCTCGCGGTCCGGTATGCGGGCCACCAGATCCGCCAGGGAGTGCTCCCCGCGACCGCGCAAACCCACGGTTATGCGCTGGCATTCCGCGTCGGTGCCGCCCTGCTCGCCGTCGCGGGTGTGCTCGTCCTGATGCTGCTAGAACACGTGACCGCCAAGCCGCGCACCGCGCTCGCCGAGGTCCCGGCCGACCAGGCGCGGTGACCCCCCGGCGCCTGCCGCCGCATGGGTCAGGTCCAGGTTCGCTGCTCGTTGATGGCTTCTTTCCTGCGCAGGGCCGTGTCCAGGTCGATGTCCAGCCGGTTGGCGATCGCGCACAGGTAGATGAGCACGTCGGCAAGCTCCTCTTCAACGCTGCCGATCATCGAATTGTGGTCGACGCGCATGTGCTGCTGCTTGCGGACTGCCTTGAAAAGCTCGCCGACTTCCTCGCCGAGAAGCAGGCACTGCTGGATGACGCCGCGATCACTGAAGCCGCGCTCATCCTCCATTTCCGCGACATAGCGCTGCACGTCGCTCAGCGGCTGTGCCTCGTCTAGTGGGATCATCAGGCGACCTCGCTGGCTACGTCTGAATGGGCTATCGGGGACGCTAGCACTGGATCATGATGTGCCGACGGTGTAACGCCGCCTTGCGCCAAACCGAAGACTTGACCACTATCCACCCCAGGTTCCGGTTTGAGTATTAATCATACTGACTGCGCTTAATGTCCGGCTGCCTGGCGCATCACCTGGTAATGGCACGGCAAGCTGGCCGCCGACCTGCTTTGCTGTGGCCGCTGAACACCAGCCACGCCACAGCGTCGCGGCGAGCGCCTGGCTGCCTACGGGGACCGGGCCGGAACTCTGCCTGACTACCCCGCCGTGCAAGCAGCAGCAGCCGCAGCGCTCGCCATCCACTGCGCAACGCTGGCCGGCCGCTGATGGGGCTTCATGAGGCCGGAAAGACGGCTGATCCTCGGCTGGTACGCGCGGACGCCGGGCGTGTTCGCGCACCACGCCGGTTACACGCATCGCAACCACCGCACCATCAGCCCCACCGCACCAGGCGTGACGCTGCAGGAGGTCGCCGCGGCCAAGGAGTACCCTGGCGGCTTCTCCATCCTGCGGCTGCACACCGGCGGTTATGCGCTGAACTTCTACAAGTCCCGTGGTGACCTGGCGCGCGAGTGGAGTGAGCGCAGCCGGCAGGAGATCCTGGGCTACTGGCCGCAGTTCGCGCTCGGTAACACCGTCGCCGACCGTAACAGCGTCACCAGGCGGGACCTCACGGGGCCTGCGGCGCCCCCACCACGGCCGGCGCCGCGATAGCAACCGTGCTCATCAGGCTGGCGCCTAGTCTTGATCTTTCGTGCGCTAGGGGAGAGTGGTAAGAACCATTGCTACGTGCGTGATCGCAGGGTGGGCAGGCCTTCGCCGGACAGGTCGTCGAGCGCGGCCTTGCGGCCCGTCATGGCAAGGACGAGGGAGAGCGCCGGGCCGGAGACCTCCGGACCTGAGCCTGTTGACCATTCGGCGTCGGTGGCGCGGAGGGTGAGCCCGGCGATCCGCCGCTTGCTGCCGATCAGCAGGTTGGAATTCTTGAAGAAGTCGGCCACCCGGACCACGGCATCCCCGGGATAGGCGTGCGCGATGCCAAGTGGCCGCCGGATGTCAGCGCTGTGGATGATCGTCTCACCGAGCATGGACTCGACCGGTCCCGGCGGGCTCGTTGTCGCCTCGGCATACCTGCGGAACTCGGCAAGCCCGTCGGCGGCCGGCCCGGAGGACTCCCTGGCCACATCCCTTGCGGTCATGGCATTGAAGCGGAATCCGGCGCCGGCCAGGCCGGCGAAGAACTTTCCCGGCGTCAGCTTTGCCGTCGCGGTCATGTGCCCGAGAACCTCGCGCACCGACCATCCCGGGCACAGGGACGGTGTAGACCACTGCGCATCCTTCAGCTCGGCGAGATCGTCCGCAAGCGCCGCGCGTTCCGCATGGATGACAGGCCATGGACTCGACTTCGGCATTTCCGCTTTCCTCTCCTTGATCGCGATAATCCTTTCACACCGCCGTCAGGGATCCGCCGTTCAGCGGGTCGTCCGCCGCGCGGGAATGGTGCGGCCCTTCCAGGCGCCGCCTTGGCCCGCGTAGTGGCGGCGGGCCGAGTCGAGGGTCATCCCCGCGTACATGAGCGCGATCAGCGGCAGGCCGGGCGCACGCAACGGCGACAGCCGGTACAGCCTCAGCATGGGCAGGTAGCTGCCCGCCATGATGGCCCAGCCGGCCAGCCCTGCCGTGGCGGACCACGCCGCCGCCGCGCCGCCGCCCGCGAGCAGGCCGGCCAGGCCAGCGAGCGCCGCGACAGGCGGGATGGCGTAGATCCACAGCAGGCCGATGACCGTAGCGGCGAGCAGGACGGGGGAATAGCGGAGCTGGGTGTAGGCGCTGCGGGCGATCATGCCCCACAGATCCGCGAGCCTAGGGTACGGCCGGAGGCTGGTGACGTCCCCGGACAGCCCGAGCCAGCAGCGGCCGCGGGCGGGCGGGCGCTTGAGCAGCCGGCCAAGGGCCACGTCGTCGATGAGGGCGCCCTTGATGCGTTCGAGGCCGCCGGCCGCGGCAAGCGCCTCCCTGCGGACGAGCATGCAGCCCCCAGCGGCGGCGGCGGTTCGGCCGCCGGGCTTGTTGACCCGCCGGAACGGGTAAAGCTGGGCGAAGAAGTAGACGAAGGCGGGCACCACGACGCGCTCCCACGCCGTCGCCGCGCGAAGCAGCGCCATCTGTGACACCAGGTCCCTGTCGTCTCCCTCGGCGGCGGCCACTAGCGCCCGCAAGGTCCCCGGGCCGCACGCGATGTCGGCGTCAGTAAACAGCGCGTACTCGCTGCCAGCTGCCTCGACGCCCTGCGCCATGGCCCAGACCTTCCCCGCCCACCCGTCCGGCGGGCGGCTGCCCGCGACCACCCGCAGCGGCGTGGCCGCGCCGTCCGCCAGGGCAGCGGCGACCCCGGCCGTGCCGTCCGAGCTGCCGTCGTCGACGACCACCACCTCGAACGCGCCCGGATAATCCTGGGCAAGCAGCGCGGGCAGCGTGAAGGGCAGCACGGCCGCCTCGTCCCGTGCCGGAACCACAGCGACCACGCCAGGCCAGCGCGCGGGGGCGTAGCCGCGCGGCAGTCCCCGGGGCAGGCGCTGATCGGTCCGCCAGTACCCGCCATGTCCTGCCACCAGATACGCCCACGCCATCGCGGCCACCACGGCCGCCCCTGCCAGAACAAGCACACCCGAAGACTGACACACACGGTTCAGGACGTGATCATCCGGGCGGTCAGCCGCGGCGGATCACGGTTGCCAGCCAGGCCGCCGCCATGCTCCGTGGCGGCGTGCTTCGCGCCGTTACCGTCTGGCCGCGCGAGTGCTTCTGGCCCTGACCGCGCGCCTGACCCGGCAGCGCTCCTGTCCATGCCAGCGCTCCGGGCCATGCCAGCCTTCTCGGCCCTGGGAGTGGGAGCGACGGCGGGAGTAGGAGTGGCGGTGCCTTTGGCCTGCGCCCTGGCGGCCTTGGCCGATGCCCTGGCCGCCGCCTTGGCGGCCTTGGCCGATGCCCTAGCCGCCGCCTTGGCAGCCTTCGCCTGCGCCTTGGCAGCCTTGGCCGCCGCCTTGGCGGCCTGCTCGCAGGCCCTGTGCTTGCAAGCGCCTTGCGTAACCGCCGGAGCGTGTGCCGCCTGCGCGGTGGCCGTCCCGGAGAACGCGGACAGCGACGGGACGGGATGGTGGGATGCGGACGCTGGCGGGGGCAGCACGCCGACCGCCACGACCAGGCCGCCCGTCGCGAGCACTCCGGCCGCCGCCGTAGTCACCGGATGCAGCCGCCACAGCCACCTGGCTTTCGCCGCGAGAGACACGGCGTGGCCCGCATGCAGGGCGTGTTCAGCCTGGGCTAGAGCACCGGCCCCCACGGCGACAGGAGGGAGCATGGCGCCGAGCTGCTCGTTCAGTTCCCTCAGGTCCGCGTAGAGCCCGCGGCAGCGCGGGCAGCACTCCAGGTGCGCGTGGACCGCCCGGCCGTGCCGCCTGCCCAGGCGGCCGCGGGCGTGCGCGGCCAGCCGGCCAGCATGAGCCTCGCAGGAAGCCGGGATTCCCGTGGCGATGTGCGCCTGCAGGTACGCCTGCCTGAGCCCTTCCCGCGCCCGCACCGCCAGCGCCGCCACCCCGTTCGCGGACAGGCCGAGCAACGGTGCCAGCGAGGCTGGCGTCTTGCCCTCGACCTCGAGCTCCCACAGGACCGCCTGCCAGCGCGGCGGCAGCCCGGCGAAGGCATGGGCGACAAGCTCGGCATCGGCCTGCGCGTCAGCGCCGAGGGCGACGGGGTCCGCGTCTCCGGTCAGCTCGCCGGGCCCGCCGTCGCCGAAATCGCCTGTCACGACGACCCGGCGCTCGCTCCGCCCCCTGTCGCGGGCGAGGTTGCGCACCGCAGCGAGAAGATAGGCGCGGAATGCGGTATCCGGGCCGCCGCCCGACCTGATCGTCCGGAGGACGCGGGTGACGGCCTCCGCCACGACATCCTCGACGGCGTCCTGGGGAACCAGCGTGCAAGCGAGCCTCCGGGCCGACGCTACATGGCGAAGGTACAGCTCCCCGAACGCGTCCACGGTCCCGCGGCGCACACGGGCGACAAGCTCGGCGTCCGACGCCTGCGTTCCCGCCCGCGCCGCGTCGTCTTCGCCCGGTTCCAGCACGTGCGCCTCCGGCCGCCGGAGTTAGGCGGACAAAGCAGCATCGTAGTCGCCCGCACCAGGGAAAGCCGGTCTTATTTGCCCGGCATACAGGGGAACGCTAGAAATACCCATTTCGTCACCGTGACTCCCTATTCACGTGATCTTCGAAGCAAGCGCGCGACGCCGGGCCGTGACACCCGGCGTCGCGCGCTTGCGGAGGATCCGGCGGGCTAGGCGGCGATGGGAACGCGGCGCTCCGCCGGGTCCTCGACGGGCCGCGGCTCGTTGGGAAGCCGCGGCCGGGCATAGACCGGTTCCGGGTCGGGGTGCCTGAGCACGAGCCAGTACGGGACGCCAACGGTGGCGACGATCGCCAGCACGCACAGCGGGATGTTGAGCCATACCCAGTTCGTCATCGTGACTCCCTGTTCACGTGATCCTTGATCCGCCCTTATCGGCTGCCTACAGCCTGCGCCGCCCACCCATCAACGCCCTCTGACCAGCTTCTGAACCACCCATGAATGCCCGGCAAGCCCGGCGACGCCTCGAGTGTCCCCTCCGGCCTAGCGGGTGGCTGGCTCGACGATTACCTTCAGGCCCTGGCGGCGCGCGGCGGTCTCGAACGCCTCGCTGGCCCTGGCAAGCGGGAACCGGTCCGTCACGAGCGCCGCCAGGTCGACCAGGCGGCGCTCGGCGAGGGTGATCGCCCGTGGGTATACCTCGTTCATCCGGCGGACCATCGCGATCGTCAGGCCCTTGCGCCGCGCGACCGACGCCCGGAACCTGGTCCAGTCGTCGCCAGGGATCCCCGCGAGCACCACCCGGCCGCCCGGCCGCGCGGCGGCCATCGCCAGCTGGACGGCCTCGTCGGTGCCGGCTATCTCGAACGCGGCATCAACGCCTGAGCCGGTCAGCCCGGCGAGCGCGGCCCCGGCCTCGGCGGGGCCGGCGGTCGCGTCCGCGCCTAGCTGCCCCGCGGCGCGCAGCCGGTGCGGGAGCGGGTCGACCGCCGCGATCCTGTCCACGCCGGCCCTGCGCAGCAGCTGGATGAGCAGCAGGCCGATCGGGCCGCAGCCGATGACCGCGGCGGACGATCCGAGTCGCAGATGGCCAAGGTCGAGCGCGTGGATGGCCACCCCGAGCGGCTCGAGCATGGCGCCGTCGGTGTCGGTGACCCCGTCGGGCAGACGGTGCAGCAGCGCCGACGGCCAGGCCATGAACTCGCGCAGCGCGCCGTCCTGACTCCCGTGCCCGGCGAACCGCACCCGGATGCAGAGATTGCGGTACCCGTCCCTGCAGGGCCGGCAGGTCTCGCACGGGATCGCCGGGTCGATCGCCACCCGCTCACCGCGCCGCGGACCGTCCTCGATCACTCCGGCCCCCTCGTGCCCGAGCACGAGGGGGTTTTCCAGCGTGGCGTCCCCGATGCCTGCCTCGTCCCACCAGTGCAGATCCGAACCGCAGATCCCGACCGAGGTCACCCGGACCAGGCTCGTGCCTGGCTCAGGGACGGGAACTGGCTCGTCCGCCAGCCGGAGATCACCCACCGCGTGGAGCCGTGCAACCTTCACCTTCCCGATTGTGCCGTGAGCCGCCGACCAGGCATGGCGCGGGTCGCTGAAATCCGCACCTTCCATGGGGTTACCGAAGCCTCACCGGGCGTGGTCCAATAGGGCGATATTCGGTGGGCGGTCGTTCTGACGGGGAGGCGTGGCGTGGACGGTGAAGAGATCCTCGCGGAATCCGCCTATCAGCAGGGCGCTGACGCCCTGCGGCGCGGCGACAGGGCGAGAGCCGCGCAATGCTGGCGGATGGCGGCAGACGCCGGTCATTCAGCCGCGATAAGGAACCTGGCAGGCCTGTACGCGGGCTGCGGGGACTTCCGTGTCGTCCGCCCCTGGATCGAGGAGGCGGCCGAGGCCGGGCACCCCGCCGCCGCCAACGTGCTCGCGGCCATCCTGGCCAGAGAAGGCGACAAGGAGATGGCGCTGCGGTGGCTGCGGCGCTCGGCGGCGGCCGGCGACCCGGATGCCGCGTCGGTACTCGAAGCGTACGGGAACGAGAGCGCCGAGCTTGTCAGGATCGGCGCGGCTGCCGCCGACGCGCTTATCAACCGGAGTCACGGTTAGCCAGGGTCCACCGGTTTAGCCGGGGTCACCGGCGGATGCGGTCGTGACAGGCGACGAACCAGGCAACGACAGTGACCTTACCGAACGGAAGCGCGGTGGCACCGTCATGAAGGCGTGTCGTTACTGGTGGCCCTGCCGGATGTAGTTAATTCCGATCAGAATAGTCAGCTACTCATGCCAGGTGAGACGCGCGGTCCAGCCCGAAATTTTCGTACCAGCCAGCTCACCCGCACCATCTCGGCGCCTGTCGGCACGAAGATCACGGTCGGGCCTGGCGTGCTTGATCAGCGGGGGCCACGATGATCGCATGCCAGGGCGGGATCGTCCGGCCCTGGCCGGGCGCTGCCGCCCGGAAGGAGAACCGCCATGTCCTTAGCCGCGCGTCTTCTCACCACCTGCCTTGCCGTGTCCGCCGCCGCCCTCGGCTTAGCGGTTCCCGCGGGCGCCGCGGTCGTCGATCCCCTGCCGATCGGCCCCAACCAGGGCTTCACCGGGCAGGTCAACAAGGTCCACGTGGGCGCCGTCATCACCGTGTTCTGCCCGGGGCCGGCCTTCCCCGGCCAGACCGGGCACCCGGTGGGCGGGCAGACCGTGTCCGCCGTGCCAGGTGCCGTCAGCACCGGCGGCGGCTACACCGGCAGCCTCGGCCGCTCGATCGTCGTCATCTTCCCCCCGACGGCGACCACTGGCAGCGTCACGCTGACCGGCTATTACGAGTACCAGCCCATCCCCACCACGCTCCTGTTCCCGTGCTCAGGCACCGGCACGGTCCTCTATAGGCCAGAGCCCACCAGCATGACCGCGCGAGACGACACGGTGACCGTCACCTTCGAAAACATCGCCGTCAGCCCCTGAGCGTCCCTGTTCCAGGTCGCCTGCCTCATGCGACTCGTGGCGGGTTCCCAGCCCGGGGCCGGGAACCCGCCACGAGTGAGAGCCAGGGTTACTGGCCCAGGTAGCGGATGAGGACGAGGTCTACGCCGCCGCCCGCGATGAACCCCTGGCCGACGATGACGACCTTCCCGTCCGGCTGGATGAGCGCGGCGGATGCCTGGCCGCCCGCGGGCAGGCCGGCCGTCACCGTGCCGCCCGGGCCGAACGTGGTGTCAAGGCTCCCGCCGGCGTTGAGGCGTGCCGTCGTGAACGACGTGCTGCCGTTGGATGAGTGGTATCCGGCGAGGACGACCTGCCCGTTGGGCTGGAGCGCGATGCCCTGGGCCAGGTCTGTCTCGTTGGGTGCGCCGGAGCCGCTGAAGTCGAACGCCGGGCTGGCGAAGCTGGGATCCACTACCCCGGTCTGCTGGTACCGCACCACCTGTGCGTCGGTGTCCCTGAGATACCCGTTGCCGTGATCGGCGCTGCCGCCTGAGACGAGGTACCTGCCGTCGGGCTGGAATACGGCAGGTGAGACCGCGAAGCCCTCGGTCGAGGCGGTGGCTATGGGAGAGGGCGTGACCTGGGACTGGAGGACGCCGGAGGGACTGAACTCCGCGATGAGCGCGCCGTTGAGCCCGAAGATGTCTCCCGCGGCGTCTTCGCCAAGCGTATGGATCGCGCCGATCGAGGTGACCCCGACCGTGCCGCCGCTGCCGAAGCTGGTGTCGAGGCTGCCGTTGGTGTTATAGCGGGCGAGCGCGGTCAGCAGCGGGCACCTGCGGGCACACTGGCTGGCCGAGCCGGCGACGAGGATCTTCCCGTCGGACTGGATGAGGACAGAGGTGGCCGGATTCGACACTCCGCCCGCCTGGACACCGACGAAATTCGTCGTGACCTTACCGCCGGTGCCAAAAGTGCTGTCCAGGGTCCCGTTCGCGTTGAAGCGGGCCACGGCGAACTCGCTGAGGGTGCCGTCCGCGCTCTGAGCGTTGCCCGCCACCACGATCTTGCCGTCGGACTGGAGAGCCGCGTCGTTCGGCGAGTTGATGAAGTTGGTGAACGCCGCCGTGGCGCGGCCCGCCACGCCGAAGCTGGTGTCCAGGGCTCCGTTCGCCTGGTACCGGAGCACCCCGAAAGCCTCGGTGGCGCTGGGGTCGTTATCGAATCCCGCGACGACGACGATCTTGCCGTCCGGCTGCGGCAAGGCGTCGGACGGTGCCGGGCCGTTGTAACTCGTGATGACCGTGCCGCCGCTGCCGAAGGCAGGGTCAAGGCCACCAGCCGCCGCCTGGGCGGCAGTGGCACTTAAGGCAAGGCCCAACGCGGTGAGGCTGCCAATTGTCACAGAATACGAGATCTTCATGTGCTTCCGCTCCTCATGTGCTCGCGGGCCAGCGCTTCGCTGCGCCGGGAGAACCCCATCACGACCACGTGCCGTATCACCCGTCTGGTTCAGCGGCTACGCTGCGCCCGCATAGGTAATCCAGGCTGTGCGTCGCACGTCGTCCACGAGATACCAGATGCGACCGCCCCCGGTCACCTCGTACTGCCAGCGCTCCAGCTCCGCGCCCTTCCACGACCCCGTTCCCAGGCTGCCCTTCAGCCGGTGCTGCCGCTCGGGTGATGTCACGGACCTCGGCGCGCCGCGGATCGCCTCATGCGCGCGGCGCACGTTGCCTGGTACATGGCAGGCCAGCTGCTCCAACCCAGCTGCCGCCTGGCCGTTTGCGAACCGCACGTCGAATTCCTCGCCGACCGCAGGTAGCGCCGCACGGTCCCCCCGCCTGGGACTCACCGGTCAGGATCGGGGACCGGCGCCGGCCCCAGGTCACCATCGGGCTCCCTGGTCAGGATCTCCAGGAGCACGGGATCGGCGTGCACTTCGGCTGTGTGCCGCCACTGCGACAGGAGCACCGCCACCGGCGCCAGGTTGTCAAGCGACGCCGCCCCGGCCCCGACGGTCGCCAGCTCCTGAACGAACATGTCGACGTCGCCGGGGGGCAGGAACGTCACCCATGGCAGGGCAGCGCATAGAACACGGCGGACAAGGACAAGATTGCCCGAGCGCACCAGTTCCGCAAGCAGCCGGGCAACGAAGGCGACAACCATCTCATCCCGCTCTAGCTGCTCGGCGCGCATCAGCGCCAGGTCACCCGCATCGCGGCGACGCAGCCGCAGCGCGCGCACCGAGTCCAGCCGGCCGGCAGTCGCCGCCGGGTGATGCAGCAGCTCACTGAACGGAAGCTCCTCACATGTACTCACCACGACATCCACACTACCGTGGAACTCACCCTCACACATCCCCGGCCGGCCGAGCACGACCGTCGCGGGGGCGGCCACCGCGGCGGCCGGGTCACGGTGCACGCCGCCCGCCCTGGCGCGGGCGCGCCGCACGTCGTCCACGGCGGAGGCCAGGACGCACCCCGCCGTGCGGCGCCGCCACGTCCAGGCCGGGGCCGGTCAGCCGAACCTCTGTTGCCGTCACCTCGAAGACAAGCTCGACGGCGCCGGTGACGGGACGCTCCATCGCCACCTCGGCGACGCCGTCGAGCAGGTGCCGTAGGTGCTCGGTTCGCGCGACCCACACCGAATGGCCCAGCCACCCGTCGGTGCTGTTGTACCGGCCCGACACCACCCGATGACCCAGGTCGGCAAGCACATGACAGGCTGTCACCAGCACGCCAGGCGCCAGCTGGAAGCAGGTTCCAGCCGGATGACCATGCTCGTCAAGCACCCGGCCGAGGAAGCCAGGTGCCCGGGGATCCGCCATCGCGCTCCCGTTCGTCATAATTGCCTGGCTTTTCCGTCGGGCACCGGCTTCGCGTCGTAGGTCAGCGTCACCTTCAGCGTGGCCTCGCCCGCCGCGCCGGCCACGATCACGCTGCCCTGCGCGGAGAACGTCAGCCCGAACTCCACGACCAGGTGGCCGGGCCGGGCCGGGCGTTCGGCCGCTCAGCCACCGCACTCTCCCCATCCCCTGGCCCAGCCCTGGCCCCGATCCTGGGCACTCATCGTATCCAGGCAGGATGGGAGGCGAGGATATCGACGGCGAGGGAGAGGCACGTTATGCGGATGCGCACGCTCGGCGGCACCGGGATCAAGGTCAGCCCGTACTGTCTCGGCGCGATGATGTTCGGCGCATGGGGCAACCAGGACCATGACGACAGCGTGCGGATCATCCACGCGGCGCTGGACGGCGGCATCAACTTCATCGATACGGCGGACGTGTACTCCGCCGGGGAATCGGAGGAGATCGTCGGCAAGGCGCTGGAGGGCCGCCGCGACCAGGTGGTGCTCGCGACCAAGGCGCACGCGTCGATGGGCGATGACCCGAACATGGCAGGCAACTCGCGACGGTGGATCGTCCGCGAGGTCGACAACAGCCTGCGCCGGCTGCGGACGGACTACATCGACCTGTACCAGATGCACCGGCCCGACCCGTCGACCGACATCGACGAGACGCTGTCGGCGCTTTCCGACCTGGTGCACGCGGGGAAGGTCCGCGCGATCGGCTCCTCCACGTTCCCCGCGGAGGAGATCGTGGAGGCCCAGTGGGTGGCCGAGCGCCGGGGCCATGTGCGGTTCCGGTCCGAGCAGCCGCCGTACTCGATCATGGTGCGCGGGATCGAGGCCGCCGTGCTGCCGACGTGCGCCCGCTACGGGATGGGCGTCCTCGCGTGGAGCCCGCTTGGCGGCGGCTGGCTGACCGGCAGGTACCGCAGCGGCGCGGATGTGGACATGACGAGCGGGCGGGCGGCGCGGCTGCCGATGCGTTTCGATCCCGCGCTGCCGGGCAACGCGCGCAAGCTCGAGGCTGTCGAGGAACTGGTCAAGGTCGCGACGGACGCCGGCTGCTCGCTGACGCACCTGGCGATCGCGTTCGTCGTCGCGCATCCCGCCGTTACCTCAGCGATCATCGGGCCGCGCACCATGGACCAGCTCACCGACCTGCTGGCCGGCGCAACCGTGGCCCTCGACGACGAGGTGCTCGACAGGATCGACGAGATCGTGCCACCGGGAACCAACCTCAACGCGGCCGACGCAGGCTATCTGCCACCCGCCCTGACCGACCCAGCCCAGCGCCGCCGCCCCCCGCAAGACCGCCCCGCCACCTGACCCCTCGCCTCCCCGCAACCCCGGCTGCCCGCCGACGAGCAGCGGCATCTCCGCGCCCTGCTGGCCAGGGCAGGCGCTGACCCGGCGCAGTTCACCTGCCGGGGGTGGCCGCGGCCGGGAGAGTTGCCGCGAAGCGTGAGCCCAGGCAGTCCGTAGTGGCAAAGACCTCCGGGCGGAGCAAGATTCACTGGCAAAAAAAGATCAACTGTCACAGGACCCGCACCCGCACCCGTGTCCGTGTCCGGAGGGTTATTCAAAGCCCTCAGGCCGTGATCTTGCCAGGCCACGCGGCCGGGCCCGGCCCGGGGCGCCGCGTCGCCGCAACTACAGCAGTGGTCCATTCATGCACACCAGACTGCGTGAATGGACCACTGCTGTAGTTCGCTGCTGGCCGTGGCGAGGGTCGCCAGGCTGCTGATCTTCATCAGAAACTACTTTGAATAACCCCCCGGTGACGACGAATCTTGCTCGGCGCGAAGGCCTGAGCTGGGATGAGGAATCTTGAACGGCAGGGACCGGGCTCCTCCACCTGCTCACGCGGTGAACGGGGCCAGTGCTGAGCAAGATCCAATGGCGCATGTCTGGGCACCCTCCCCACACGGAATCGTCTTACAGGAACGCGGGAACCCCTCCCATTGGGCATTGTTACTGAGTGTCGCGCAGGAGGGCGTAGATCACGGCGTCGCGCCAGGAGCCGTTCTGGAAGACCACTTCGCGCATGAGGCCCTCGCGCTGGAAGCCGATGCGTTCCAGGGCCTTCTGCTCGGCGATGTTCTCCGCATCGGTGAAGGCCTCCAGGCGGTGAACGGTGGTGGAGTTGAGCAGGTAGTCCACCAGGAGCCGCTGGGCCATGGTCCCCAGGCCGTGGCCGCGGTGCTCGGGAAGGAGAGCGAGCCCGATCTCGTAACTGAGCCCTTTATCCGGATCGCTGCGGTTCCTTACCTTCCAGCTCGCGATGCCCGCGAGGGTCCCGTCGGAGAGGACGACCGCGAGCGCCGTGGAGTCCGGGGCGACGTACCCGTCTTGTTCCCAGCGGCGCCGACGCGCGCGCACGTCGCCGAAGCCGACCCACTCGAAGGGGCCGAGCGCCTGCGGATCCGAGCAGAGCCGGTCAAGGAAGTCGAGGTCCTCGGCACGGAACGCGCGCAGCGCAAGTCCATCGTCCACGGACAGATCACCTCCGGATATCCAGCCAGGGTGCGCACGGCGTCGCCATTCGCGGTGGCCGGACCGGGCGAAGCGGCGCGACGTGTGGTGCTCCGAGGCTATAGCCGCGTGCTGTGATCGCCGCACTGGGCAGCGCTGGGTCCGCGCGCTGTCGCCGGCTATCTGAACCGGCGGTTCAGGCAGCGGTGCGGGGGATGTACCGCGGTGTTCCGCTCAACATTCTGTTAACGAAAGGCTACGCTCTGAAAGAGGAGCACGTCAGGCGCCGCTGAGAGCCGGCCCAGGCCGGCAGCGTGACGACGCGTGCCGGGAGATACCGGGAGATAGTGGTGGGATGCGGGAGGGAAGCTGATGGCATCGCGGGATGATCACGGCTCGGCTATGAGCCCGCTTCGCCTGTTCGGCGCCGAGCTGCGGTATTACCGGCACAGGACGGGCATGTCGCAGGAGCAGCTCGCCGCCCGGGTGTTCTGCTCGGCCGACCTGATCGCCAAGATCGAGAAGGGCCAGCGGACCGCGTCCGGGAAGCTGACCATCGCCCTGGACGCCGTGACCGAGCTGCGCACCGAGCAGGCGCTCACCAGGCTGCGCGGCCACCTGAAGGATGCCTTCAAGTTCCGAGCGTATCCGGGCTGGTTCCACGACTGGCCGGACAAGGAAGCCGCGGCGAAGACGCTCCGCTGGTTCGAACCGCTCCTGGTTCCCGGGCTGTTGCAGACCGAGGACTATGCCCGTGCCGTGCTCCGGACCAGGATCGGGGCTACCGACGACGAGATTGACGAACTGGTGGCTGGCCGGATGGAACGCCAGGCGATCCTGGACCGCGACAAGCCGCCGACGTTCTGGGCGATCCTCGATGAGGGCGTGCTGCGCCGCCCGGTCGGGGGAGCCCCCGTGATGCGGGAGCAGATCAGGCACCTGATCGAGATGGCTAAGCGGCCCAGCGTCGTGATCCAGGTGATCCCGGCCGGCATCGGCGCCCACGAGGGCCTCCGCGGAGGCGCGTTCATCATCGCGGACTTCGATGACGGGCCGAGCGTCGCCTACCAGGACACGGCCGCGCGGGGCCAGATCCTCGAGGACGCCGACGACATCGCCGCGCTCGTGGTCGCCTGGGATACGATCCGGGGGGAGGCACTCCCGAGGTCTGCCTCCCTTGCCCTGATGGAGGAAATACTAAAATCATGGACATGAGCCGCATCGAGTGGCGCAAGTCGAGCTATAGCTCCAGCAACGGCGGAAATTGCGTCGAGGTTGGCGTGTGGCGCAAGTCGAGCTACAGCTCCAGCAACGGCGGCGCTTGCGTCGAGGTTGGCGTGTGGCGCAAGTCGAGCTACACCTCCAGCAACGGCGGCACCTGCGTCGAGGTTGGGGCGGCGGGCCAGGTCATCGCCGTGCGTGACTCGAAGGACCCGGACGGGCCAAGGCTGGTCTTTGGCCGGACGGAGTGGACGGCGTTCGCCGCGCAGGTGAAGGCCGGCCGATTTGACGTGTGAGCCCGGCTGAGGCTCGCCAGTTCGTCAGGGGGGCGTTCTCGTGTCTGAGGGCGCTCCCCTTTGCATTGGGTTGCATTGGGCGGCAGAGGCTGTGCGGTAAATGACGATTTATGTGATTCACGAGAATCCGGACTGGTACGGGCCGTTCGCGGACGCCTTCGACGCCGAGGGCGTCCCGCACGAGCAGTGGCTGCTCGACGAGGGCATCCTCGATCTCGATGCCGCTCCGCCGCCAGGGGTGTTCTGGTCGCGGATGAGTGCCTCGTCCCATACCCGCGGCCACCTGCTCGCCAAGGACCACGCCCGTGCCGTGCTCTGCTGGCTGGAGGCGCACGGCCGCCGCGTCGTCAACGGGCGCCGGGCGCTCGAGCTCGAGATGAGCAAGGCTGACCAGCTGACCGCGCTGCGGGCCAGCGGGTTCGACGTGCCGCGCACGATCGCGGTGGCCGGCGTCAGCGAGCTTGCCGCGGCGGCGAGCAAGCTTCCCGTCCCCTTCATCAGCAAGCACAACCAGGGCGGCAAGGGCCTCGGGGTGCGCAGGTTCGACAGCCACGAGGAGTTCGCCGCGTATGCCGCGTCGCCGGAGTACCTGGCCCCGGTGGACGGGATCACGCTGCTGCAGGAGTACGTGCAGGCCGCCAGGCCGTTCATTACCAGGGTCGAGGTGGCGGGCGGCGAGTTCCTCTACGCGATCACGGCGGACACCGCGCGCGGCGGATTCGAGCTGTGCCCCGCCGACGCGTGCGCCACGGACGCGGGCGCAGCGGACCAGGGCGCAGCGGACCAGGCGTCCCGCGGACCGGCCGGACCTGGGCTGTTCGCCCTGCGGGAGGGCTTCGACCATCCGATCATCGGCCGTTACCTGGACTTCGCCAGCAGGAACGGCATCGAGATCGCCGGGTTCGAGTTCATCGAGACCGCCGACGGCCGGCTCGTGACCTACGACGTGAACGTCAGCACCAACTACAGCCCCCAGATAGAGGCTGCCGCCCCGAGATCGGGGCCGCGCGCCGTCGCCCGGTTCCTGGCGCGCCTTCTCGCCAGCGAGGAAGCGAGCCAGACAGTGCCTGCCCGGGGGGACACAGCATCTCTCTGGGGAGAGCCCCCCGACCCCCCAGGGCCCCACCCCCCCCCCAGGAGCACCCCCCGATGCGGGTCCGGTACCCGGTGCCGATACTTTGGGGCCTGGCGGGCCAACGGCC
>Ga0137391_10001462_pt1 | contig 17223 bp, 17 predicted proteins | sample 15con2h24BmetaG_FD_101399 | JGI IMG/M metagenome (GOLD analysis project Ga0137391, IMG submission 101399) | Vadose zone soil microbial communities from Angelo Coast Range Reserve, California, USA - 15con2h2.4B metaG | ecosystem: Environmental > Terrestrial > Soil > Vadose zone > Saprolite...
ATACTTGCCATGGCGAAACATTTCGAACAGCCAGTACGGACTTCCCAGCACCAGCACCAATGCCAGGAGCGCGCTGTAGAGGAAGTACATTAAGGAAAGGACATTCTAACCGTGAATCCCGACCGAGTCCGCACCGAGGCACCAAAAATGGCCTGGCCCCGCATCCTATATCCTGAGTTCCATATGAGAGGATTCACTCGCATTCGATTCTGGCCGGTGCTGGCCGTGGTGATGGCAGTGCCGTTGCTGTGTCTGGCAGCGAAGGAATTCTCCATGCCCAAGGCGCAGCCCGCGTTCAGTTATCCGGCGCGCGACCATCACGCGAAGGAGAACGTTACGGTTGCTCTGGATCCTTACGACGCTCCCCCTAAATCGAACATCTTCGTGGTCAATTATCGCGAGCACGACCTGCTGCCCATCCTGCTGGTGGTCACCAACGACGGCGACGAACCGATTGAGCTTTCGGGAATGAAGGCGGAGCTGGTGACCACGGACCGCACCAAGCTGAGTGCGGCTACAGAGGAAGACGTTCTCCGTAGAATTTCCCATCCCCACGCCTCTGGCGCGCGGGTCCCTGTTCCTTTTCCGACCAAGCGGGTGAAGGGCGGGGTGGATGCCAAAGAATTGAGCGAAATCCAGAGCGCGCAATTCAAGGCTAAAGCCGTGGAGCCGCGCAGGTCGCAGGTCGGATTTCTTTTTTTTGATGTCTCCGACCTTCAGAATCCGCTCGCGGGAGCGCACTTTTATTTGACGGGAGTGCGCGATTCGTCCGGCCACGAGCTGATGTACTTTGATGTTGAGCTGGGGAAAGCAGTGGGCGGTGGTCAGTGATCGGGGGCCAGTCACCGGAGGCCTCCTCCTGCAGGTGAAGCCGTCGCTTTACGTACTGATCACCACCCACTGGCCGCTGACCACTGCTTTTGCCGCTGCTCTATAATCTTCTTAATATGGCGACATCGGTGGAGAGTTCTGTGGGGGCGCGGGCCAAGTATGAGCCGGTGATTGGGCTAGAGGTCCATGTCCAACTGCTGACTGTGAGCAAGATATTCTGCTCCTGCTCCACGCGCTTTGGCGACCCGCCGAATACAAATGTTTGCCCGGTGTGCCTGGGGCTTCCTGGAGCGCTGCCAGTGCTGAATCGAAAGGCGGTGGAGTTTGCGACGCTGGCGGCGATGGCGCTGAATTGCGAGATCCGAGAGACCTCAATCTTCGCGCGGAAGAATTATTTTTATCCTGACCTGCCCAAGGGCTACCAGATTTCGCAGTATGACAAGCCGCTGGCTGAGCATGGATTTATTGATATCGAGACGGCGTCCGGGAAGAAGAAGATTGGCATCACACGCGTCCATCTCGAAGAAGACGCGGGCAAGAGTCTGCATGAAGGGTTTGTTGGCTCAAGCGACGCTACCGCCATTGACCTGAACCGCAGCGGCGTGCCGCTGATTGAAATCGTGAGTGAGCCGGATATCGCGACTCCCGACGAAGCTTATGAGTATCTGACACGGCTGAAGGAAATCATCCTGTACACCGGAGTGAGCGACTGCAATATGGAAGAGGGGTCGCTGCGCTGCGATGCCAACATCAGCGTGCGGCCGCGCGGACAGGAGAAATTCGGCACCAAGACAGAAGTGAAGAACGTCAACTCGTTCCGCTTCATTCGCGAGGCCCTGGAGTACGAGATTGACCGGCAGATAGAAGTGATCGAATCCGGTGGGAAGATTACGCAGGAGACGCGGCTCTATAACGCAGTCGAAGGCAAGACTTACGGCATGCGTTCGAAGGAGCAGGCGCACGACTATCGCTACTTCCCCGAGCCTGATTTGCTGCCGCTGGTTGTGGACGAAAAGTGGCGAGCGGAAATCCGCAGCACGTTGCCCGAACTTCCCGAAGCGCGGCGCAAACGCATGATCGCGGATTACGGCATCACCGCGCAGGACGCGCGTGTGCTGACTTTGACCAGGGCGCTGGCCGACCAGTTCGAGGCGGCAGCGAAAGCGGCGAAGAATCCCAAGCGTGTCGCGAACCTGGTGCAGAGCGAACTGATGGGAAGGTTGAAGGCGCGCTGGCTTGAGATTGACCAATCACCGATCACCATGGAGGGCGTGGCCGAGTCGGCGGACCTGGTGGAATCGGGCACGATATCCGGGAAAATGCTGAAGGATTTGTACGATCTTTCCTTCGAACGCGGCAAGGACTTCCCTGAGGTCTATGAGGAAGAAGGGCGGCCCGAGCAGTCGCGGGACACGTCAGCGCTGGAGAAGATCATCGATGAAGTACTGGCCGCGAATCCCAAGCAGGTCGAGCAGTATCGGGCGGGGAAGAAGACGGTGATTGGCTTCTTTGTTGGTCAGGTAATGAAGCTCTCCAAAGGCCAGGCGAATCCGCAGATGGTGAATGAGCTGGTGGGAAAGAAGCTGGGGTAGACGCCGAAACGACATCAAAACCCCCGCCTGTCTCTCCAAAGAGCGGAGAGACAAGGACGGGGCACCCTCCGATGCCCCGGAATGGCAGTGTTATGCGGGTGGCGCAATTGGCCAACATCTTCCGTCATATTCCTGGTTCGTCTAACCCCCTTTAGCATGGTTCTTCCCCTTGAAGAACAGGGCCATCGTGTGCCCGGAGGTGACCATGCAACTCACTGGCAAACGGATTTTCACCGCAGTCACGCTGCTGGGCGCGGTGATCACGGTCTATCAAGTGATGAGCAAGCCGCAGCCGGTGGCGACACCGCTGTCGGCCAGCGCGGCGCGGGAGAGTGCGCAGGCGTTTGATCAGAAGCTGGGGCAACTGGCGGCGGCCAGAAGCGCGGGCAGCGCTCCCGCCGAGGTGCATTTTACTTCTGACGAAGTGAGCGCGGAGATGGCGGAGTCGGTGGGCGTGGTCCCGGCTGATCCTCAGACTTCAACCAAGCCGGTCAGCCCAGCGCCCGCTTCTCAGGCTTCCCCAGATGCGGTAGTCGGCCCGGGAGAGGTTGCGGTCAAGGGCTATCAGGTGAAGCTGGAGGGAGACGTTGCCCACGGCCAGTTCCTTACTCAGGTTGCGGGAAAAGACATCTACGTCACGCTGGCCGGACATTTGGGATCGCAGGACGGCTACGTGACCTTCGACCCGACGGAATTCAAAGTCGGAGACTTGAGCATTCCGGTCTCGCTGGTGAATTCGGCGCTGCAAAAGAAGCTGGCAGAGCAGCGTGAGCAATTGAAGCTACCGGATGGTGTGGGCGGGCTTCGGGTGGAGAATGGGGAGTTGGTGATTACGCAGAAGTAGTGGGCGGGCCTGGTTTGTGTTTGCCAGCTTTGGAAATACCCATCGGAGATGTAAAATTCAGGGGTTAAGGCCATGAGCATCACGATCCATCCACCGCTCGAAACCGAACTTCGGGCCAAAGCCGAAGCTGAGGGGATCAGCGTGGAAGCGTATCTGGAACGCCTTCTTAGATCGGACCAGGACGCAGTGGCCGAGCTTGAAAACCTGGCTACCGAGGGGCTCAACTCAGGCAATCCGATTGAAGTGAGTTCTAGCTATTGGGAAGAGAAACACCGCCGGCTTGACGAGCGGCTCAACAGAAGCCACAGCCGGTGAGCGCCGCTACTTGGTCCGCCCGAAAGCGGATCACATCTCGAAGACCAGGCTTTCTATCTTGACAGCAAGGCAGCTCCAGCAGTCGGGCATCGTTTCCTGGTCGCGGCTCACGAGACATTCTCTCTTCTAGCCGCGCAGCCGAGGATGGGTTGGTCTCCGCGCCTCCAGATCTCCGAACTGAAGTCCTTGCGAGTCTTTTCGCATATCGGGATTCAAAAAAATGCTCGTTCTTTACCGGCCGCTCGCTGACGGGATTGAAATTCTTCGAGTCATTCACGGTTCCCGCAATGTGCTGGCACTTCTGCGGCGTGAAGGATCAGACTAGACGATTGACGCAGCGGGGAATTGTTCAGCTTCGCCGTCTGTAATACACCGCAAACTCAAATCCAGGATTCGGCGGGAACAACTCGGCAATCTTGCGAAGGCGCTCGGCCAAGGCTGCGGGGGCGAGTAGGGGATAATCGCGTTCGCGCAGGTCTTGATAATCCACGTCGAGAAACATAGACAAGAGATAGATCGAGATGGCGTCCGAGAATGAAGCGGCGAAGTATTCGTTCTTGTGCTTTTCGGCGTCGGGGCCGGGGGCGGTGGAGAGTTTTCGCGACTCCGCCGCGTCGAGCGAAGTTTCGCCGCGGACGCGGGATTCGGCCTGCTTCCAGACCAGATCCGCGAAGTCCTGAGAGACTCCGGCGCGCTCGACGAAGGCGTGTCCGACGTTTATGTAGAACTCGAAGGCGATGGAGAACTTGTCGTCCATCAGGCGAGTAGAGATGAACACGCACTGCGAGCCGCCGAGTTCCAGATTTCGATGGCAAACCGCGCTGTCGCTGAGGGCAACGTCGTAGCGGTCGGCGATAACGGTCTGGTCTCCCTGATTGACGGTGAGCGGGACGAAGTAGTAGGCCTTGCGCTCGAGGGCCGCAGCTACGGGCTTGGGAACGGCAGACACCATGTGTTCGACGTCCGCGCCGGGAATGTTCATCTCGCCGGCAACGGCGTAGCAGATTCCGTTGGGAGCTTGCGAAACGGGCGTGTCCCGGACGACTTCGGTCGGCGGACGCGTGATTGCCTGGGCGGCTTGGGACATCCTCAGCATTCTAGCGCACCGAGGTTGCGGGGTGCGCGGAGTTCGGCTGCTGGTGTAGGTTATTAGTGATGCCTTCAACCGCAAATCCCGCCCGCTCACCGCGCTGGTACCTGATTCCCGTCCGAGTGCTGCTGGTGACGTTCGTGGTCACGCTACTCTCCTTTGCGGTTAGTTTGTTACTTGGAATTGGCGGAACGGTGCTGGCGGCCAGGCTGCGCGACATTCAACCGGACATGACGTTTGCGTATCGGCATGTGGCACTGCCGGCGGCGGCGATGGTGGCGGCGATTGTGTTCGTCTCAGCCTGCTTCATGGAAGCCCGGCACTATCGCCAGGCCAAGGCGCTGGCCCAGATTGAGCGCGCAAACTGAGATGAAACCGCGCATTGCCATTCCGCTTCCTCACGGCGGTGATCCCGAATATGCCGAGCGCGCCATTCCGCAATATGAGCGCGCGGTGGAACTTGCTGGGGGAGAGCCGGTTAGGATTCCGCTGGATCGCTCGCCCGCAGAGGTGATGAAGTTGATCGAACGCTGCGACGGCGTCCTGCTGCCGGGTAGCAAGGCGGACGTGGATCCTGCGAAGTTCGGAGCGGCTCGTCATGTGAAGACCGAGGCTGCAGATCCCAAGCGCGATACCGTGGATGAGCTGCTGCTGCAGGATGCCTACAACATGCGCAAGCCGGTACTGGGGATTTGCTATGGCTTGCAGATTTTGAACGTCTATCGCTCGGGGACACTGGTGCAGCATATTGAGTCAGCGGTGAATCATGAGGCGGGGCGGAAAGTTCCGGTGGCGCACGATGTGGAGATTGAGCCGCGGTCGAAGCTGGCGGAGATTGTCGGAGGGAGCGGGACAATCCCGGCGAACTCCAGCCATCACCAGTCGGCCGATGTGATTGGCGATGGTCTCAGGATCACCGCCCGGTGCCCGGAGGATGGAATCATCGAAGCGTTAGAAGGAACAGCGCCGGACCATTTTGTGGTGGCGGTGCAGTGGCATCCGGAGCGGTCGCTTGAGGATGATGAGTGCTCGCGGAAGATATTCAGGGCGCTGGTGGAAGCGGCGAGGGAGAAGCATCTCGAGTTGGCGGGAGAGTTTGAGGGAGCTTGACGCTTTTGTTGGACAAGAATGTCCGACCCCACAAGGGCCTTGGTCAGATCTTCAACACTACCTTCCCAAAATTCTTTCTCTCCAGCAACAGCCGATACCCATCCCCGGCTCTCTCCATCGGCAACACATCGCCGACCACCGGATGTAAGTGTCCTTCGGCGGCCCAAACCGAAAGTTGCTTCCATGCCTGCTGCATCAGATCGGGCTTGGCCGAAAGATATGTGAGCCAGAGGCCGTGCACGCTAGCGCCTTTGGCGTACAGGATTCCGGGATCGAGTTGGGCGCGCTGTCCGGTGGCGGCGCCATAGACGATGACGCGACCGAAGTCGCGCAGGCAGTGGACGCTCTTGGCGGTGTGCTCGCCTCCCAGCATTTCAAAGACGACGTCCACGCCTTCGCCGTTGGTCAAGTCTTTGATGGCTTGTTCGTAGTCTTGTTTCTTGTAATTGATCGGGTGCTGCAGCCCCATTCGTTTCATGCGCTCGATCTTTTCGTCGTCGGACGATGTGCCGTACATCTCCACGCCGAGAATCTTGCCGATTTGTACGGCGGCTGTGCCAACTCCGCCCGCGACTGCGTGAATGAGCACGCGGGCGCCTTTCGCGGCGTCACCGAGCAGTCCGGCTTTCCAATAGGCGAAGTACGCGGTGAAGAAATTGACCGGGAACGCCGCACCTTCTTCTGCGCTCCATCCCGCGGGCACGGGCCAGAGCAACACCGAACGGGCGGCGACGACTCCGGCGAACGCTCCCCATTGCGCGTAGCCCATGACGCGCTCGCCGTTGCTGGCGCGGGTGCCGCAGAATTCGCGTCCGGCTACCAGCGGAGGTTTGGGGGTGCCTGGATATCCGCCTCTGCAGGCCATGGTGTCGGCGAAGTTCAACCCGGCGGCCTCGACGCGGATTAGTTCTTCGCCAGTGCCTGGGATGGGCTCTGGAACCTCACGGACTTCCAGAACCTCAGGACCGCCGAGCCGGGTTATGACAACTGCTTTCATGTTTTAGGAGTGTAGCAATGGTTGCAAACGTTATGTCTCGCCTGCAGCACGGCTTTACAGACAGGTATATACTTTTTGCGATAAATGTTCTTGTCCTCGACGGGTTGAGGCAACGGGGCCTTTTCATCTCTAATCGCGGCTCCGGATACGGAAACGCCGGCTGGTTGGATCATGGCTGTTTACGGCCGGCACGGGGCAACTCCGCAAAGCAGCGGGTGCCTTGGGGGAGGTAATGCTGTGGACTTAATATTGGTTCGTTTAATTTTTGTCATTGTTGTTGCCATCACCTGCTATCTGATCCGCCCTTTCGGTGCGCATCAAACGCTCAATGCCGGAATTGGGGCATCACTCGGATTGGCGATCGTTGTTTTTGAGTGGCGCCTGCTGCGAGTGAGTCTGAAGCGCCTGATCGGGGCGGTGATCGGGAGCATACTGGGGATTTTCGGCGCCTACCTGTTCGCCCTGGTCATTCGCAACAGCCTGGGGGACAGCCCGCTGCGCAGCTTCCTGCAGATCATGGTGATGCTGCTGATGGCCTACGTTGGCCTGATTGTGGGGGCGAACAAAGGCGACCTGCTCAACCTTGCTGCGTTGGGCGGGGTCTTCGGCGGCGAAAAACAGAGCAAGAGGAGCTACAAGATCCTCGACACCAGCGTCATCATTGACGGCCGCATCGCGGACATTGCGGAGACGGGCTTTCTCGACGGCGTCGTGGTCACGCCGCAGTTTGTGCTGCGCGAACTGCAACTGGTGGCGGACTCGGCCGACTCGTTGAAGCGCAATCGCGGACGGCGCGGGCTGGATATTCTGCAGCGCCTGCAGAAAGTCGCTTCGCTGCAGGTGCAGATCGTCGAGGACGATTTCCCCAGCGTGCGCGAAGTGGATTTGAAGCTGATCGAACTAGCCAAGCTCTACGAAGGGAAAATCATCACCAACGATTTCAACCTGAACAAGGTGGCGCAGTTGCAGGGCGTGCAGGTGCTAAACATCAACGAACTCGCGAACGCGCTGAAGCCGATCGTTCTCCCTGGCGAAGCAATGCGGGTGTTTATCCTGAAAGAAGGGAAAGAATACAACCAGGGTGTGGCTTACCTCGACGATGGGACCATGGTGGTGGTGGACAATGCGCGCAAGATGATTGGCAAGACCATCGACATCTCGGTGACGTCGGTGTTACAGACCACTGCAGGGAAAATGATTTTCGGCAAATGGGACGAACGCTCCGGGTCACGCAGTGAGATAAGGCCGGCAATGACCGCGGTCAGCAGCGCGATTCCCGAACCCAAGAAACCAGTAGCGGTCGTCGCCGACCAGCCGGTGGAGTGAGAAAATCAGGGCAGAAGAACCGGAGCCGCGGAATTGACCATAATCGTGTCCCCCTGGCGAGTGCCGGTCACGTTGGCCCGCTGACCGGCGAGTCTGCCGAGCGTGTCGTCTCCTCCGGTCAGCTGGTAGCGCCGATTGCCGTCCACCAAAACGTAGCTTGCACCCCTACGCACACATGTCCGGGCGCACTCGGCTGGGCTTTGGTGGGAGCTTCTCAGGTGGCGGGCACCGCAATACGAGTCGGTGATCATTCCGTTGAATGTGGCGGCAACGGGATTCGGGGGCGATTGCGCTCCATTTTGGGCAATCAGAGAATGCCCCTGCGGCTCCTCTGATGAATACTGATGATCTGCGAGCGCGACCGAGCCGCCGGCGACGATGATCGCAAAGGCAAGGGCCGCCCCGAGCGCCGTCAAGACGCAGAACCCAATCAGCGAGATCACCGACCGCGTGGGTTTCACAATTCCTCCTATAACGGGCGGCGCTCGACCGAGAGTGACTTAGTGAAGACTGGCGTAATTTTGTTGCCCAAACTCGAGTTCTGGTTGCATAGCTGGATTTGAAGCGGTATATACTGTTCGCCCCATGAAGGTTAGCGTCATTATTCCCGCAGCTGGGCTAGGCACCCGGATGGCGGCCGCGCCCGCCAAAGGCCGGGAATCTGCGCCAAGCAAACAATTTACAGAGCTGGGCGGAACGCCGATTCTGGTCCATACCCTGCGCCGGTTCGCGAAGAGTCCAGAAGTAACTGAAATTCTAGTTGCGCTGCGTAAGGCGGAAATTGCGGCCTTTCGCGCCCGGCTGGAAAAAGAAGCCCCGGAGATAGTGGCGACGAAAACGGTATTACTGGAGGGCGGCGAGCACCGGCAACAATCCGTGGCCAATGCGCTGGCTGCGGTTTCAGCTTCGGCTGATGGCATTGTGCTGGTGCATGATGCGGTGCGGCCGTTTGTGACGGAAGAAATGATTCACGAAGTGATTGCCGCGGCGAACAAGTACGGCGCAGCCATAGCAGGCGTCCCGGCGGTGGACACGGTGAAGCAAGTCGAACGTACCGCGGATGGAGCCCTGATTCGCGCGACCATTCCGCGGGAAAGAATCGTGATGGCGCAAACTCCACAGGGCTTCCGTTACAGCGTGCTCAAGAGAGCATTCGATGAAGCTACGGCAGATGGTTTTGTGGGGACGGATGAAGCCTCGCTGGTGGAACGATCGGGACACCCGGTGGCGGTAGTGATGGGGTCAGCCCGAAATATCAAGATCACGACCCCAGCAGACTTGGAACTGGCAGAGTTTTTCCTGAAACGGTAAAACTGGCCACGGATTTACACGGATTCTCACGGATACATCGATATCTACAATCAAGATACATTGATGGAATCGAATCCTGACTTAAAGCATGCGGAGCTTACCGAAAGGATCATTGGAATTTTCTATGATGTCTATAATGAACTGGGCTACGGTTTTCTCGAATCTGTCTATGAGGAGTCACTGCTTATTGCTCTGCGCGAGGCAGGTCTAGCGGTGGATCGCCAAGTTCCTGTACCGGTATGGTTCCGCAACCACAGAGTCGGTGACTTTCGAGCCGACTTGCTAGTGGAAGGCTGCCTATTGCTGGAATTAAAAAGCGCTCGGACTCTGGAAAGTGCACATGAAAGCGCAGTTGCTTCACTATTTGAAATCCACTGAAATCGAGATTGGGTTGGTGCTCAACTTCGGTTCCCGGCCTCAATTCCGCAGACTTCTTTTCGATAACGAAAGAAAAAAGATCCGTGTAAATCCGTGTAAATCCGTGGCCGGGGTTTCTGCATGAAGATCGGCTACGGGTGGGATTCACACGAATTCAAGAGCGGAATTCCACTGAAGATCGGCGGAGTGGAGATCCCTCACCCGAGGGGACTGGGCGGGCATTCTGACGGAGACGTCCTGCTGCACGCTATTACCGATGCGCTGCTCGGTGCGATTGCTGCTCCGGACATTGGTACGCTGTTTTCACCGTCGGATACGCGATGGAAGGGTGCTGATTCTGCGCTATTTTTGGCCGAGGCGATGCGGCGGGTGCAGGCTGCGGGATACAGAATTGCGAATCTCGATTCCACTCTTATCATGGCCGCGCCGAAAATTGGTCCGCATACGGCGGCGATTCGCGAACATATTTCCGGATTAGTGAATGTTGCGCCGGAGTGTATCGGTATCAAGGCAAAGACTCCCGAGGGCCTGGGCATAGAGAATGCTGCCATCGCTCAGGTTGTAGTTCTGCTCGAAGAAATCCGCAAGACTCCCAGGCTTCGCAAACCGAAGAAGTGAGCAAGATAAATTGTTGACATTCCGCGCTGCTAACCAGCGCGGCCGCTGCTCGTCCAACCGCTAAGCACGGGAACTCCAAGCCAGGTGTTTCCGTATAGAGGTGAAGAATACGGCAGGAGATTGTCTGCTGCCGTAGCCACCAGAAGAAGAAAAGAGGAAGGGGTAAGGGACTGCCTCACGCTCGGTTTGGCGGCCAGGTGAGAACAATCCCTGCGTGGAAGAGTACGCCTTTGTGTGGGCGGACTCGTCTGCTCAACCCCGAGGCAGAATTGTAGGCCTTGCAGGGCAAAAGGCAAGCCTTTTTGCAGGGAGACGCGGCCGCCACTAACCGTTTTCCTGGCGTTTCCAGGAAATAGGAGGATTGGTGAACGCAACTCTGAAGTCTAAACGTAGTTTGAAGGGCATTCTTCTGGCGGGCGTTGTCTTACTTGCCGGAAGCGCGTTGGCGGCCAGCAAGGGCCCGTTGGAACTGCAGCAGCCGGCGAGCGTGGCAGGAACGCAACTCAAAAGTGGAACCTACACCGTACAGTGGGAAGGGACTGGCGATCAGGTGCAACTGAAGATTTACCAGGGCAGGAAAGAGATTGCCTCAACTGCAGCACGGTTGGTGGCACTGGAGAAACCGCTGGAGCGAGACGCAACACTTTTGCGCCGCAATGATGACGGGACGGTGACGGTTATCCGAATCAACTTCGGCGGGAAGAAGTACGCTCTGGAGATCAGCAACGATGGCGGCGGCTCCGGTGCTGCGGGAGCTGCGCGATAAAGCCTGAGTCACAGCTGAAACGGATTTGCGTGCGAAGGGCAGAGCGGTTGTGCTGTTAGAATCATAGAGCGATGGTTCTGCCTTTCGTCCGCGATTTATTTGCGGACGCGGAAAAACTGCCTGGGTTTACGCGTGTTACCTCCCACCTCCGAGCGAACGCGGGGCGGATTCGTACATCCGGTCTCAACCCACCCGCCAAATGCCTGCTAATCGCTGAGCTGCAAAAGGCCGCTGCGCGGCCTTTGGTTGTGCTGGTACGTAATAACGAGGCGGCGGACGAGTTCGTGCCCGTCATTCAGGCCTATTGCGAACTGGTGGGCGGAAGCCCTCCCGAAAATATTGTCTCGCTGCCGGTACGCGATGTGTTGCCGTTCCAGAACCTTTCGCCGCATCCTGAAATCCAGGAGCAACGGGCGATCGCGCTATGGAAGGTTGCGACCGGGGCCGCTTCCATCGTTGTGGTGCCGGTAATGGCGGCTGCGTCACGGGTGAGGCCAACTGAGTTTTATTCCGGGCTGGCGCGGATGCTTCACCGGGGCGAGAGCCTGGAGACAGAGAGTCTGCTGCAGCATCTCAATTCGGTTGGCTATAACTCGACGGACGTAGTTGAAATGCCGGGTGAATACGCTTTGCGGGGCGGGATTCTCGACGTTTACTCACCCGAAGCAGACCGGCCAATTCGCATTGAGTTGTTTGGCGACGAGATTGAATCCATTCGCAAGTTTGATCCGGCAACGCAGCGGTCGTCCTCCCCTGCGGATGAGGTCGTCTTGCTGCCGCTGTCTGAGACCCCGGTCAGTGAAGACTTGCTGGGAGCGATTCATGCCCGACTGTCAGGGAAGCGAGTCCGCGGCTCGGAAGAGATTGTGGAGCAAGCGCTGCGATCAGGCGGCGTGACGGTATTTCCCGGCTGGGAATTTTACGCTCCCGTTGCGGGATCGGTTGGAACGGTTCTCGACTTGATGCCGAATGCAGCGGTGATTGCTGATGAGCCGGAACTGTTGAAGAGTGAATTCGAAGCCATGTGGTCGAGGATCGAAGAAGCCCATGAGCGCAGCGGGATAGGAAATCTGGTTCGGCCGACCGATCTATACCTTGCTCCTGACGAATGGTTGAGCAGGATGCAAGTCGCCCCGGGAGCGGATCTCGAACATCTGGGAGTGACCCGCTCCGACGAGATTGAGACCATTGAATTCCATTCGCAGCCCAGCCCGCGCTTCCACGGCTCGATTCCTAGCCTGCTGGAAGAAGTGAAAAAACAGATCGCGCAGAACCGGCGGGTGCTGGTGGCGGCGCCCAACATCGGGGAGGTGGAGCGGTTGGCGGACTTCTTCACCGAGTATGGAGCTTCATTCCGCCTGGGCAGCCGGACACGCGGTGGCGAAAGTTATGCCGATGAAACCGCATATTTTGCGGGCGAAGTGCTTACCACAACGCTGGTGAAGGCCTATATCCCGGACGGAATGGTTTTGCCGGATGCCGGACTGACGGTTTTTGGCACGCGCGATCTGTTCGATGAATCGGAGTCGGTGGCTGCGCGGCCGCGGTGGCAAAAATCGAAGACCTCCGCATTTCTTTCGGACTTTCGCGACCTGCAGGTTGGCGACTACGTGGTCCACGTGGAGCACGGGATCGGGCAATATCAGGGTTTGAAGGAAATCAATCAGGGTAACGGCGATACGGAATTTATGCTGCTCGAATACGCGGAAGGAGCGAAGCTCTACGTTCCGCTCACGCGGCTCGATCTGGTGCAGAAGTATCGCTCGGGCGAGGGCGCGAAGCCGGTCCTCAGCCATATGGGCACGGCGGCGTGGGCGAAGACGAAGGCTCGCGTCCGCAAGGCCATGCAGGACATGACCGAGGAGCTGCTGAAACTCTACGCGCAGCGCAAGACGGCGCAGGGCCACAGCTTCCCCGCTGACAACGAGTGGATGCGCGAATTCGAAGATGCGTTTGAGTACAGCGAGACGGAAGACCAGGCGCTGGCCATCGCCGACGTGAAGCGCGACATGGAATCAACGTTACCGATGGATCGGCTTCTGTGCGGTGACGTGGGCTACGGCAAAACGGAAATCGCGATGCGCGCGGCCTTCAAGGCCATTAACGACAACAAGCAGGTTGCGGCGCTGGCTCCGACCACGGTATTGGCATTCCAGCACTTCGAAACTTTCAAGCAGCGGTTTGCTGCGTTTCCGGTCTCGATTGAAATGATCAGCCGCTTTCGCTCTCCCAAGCAGCAGAAAGAAATTTTGCAACGAGTAGAGGCGGGTAAGGTGGACATCCTAATTGGGACGCATCGGCTTTTGTCGAAAGACGTGAAGTTTGCTGACCTGGGACTGCTGGTGGTGGATGAAGAGCAACGCTTCGGCGTACGGCATAAAGAGCGGCTGAAGCAGATGCGGAAAGAAGTGGATGTTCTGACCATGTCGGCGACGCCGATTCCGCGCACTCTGCACATGTCACTGGTCGGACTGCGCGATATGAGCGTGATTGAGACGCCGCCGAAGGACCGCATCGCTATTCAGACGGTAGTCGCAAGCTGGGATGAGAAGCTGATCCGGTCGTCGCTTAAACAGGAATTAGAACGCGGAGGGCAAGTCTATTTTGTGCACAACCGCGTGGATACGATCTGGGAGATTGCCGCCAAACTGCAGACGCTGGTGCCGCGCGCGCGGGTCATTGTGGGGCACGGACAGATGTCGGAAGGCGAGCTGGAAAAAGTGATGCTGAAGTTCATGCGTCACGAGGCGGACATTCTGGTGGCGACGACGATCATCGAAAACGGCCTGGACATTCCGCTCTGCAACACTATCCTGATCAACCGCGCGGAACGGTTTGGACTTTCGGAGCTGTATCAGCTACGCGGGCGGGTAGGACGTTCGAACCGGAGGGCTTACGCATATTTATTGATTCCGTCGGATATTGAGCTCACGCCGATTGCGCGAAGACGGCTGGCTGCGCTGAAAGAATTTTCTGCCCTGGGCGCAGGATTCAAGATTGCCGCGCTTGACCTGGAGCTTCGCGGCGCGGGCAATCTTTTGGGGGGCGAACAGAGCGGGCACATTGAAGCGGTTGGGTTCGATCTTTATACGCAGATGCTGGAGCAGGCCGTCCGCGAGATGAAAGGTGAGGCCGATCCGCAGCCGCAGGCGCAGCTTAATCTCGGGCTCAACATCCGCATTCCGGCGGAGTACGTGCCGGAGGAAAATCAGCGCTTGCGAATGTATAAGAGGATTGCCGGCGTGGAGACCGAGCGGCAACTGGCAGATGTGGAAGCGGAATTGCGGGACCGCTACGGCGAGCCTCCGGTGCCGGTGCAGCAGCTTCTGCGCTACGCTGCGCTCAGGTTGCAGGCAGTGCATGCAGGGGTGACGGCCATTGAGCGAAAGAGGGATCTGGTCAGCGTCCGGTTTCGGCAGGATGCTCCGGTAGATCCCGGGAAGCTGGCCAACTTTGTCTCGTCGCAGCGGGGCGCCCAGTTTCTTCCCGATGGAACGCTGAAATTTCTTGCCAAAGGATTGGGCGCGCGGGAGCTCCTGGAACAACTGCAAAAGCTTCTGGAGAATTTGTTTGAGCCGCAAGGCTCACCTTCGATCGCCTGAGACGTCTATATCAACTTCGGCTCGTCGCGGAGGCACGGGCGAATTCAAGATCGGCCACAGATTTGCACGGATCACCACCGATAGTTCTGTTTCTGGTTTTGCCAGTGCGTATTCGCGCGTGTCCGCGCAATCCGCGGCGTGCAGTTGCCGATGCTGCGCGCTCTCTGCGTCTTCACGGCGAAACGATTTCAACTTTGTGATACGGTTTGAACGGAGACCCATGCGAACTATCTTCAAGAGCATTTTGTCTGCTCTGATTTGTTTCTCTACCGCCTCGCTGGCGGCCACTGACCCCGCTGCCGATTTCAACGCGCTGGTGGACAAGTATTTTGACTCTTATTTTGAGTCTCACCCGGCGGAGGCGACCCAGGTTGGCTTTCATCAGTACGACTCCAAGCTGGAAGACTATTCCGCGCCTGCCCGCAAAAAAGAAATCGCCGGGCTGAAAGATTATCTAGCCAAGTTTGGGCAATTAGATCGCTCCAAGCTTCCTCCCGATACTGCTGCCGATCTGGACTGGATGATCAGTTCGATTCACTCCCAGTTGCTGGAGCTGGAAACCATTCAGATGTGGCGTAAGGACCCGGACAGCTATACCTCGGATGTGACCAACAGTATTTTTCTGCTGATGAAGCGAAACTTTGCTCCTCCCGAGGAGCGGCTGCGGTCGGTGATTGATCGTGAACGGCAGTTTCCCAAGGCATTTGAGGCGGCGCACCAGAATCTGCGAAATCCGCCGCGAATTTATACTGAAATTGCACTCGAGCAACTGCCTGACGTAATCGATTTCTATCGCAAAGACGTTCCTGAGGCTTTCTCGCAAGTTAAGGACGCCAAGCTCTTGGCCGAGTTCAAGACTTCGAATCAGGCTGCTATCGCCGATCTCGAGAGCTACCAGAAATTTCTGCACGATACAGTCCTGCCGCACGCGAACGGCGACTTCCGGCTGGGGGCGGACAACTATCGCAAGAAGCTGCTGTACGACGAAATGGTGGATATTCCACTCGACCGGCTGCTGGAGATAGGGTTTGCCGACCTGCGGCGAAACCAGCAACAGATGAAAGTGGTTGCGGCGCAGATTGATCCCCAGCGCAGCGTCGCCCAGGTGCTCGCCGATCTGCAAACCCACCATCCGGCGCCAGACCATCTATTACAGGCCTTTCGTGACACCTTCGCCGGCCTGCAACAATTTATCGCGGACAAGAAAATCATCACCATTCCGCCTGGGGAGCCTCCCACTCTGGAGGACACGCCGCCATTTATGCGAGCTACTACCCAGGCTTCGCTCGACACGCCTGGTCCGTATGAAACCAAGGACAACAAAGCGCTCTTCAACGTGACTACTCCCGATCGCAAGTGGACGCCGGAACACACGGAAGACTGGATGAGAAGTTTTGACGACAGCATGATTCCAGGCACGGCGATCCACGAGGCTTTCCCCGGCCATTTCGTCCAGTTCCTGTGGATCAATCAAATACCTTCGAAGATCCGGAAATTGAGTAGCTGTGGCTCCAACGTCGAAGGCTGGGCGCACTACACTGAGCAAATGATGCTGGATGAAGGCTACGGCAATGGCGATCCCAAACTACGCATCGGACAACTGGAGGACGCGCTGCTGCGAAACGCGCGTTTCATCGTGGGAATCAAGATGCACACCGGCGGGATGACTCTGACGCAGGCAGAGCAATTCTTCGTGAAGGAAGGTTATCAGCCCGTGTCGGCGGCCAAGGTGGAAACAAAGCGCGGCACTTCCGATCCTACCTATCTGGTCTATACACTGGGGAAGCTGCAAATCCTGAAGCTCCGCGAGGACTATCGCAAGGTGCGCGGAAATGATTTCAGCCTGCTGGAATTTCACAACCGGCTGATGCAGCAAGGCGGGGTGCCGCTGAAGATTGTCCGCAGGGCGATGCTGGGAGATGACAGCCCCACGCTGTAACCTGGCGAGATATCCTGATTTGCGCTAAAGGTAAGCGATGACGATGAAAGTCTGCAAAGCGGTATTTCCCGCTGCCGGGCTGGGCACGCGTTTCCTGCCTGCGACCAAGGTCCTGCCTAAAGAAATGCTGCCGCTGGTTGACAAGCCCATCATTCATTATGGAGTGGAAGAGGCGCTGGCTGCCGGCTGCAACCAGATCATCATGATCACCGGGCGCGGCAAGCAGGCGATTGAAGACTATTTCGACGTCAGCTACGAACTGGAGCGGATTCTTGAGGAGAAGAAGAAGTTCGACCTCCTCAAGGTCGTGCGTCAGATATCGGACATGATTCACGTAGCGTACGTGCGTCAGAAAGAGGCGCTGGGCCTGGGTCACGCGGTGCTTACGGCACGCGAATTGGTGGGCAACGAGCCGTTTGCGGTGTTGCTGGCGGATGACGTGATTGACGCGGAAGTGCCGGTGCTGAAACAGATGATGCGGGTCTACGAGCAAACCCAGTGCTC
>Ga0137391_10001483_pt1 | contig 17133 bp, 20 predicted proteins | sample 15con2h24BmetaG_FD_101399 | JGI IMG/M metagenome (GOLD analysis project Ga0137391, IMG submission 101399) | Vadose zone soil microbial communities from Angelo Coast Range Reserve, California, USA - 15con2h2.4B metaG | ecosystem: Environmental > Terrestrial > Soil > Vadose zone > Saprolite...
GCCGAAGACCACCGGGATCAAGGTGACCATCCGATAGTTCGCGGTGAAGGACCGCTGAAGATAGAGCGGCAGCGAAGGGCGGAGAACCCCCTGCCCCAGATTGAACAGGAACGCCGCGGCGAGGACCGAGCCTGGCAATCGCTGACCGGAGCCACGGTGATGCGCTGTCACCCCTCGCCTCGACTAGCGCCTACCCAGTAGCCTTCCGACGCGGCAGGCTCCCATCAACGCCTTCGACGTCGAGGCACCGACATCCATCCTTGTGACGGCGTCGGGGCGACATCAGCAGCCGGCGCAATACCTGTTCCAGCTGCTGCTGCAGCAGTTGGAGCTCACCGGACTGGTGCTGCACCGCCACGAGCTGCTGTCGGACTAGTGCCCGGAGCCGAGGACGCATGCCCGGACGTCCCTCCTCGAGGGCCGTGACCAGTGACTTGATCTCGCGGAGTGGCACCCGTAAGGAGCGCGCCCGCCGGATGAAGCGCAGCCGCTGTACACCGGACTGGTCGTACTGTCTGTACCGGGCTGGAGAGCGGCTCGGGGCCGGCAGCACGCCGATCTGCTCGTAGTAGCGAATCGTCTTCGACGCCACGCCAGTAGCCTTGGCGAGCTGCCCGATGGTGAGAGCAGGAGTCATCGGCTCACCTCCATGGTTCGCATGCCCCGCACGATAGTCCTTCCAGCTACTGGAAGGTCAAGGCGAATTCCTCGGCGCCCGGCCGGGCTGAACGGGCATCGGGGTGCGGAAGTACAGGCCGGTCAACGACGCATACGGGCTTCGGCCGTCAGGCTCGCTTGGCCGGTGCTGACAGCATGGCTACCAACGCCCGGGCCCCGACCGATAGCGTGCGCGCCTCGCTATGGATGACGTGAAAGTGCCGCTGGATCCGAAGCCGGCGGAGCCGGATCGCCATGAGCCGGCGGCTGGCGACTTCGCCACGCACGGCGTGCACCGAGACAAAGGCGACTCCCAGTCCGGCCATCACCGCCTGCTTGATGGCCTCGGTGTGGCCGAGCTCCATCGACACGCGCCAACCCACCCCGGCCTGCTCCAGCGCCCGCTCGGTGACTCGGCGGGTAGCCGAGCCTTCCTCTCGGACCAGCAGCGGCTCATCAGAGAGATCGGCTGCGGCGACCTCTCGACGTCGAGCCCAGCGGTGCCTCGGTGACACGATCAGGACGAGCTCGTCCGCGAGGCCCGCCGCCAGGCATTCCTCCCCGGGGGCGAGGCCATGGCCGCCCACTACCCCCAGATCGACTTCATGCGCGCGGATAGCTTCCTCGATCACGCGCGAGTTGGCGATCCGTAGCCGCAAGTCGATCCCGGGATGTCGACGCCGGAATTCTCCGATGACGGCGGGCAGCACGTAGATCCCCGGGGTGGTACTCGCGCCGACCAGAAGCGTCCCACGTTGGAGTCCTTGGAGCTCCCCCAGGACTTCGCGAACGTCGGTCAGCGTCGCGAACACCCGCTTGGCACGTTCCTCCAGTAGCCCTCCGGCCTCGGTCAGAACGACCCCGCGGCTGAGGCGATCGAAAAGTCGCACGCCCAGCTCCGCCTCCAGCTCCCGTACGTGCTGGGAAAGGCCCGGCTGGCTCGTGTGGAGGACCTCCGCGGCCTGCCGGTAACTGTGCGCGCGGGCAATGGCGAGGAACACCTCGAGCTGCCGGAGCGTCATGCCATAAGCCTAGACCTATTGGTGTAGTAAGAAAAGAGTATTGGAGCTTATCGCTGGGCCGAGGTACCTAGAAGCAACCGAACCGCCCAGCCCCGGGCAGAAGGAGGCTCCTATGGTCGAGGCCGCCGCCCAGAAGAACATGCGGCTCACGCACATCTTTGAAACCTTCTTTGAAACCCACGTTTCGGTGTTCCCGCCGGAGTCGAATGGCACCGGAGACGACCATGCCGGTTGATGCGGAGCGCTTGCGCGAGGAGATTCGAAAGGTCTACCGCGAGGTCGTTCGCGATCCGAAGCGCGGCTATCACTTCCACACCGGGCCGGAGTACGCGGTGGAGCGCCTCGGCTACCCCGCCCAGGCTCTGGCCGAGCTGCCGGACTCCGTAACGGCGCCCTTCGCCGGCGTCGGGAACCCCCTGGCCATGGGCGAGCCGCGACCGGGCGAGACGGTCGTGGACATCGGCGCCGGCGGTGGGATGGACAGCTTCCTGGCCGCCCGATCGGTGGGGCCGATGGGACGCGTCATCGCGGTCGACATGACCGACGCGATGCTCGAGCGCGGGCGGGAGAGCGCGGCTCTGAGTGGCACGTCATGGGTGGAATATCGCAAGGGGCTCGCCGAGGCCCTCCCGGTGTCGGATGGCGCCGCGGACCTCGTCATCTCCAATGGCGTCATCAACCTGGCCCTCGACAAGGACTGCGTGTTTCGCGAGGCCTTCCGAGTGCTGCGGCCGGGTGGCCGGCTGCAGATCGCCGACATCGTCGTCCACCGCGACATCCCCCCGGCGGCGCGCGAGGACATCGCGATCTGGACGGCCTGAATCGGGGGCGCTCTCCTGGAAGGAGAGTACCTGGAGAAGATCGGGCAGGCGGGCTTCGTGGACGTGCAGGTCACCTGGCGCGGCAGGCCCTTCACCGGGGCCAGCGGCCAGCGCAAGGCGGACAAGTTCGAGACCGAGGGCGTGAACATCCGGGCGCACAAACCCAAAAGAGGATGACGATGGCCCCAAGTTCCGAGAACGTGGCGACGGCCGACAAGGTCGTGTCGCCCTAACCAAAAGGAGGACATCCATGCCACAGCTGGCAACATTGGCGGCAATCGCTATCGCGCTCGTCACGCTCACGCCGACGGCCGGGAGCGCCCAGGGTCACGGCGACCACCTGATGGTCGCGCCGGCGGACCTCAAGTGGGCCGACGTGCCCTCGCTGCCGCCCGGCGCCAAGATCGCCGTGATCGAGGGACCGATGAACGAGGCCAAGCCCTTCACGATGCGCCTGCGGCTACCCGCCGACTACCGGATCCCCGCGCACTTCCACAGCGCGATCGAGCATGTCACCGTGATCAGCGGCACCTTCAACATGGGCACCGGCGAGAAGCTAGACACCAAGGCGACGCAGGCTCTGGGGCCGGGCAGCGTGGCGATCATGCACCCCGGTACGCGACACTTCGCCTGGACGAAGGACGAGACCGTCGTCCAGGTACACGGCGTGGGGCCGTGGACGGTCACCTACGTCAACCCGGCGGACGACCCCCGCAAGAAGTAGCAACGGACGCGCGGGCAATGGCGAGGAACACCTCGAGCTGCCAGAAAAGGAGGCTCCTATGATCTTCCGTCAATTCCTGGCCCCCAAGACCGGCTGCGCCAGCTATCTCTTCGGCTGAGGGGGTGCAGCTAGCTGCGCTGTGGTGGATCCACAGCAAGACATCGAACCCTATGTCGAGGCCGCCGCCCAGAAGAACATGCGGATCACGCACATCTTCGAGACGCACGTCCAGGCGGATCATGCCTCCGGCGCGCGCCGTCTCGCGACAGTGACCGGCGCGCCCATCCTCGTCCACGAGTCGGCTCCGGTCGAGTTCCTCCACTTGGATCTCCAGGATGGGGAGGAGCACGACCTTGGCAACGTGCGGATCACCGTGCTGCACACACCAGGTCACACCCCGGACGGCGTCTCACTCCTGGTCACCGACAAGACCCGAGGGCCTGAGCCCTGGTTCGTGCTGACCGGGGATACGCTCTTCGCGGGCGGCGTGGGCCGGCCGGATCTGCTCGGAGAGGGTGCAGAAGCAGCGCTCGCCGAGCAGCTCTACGAGAGCCTCCACACCAAGCTGCTCAAGCTTCCGGACCACATCGAGGTCTTCCCGGCCCACTTCGGCGGTTCCGCCTGTGGCAAGGGACTGAGCGGCAAGCCCGGCTCCACGATCGGCTTCGAGCGGCGCTTCAACCCGGCCCTCCAATTTGCATCCAAGGCCGAGTTCGTGAGCTATGTACTGACAGATCTCCCACCGCAGCCGGAGGCTTTCGCGGAGAACCGTCGCCACAATCTCGGCCGAACGTGAGCGAGGTCCGGCTGGGCCTTCGCGAGAACCTGCCCCAGTTCTCGCTCCTGGTCCTCCTCAACGCGTTCGTCGGCGCCATGGTGGGGCTGGAGCGGACTGTCCTGCCCCTCCTGGGCGAGCAGGAATTCGGGCTGAGCTCGAAGACCGCCATCACCTCGTTCATCGTGAGCTTCGGGGTGACCAAGGCCGTCATCAACCTCGTGGCCGCGCGTCTGTCCGACCGGATCGGCCGCAAGCCGATCCTGGTGGCGGGATGGGTCCTCGCCTTGCCGGTGCCGTTCCTCATCATCTACGCGCCCGCGTGGTGGTGGATCGACATGGCCAATGTGCTGCTCGGGGCCAACCAGGCGATGGCCTGGTCGATGACGGTGATCATGAAGATCGACCTCGTCGGGCCCAAGCGACGCGGGTTGGCCCTCGGCCTCAACGAGTTCGCCGGCTACTTCGCCGTCGGGGTGATGTCGTGGATCACCGGCTACATCGCCGGGCACTACGCCCTGCGCCCGCAGCCGTTCTATCTCGGGATCGCGATCTCGGTCATCGGCCTCCTCATGAGCATCCTGGTGATCCGCGAGACACGGGGCCACGTTGCCGTGGAGTCTCGCTCGGAACCGGGTACGCTCGAGAGTCGCGCGCCCTCCCTGGGCCGTATCTTCTACGTCACGAGCCTCGGCAATGTCAGCCTCTTCGCCGCCTGCCAGGCCGGCCTCGTCAACAATCTGAACGACGGGATGTCGTGGGGGCTCTACCCGCTCTATTTCGCGGCCCTGGGTCTTGGCGTCCAGCGCATTGGTGTGGTGAAGGCCGTGTATCCGGTCTGCTGGGGTCTTCTCCAGATCGCAACCGGGCCGCTGTCGGACCGTTACGGGCGTAAGGGACTGATCGCGTGGGGCATGATCATCCAGGCGGTCGGGATATGGCTGACCGTCCTGGTACCGGCCTACGGCGTCTGGATCGCTGCGGCGGCCCTCCAGGGTCTCGGCACCGCGATGGTCTACCCGACGCTCCTGGCCGCCATCACCGACCACGCCCATCCGACGTGGCGGGCCTCGAGCCTGGGCGTCTACCGATTCTGGCGGGATCTGGGCTACGCGGTGGGCGCCCTCCTGTCGGGGCTCGTAGCCGATCTCGTCGGCCTGGAAGCGGCGATCCATCTGGTCGCTGCCCTGACACTGGCCTCGGGCCTCGTCGTCGCCCGCCTCATGGGGACGGCCTCGATCCCGGTCTCGCAGCCGGCGTAGCATCGCGCTGGAGGTAACGGAACATGACCAGCAGGACACAACTTCCCGTCGCATGCACACTGAACGAGCCAGGCCTGGCAAAGCGTCGTACCGGCCTCTTCACCGATCTGGCGCGGCGTCGGCAGGAGGCCCGCTGGCTGTCTGAGGGGATCACCCTGCGATACAGCTCCGAACAGGGCACGTTGGCCTTGCTGGGAGAGTTCATCCAGCTGGAAAGCCAGTGCTGCCCGTTCCTGCGCTTCCACCTTACCGTCGAGCCCGGGGGTGGCCCCATCTGGCTCGAGCTGACCGGGCCGCCGGGCACCCGCGACTTCCTAGCCCACGAGATCGGCGACCCTGGAATCGTTTGACGGGATTCTGTCACACTCGGCCGCGCGCCGTGTCTAAGCGAGTAGAGAGCCATGAACGGTCCAAGCCCCCTGGCTGACATCACCCCCACCGATCCCGAGGACTGCCGCCTCGTGGCCCGAGCTCGATCAGGGGAGAGCGATGCGCTCGAGGAACTCGTCCGGCGCCATCAGCCCTGGATCTACAACATCGCGGCTCGGATGCTCTACCACCCCCAGGACGCCCAGGATGCCACCCAGGAGATCTTGATCAAGGCCATCACCCACCTCTCCTCCTTCGAGGGGCGCAGCGCCTTCCGGACCTGGCTCTACCGCATCGTCGTCCGCCACGTTCTGAACACCAAGCGTGGACGCCTGGAACCGGCGGTGCTGACCTTTAGCTGCTACGGTCATGGGCTCGACAACACGCCAGACCTGGATCTCCCGGACGACCGCAGTGCGCCCGCCGACGTGCGGCTGCTGGTAGACGAAGCCCGCATCACGTGCACCACCGGGATGCTGCTTTGCCTTGACCGTGGGCAGCGCCTCGTCTACATCCTCGGCGAGATCTTCGCGGTAAGTGACGCCGTCGGCGCCGAGCTGGTGGAGATCAGCCGGGGCAACTTCCGCCAGCGCCTCGCGCGGGCCCGCCGCGACCTGCACAGCTTCATGAATGACAAGTGCGGGCTCGTCAATCAGGCGAACCCCTGCCGATGCGCCAGGAAGACGCGGGGCTTCATTCAGGCAGGTCACGTGGACCCTCAGAGCCTTCTCTTCGCCCGCGCGCGCGTCCAGCAGGTCCGCGAGGTGGCGCCGAGCGCTCATGAGGCCCTCATGACGCTCGACAACCGGTGCGCAGGAACCTACCGCGACCACCCCTTCCACGAGTCGCCGGATTTCGTGCAGGCGTTGAGGCGGCTCGTCGCGAGCCCGGATTTCCATCGAGCCGCCGGGCTCCCCTGATGTCCCTCCTGGCGGCGGTTTGCCTGCTCACGTTTTTGCACTACGTCGGCGCGCAGATGCGGGGGCCGATCCTTCCTCTCTACGCGGCCGCGCACGGCGCGACGGCAACCGGCGTCGGCTTCATCGTGGCCGCGCACATGGCGGTGGCGGCGGCCGGCTCGATTCCCCTCGGTCGGCTGTCGGACGTCTGGGGCCGCCGCCCGCTCCTGCTCGGCGGGATGCTGGTCAGCGCCGTGACGTCGCTGCTCCTGCCCCTCTTCGAAGGCGAAGTCGCCCTCATGACGATCTACGGGCTCGCCGGCTTCGGCGTGGCGGCGGTCACGCCGAGTGCGCTGTCGCTGGTAGGCGACGGAGCGGCGCCCGGCCGCGCCGGCTACGCCTTCGCCTGGTACACAACCGCCCACTACGGAGCGATCGCGGTCGGGCCCTTCCTGGGCGGCCTGGCCGCCCAGTGGTGGGGGTATCGTGAGGCGTTCGTCGGGAGTGCCATCGTCGTCGCGGCCGCCTTGGTATTCGGCCTGGCCCTGCCCGCACCGGCCGCCCCGCCTGGGATGTCGCGGCAGGGCGCCACGTTTGCCGACATCAGGGGCAACGCGAACGTGTGGGCCGGGTGGATCGTCTCGGTCGGTGGGCTCACTACTCAGGGCGTCGTCTTCACGTTCTTCCCGCTGCTCGCGCACGAGCGGGGCCTCAGCCCCGCCACTATCGGATTGGTATTTCTCGTCCTGGGGCTCGCGAACACACTCGCGCGCTTCCCGGCCGGGTGGCTGGTGGACTGCACCGGGCGGTGCACTCCGTATGCGGTCGGCGGCGTACTGATCGGGTCGGCAGTGACGGCACTCCTACCGAATGCCCCTGACCAAACGGCGGTGCTCGCACTCGCCGCCGTCTTCGGAGCGGTCAGCGGCACGGCCGGTGTTGCCACCGGCGTGGCCCTGGCTGGCTCCGCCCCGCCAGCCAGCCGAGGAATTGTCATGGGAGGCTACAGCACAGCCCTCTATCTGGGGCTCGCACTCGGATCATTCGCGCTCGGCCCCGTCATCACCCGTCACGGGTATTCTGCGGGCTTCTCCGCCGGGGGAGCGGCCGGGGTGCTGGGCTCGTTGATCGCCGCTCTTCTCTGGGCGAGGGGCGCGCAACTTGAGAAACCCGTATCGGACCGAGGGGGGTAAGACTATGCGGAACACACTCTCGCCGGAAACACTGGCGGCGCAGGCCCTGGGCGACGTCGACCCCGTGTACGGAGCGCTCGTCCCCCCGATCCATCTCTCGACCACATACGAGCGAGGCCCTGACGGCGCCTATCGATCGGGCCGCGCTTACACCAGGGCCGACAATCCGACCTATGACCATGCCGAACAGCTCCTCGCCACGCTCGAGGCTGGTGCGGGTTGCGCGCTGTTCGCTTCCGGGAACGCCGCGGCCACGGCCGTGTTCCAGTCTCTCCTGCCCGGCGACCACGTGCTCGTTGCCCGCGTCCTCTACTGGGGGATCCGGAAGTGGCTTGCCGAGTTCGCCGTGAGCTGGGGCCTCGACGTCGAGTTCGTCGACACCGCCGACCCTGCCGCGGTCGCGGCCGCGATCCGCCCAGGCCGCACCCGGCTCCTCTGGCTGGAGACCCCCGCGAACCCGACCTGGGAGATCACTGATCTCGCGGCCGTCGTCAAGATTGCGCACGCCGCCGATGTGCGAGTGGCCGTCGACAATACCGTCGCCACGCCGGTCCTCACCCGGCCCATCGAGCTCGGCGCTGACCTCGTCGTCCATTCCGCTACCAAGTATCTGAACGGCCACAGCGACGTTCTCGCCGGCGCGGTCGTCACGGCTCGTCGAGACCCGTTCTGGGAGCGGATCCGCTCGTGGCGGCGCAACGCGGGCGGGGTCGTGGGTGCCTTCGAGGCCTGGTTGCTGCAGCGCGGGATGCGGACCCTCTTCCTCCGCGTCCGACGCTCCTCCGAGACCGCCCTTACCCTGGCCCACCACTTCGACGGGCACCCGACGGTGACGACCGTCCTCTATCCGGGACTGCCCTCACATCCAGGCCATGCCATCGCCGCCCGACAGATGACGGGCGGGTTCGGCGGAATGCTGTCCATCAGGATCGCAGGCGGTGAGGAGCAGGCCATGGCGGTCGCCGCCGCGGTACGCATCTTCAAGCGCGCCACGTCCCTCGGCGGGGTGGAGAGCCTCATCGAGGCGCGCCGGAGCGTGGAGGGACCATCGTCGTCGGTGCCGGCAGACCTGCTGAGGCTCTCGATCGGGCTGGAGGCTCCTGAGGATCTGATCGCCGACCTCGAGGGCGCGCTTTCGGCGATCCCACGACCCGCCACCGTGGCCAGCTCACGGACCGTCGAGGGTGTCACGGGAACGGGGACAGCCGACTCCGATCTGGCCGCTGCTGTCAAAGCGGCGCTCGATCGGAGCGTGACGCCGACGATCATCGCCCGAGGCGGGGCGGTACGAGTCGCAGATGTCGCCGACGGCATCGTGACCTTACGAGCAACCGGCTCTCCCGGGGCGACCCTAGCGGCTGAAGCGATCGAGGCGCTTGTCCGCGCGGCCGTGCCGAAGGTGGCCGGGGTCCGAGTAGTGTGGCAGGATGGCGAACCGGCGCCGGTCTCCGCAACCGGCGACCTCGCGGAGCGTGTTCGCAGGGTGCTCGAGGACGAGGTGAACCCGGCTGTCGCTGCCCACCGGGGCCACGTCGCGCTGGTCGGCGTCCTCGATGGGCGCGTCCAGCTCCGGCTCGAAGGCGGCTGTCAGGGTTGCAGCCTGGCCGAGGTGACAGTCCGGCAGGGCATCGAGCGGCTCCTGAGAGCGCGCTTCGGCGAGATCGTGGCCGTGGTCGATGTCACCGACCACGAAGCGGGTAGCAATCCATTTTACACGCCGGAGAAGCGTTGATTCTCCGAGAGGAGGCATCTATGGCCGCGACCGTCCGTGGTGCGATCCGCGAGCTGATGGAGCAGACGATGGCGACGATGGACGCCCTGCTCGAGGCGTCCGACCGGGAGCTCACGATGCCGTCGTCACACGCCTGCGCGCAAGGGAAAGATGTGTGGACCCTCATTGCGAACGACATCGATCACGAGAAGATCCATACCGGGCAGATCCTCGAAGCCCGCTACGAGTCGCGGACTACCGCCTCGCCAATGCAGCGCCTGGTGGCGGAGTGGCTCGCAGAGCGGGCCCGGCTGATCGGCTCACTCATCGGCCTGACCGACGAGCAATTCAACAGTGAGACCGCACCCAACCAGTGGACCTACCGGGTAGTGGCCAAGCATGTGCTCACCCTGGAACAGGACTCGCTGAAGACCATCGCGGCCGACCGGGCCGCCCGGGTGAGCTCCGGATGACAAGGTCAGAGAGCCACTACCATCAACCCCCTTCCCAACCTGCCACCGGTCGATCGACGACGATGTTCGCCACCATCGCGATAGCGCACAAGCCCGCGCCTACTGCCAACACGGGGAAGTAACCGCCGTGTGCGGCAGCCGAATGGCAGCGGGCCAAGGGCCGCCCCGACAAGCGTGATGACGAAGGTCATGCCACGGATCTCGCCCGCGTGCTCTCGCCCGAAGTAGTGGGCGTAGACGGCAGCGTTGATAGCCTGGAACGACCCGTAGGCAAACCCCAGCGCGCTCGCGTAGACGAACGCCCCGGTCGGGGAGGCTACCGTCCCGACGAAGAGGCATGCGAACGCCATGCTCGTCATCGGCAGTACAAGCAGCCGATGAGGCACGAAGCGATCGACCAGCGGGCCGATGCCGACCGCAGCGACGACCTGCGTGATGGACAGCGGCGCGAATGCGATGACCGCTGCCTCCCGGGCCACGCCACCTCGTGACAGCAGATCGAAGTGGTTCAGGAGCAAGCCCGTCCCGAGCGCGTTGATCAGGAGGTTCGCGAGCGACAGTGTCCAGAAGACTGCCGTGCGAAGCGCCCCGGCACGCGTGAACGCGGGCTCCGCCGTCCCCGGTGGTCGCTGACGCGGCGCGCCGAGGTCGGGGCTCAGGCCGAATTGCTCCGGGCGGCCCCGGAACAGGAGAAGACCGACCGGCAGCATCGTACCGGCCACGACCACGCCAAGCGTGAGGTAAGCGTACCGCCAACCCCCAGCTCGAATGAGCGCCTCGATCACCGGGGGAAAGGCGACACCGCCGAGAGCGACTCCGACGCTTGCGGCGGTCGCCGCCATGCCGCGCCGGGTGACGAACCACAGGTTGATGACGTGCTGGCTGACCAGCGACAACGCCCCAACCGCTGCGCTCGAATCGCCGCGAAGCCGATGGTGAGCGTGAGCGCGGACGACGTCAGCGCCATGACGACGCAGGCCAGTCCCATGGCGATCGCGATCGCCCCGGCGGCCAGACGCGGCCCACGCCGGTCGATCCAGCGGCCTACGAGCGGTGCGGGAAGGATTCCGGCGAGCGTCCCGACCGTGTAGGCAAGGGCGACCTGAGCTCTCGTGAGGCCAAGATCAGCGGCCAGCGGATCGAAGAACAAAGCGACGCCGTTAGTCTGGCCCGGCAGCGTCATGAACGCTCCGATTCCCCCGGCCATCGGGATTACCCAGCCGTAGTGAAACGGGACCGATCGCATGACGGCGTCTCGCACGTCCGCCGCTTTCGCCTTCTCGTCGGTCTTCACGCGGAGGGCTAGGGAAGGGCGCGGGAGCGCAGAATGAGCGGATGACGTCTCAGCACTCAGGCCGCCAAGAACAGGTGCCACTCAAGCTCCATGAGCCTCGTGGAGCTGGTATTGAAATATTGCCGGCCGACGACGTCGTAGATCGTGACGCCGATCAGCGGCGGCAGGGTCGCCCAGGCCGCCGCCTGGCACACCCATCCGATCGCTTCCTCGACCCGCAGGGCGGCTGAACGTACCCGCTCGACGACCATGGACGCTCCCTTCGCCGCGGCGCGCGCTCCGCGCTGCTGGCAGAAACGGCTCAACCGAAGCTCACCGGCCGCGCAACAGCCTCGAAGCGTTGAGCATCACGACGACGTCCGGCAGCGACTGGGCCGCCGCGGCGGCGATCGGCGGCAGCCAGCCGGTCGCCGCCAGCAGCATACCGACCAGGTTGTACGCGGCGGTGAACCAGAGGTTCTGCTTGATGGTCCGGAAGGCCCGTCGTCCGATGCGGACGGCCTCGGCAACCGCGCGCCAGTCGTCTTGCATCAGCGCCACGTGCGCGGCCTCGATCGCCGCGTCGGTGCCCACGGCGCCCATCGCGATCCCGACGTCGGCCTGCGCCAGCGCCGGCGCGTCGTTGATGCCGTCCCCGACCATCGCGACGACATGCCCGGCCCTCTGCAGGCGCTCGACCACGCGGATCTTCTCCTCAGGGAGCACCTCCGCCTCGAAGGCGAGGCCCAGCCGGTGAGCCACGGCCGCCGCGACCTGCCGCCGGTCGCCAGTCAGGAGCAGCATGCGGCGGACGCCGAGCGCGCGCAGGGCGTCGAGACCTCCAGGTACCTCGGGGCGCAGCGTGTCGGCCAGCGCGATCAGGCCGAGCAGGTGGCCGCTCATGGCCACCAGCACCACCGACTTCCCCTCCGCGGCCAGAGCCTGGACACGCGCGAGGACGGCCTCAGGTATCTCGACCTGGCCCCGTGACATGAGCTTCTCCGTGCCACAGAGGACCCGATCGCCATGGACGGACGCGAGGACCCCTTCCCCGGGATACACCTCGAAGTCTTTGGGTTCGTTCAGCACGAGGCCTCGGCGCTCGGCGGCGCGGAGCATCCCCGCGGCCAGGGGGTGCTCGGACCGTCGCTCGACCGAGGCCGCCAGGGCCAGTAGCTCCCCCTCGCCGCCGCCGTCGAACCGGACCACGTCGGTGACCTCCGGTCGCCCGATCGTCAGCGTGCCCGTCTTGTCCATGACGAGGGTATCGACCTTGGCGAGTGCCTCAAGGTAGCGCCCACCTTTGACGATGATGCCGCGCCGCGCCGCCCGGCCGACGGCGGCGAGCACCGTGATCGGCGTCGCCATCGCGATCGCGCACGAGCAAGCGACGAGCACGGTGGCCACGGCGGCGGTCGCGCTGCCACCGACCAGGTAGGTGAGGACGGCCGCGACGACCACGACGGGGATGTAGTAGGCGGTGAAGCGATCGGCGAAGCGCTGCACCGGCGCCTTGGAGGCCTCGGCCTCCTCGACGAGGCGCACGATTTGGCTGAACGTCGTGTCGCGGCCGACACGCTCCGTGCGCACGCGGAGCGCCCCACGCTCGCAGATGGTGGCGGCGAAGACCAGGTCGCCCGGCTGCTTCTCCACGGGCACGGACTCTCCCGTGATCGGCGCCTGGTCGACGCTGGCCCGCCCCTCCAGCACGGTGCCGTCCACCGGGATCCGCTCTCCCGGCTTGACTACGACGACCTCGCCAGGGGTGGCCTGCTCCGCCGGGACCTCCACCTCCCTTCCGTCCCGCTCGACCCTCGCCGTCTCCGGCGCCAGCTTGAGTAGCTCCTTGATCGCCTGGCGGGACCGCTCGGTGGCGTAGCCCTCGATGAAATCGGCGAGGCGCATGAAAAACACGATCACGGCCGCCGCCGCGTACTGCGAGATCGCGATGGCGCCCACGATGCCGAGCGTCATCAGGGCATGGGAGGTCACGCTCCGGTTCCGGAGCCCGCGCACGACGTTGCGGAAGATCGGGTAGCCCCCGGCGAGCACCGCGGCCAGCGCGAGCCACCACGGAATGCGGTCGGTCAAGGCCTCGGCGAGGCCAAGCCGCTCGCCGACGATCCCGACGAGCGCCACAAGCGCGACGACCGAGACGAAGGCCCAGCCGAGGAGGTCCGGTAGCGAACGCCGTCGACCAGGATCTGGCCCACTCGTGTCGGCAATGGTCATCCCCAGCCCGCGGATAGCCGCCCGAATCGCGGCCGGCTGGATCCGGTCGGGGTGATAGGCGATGACCGCCTTCCGGGCCCCGACTGCGGTCCTGACCTCCTCCACGCCCGGAAGTCGGCTGAGCGCGATCTGGATTTGCCGGGCCTCGTCGGCGCAGTCGAGCTCCGGGACCGTCAGCTCCAGGGTCTGCTTCACCGGCGCCTCCGGAGTCTATCCCGTCGCTGAGCTTCGCGACCCGACTGCCGGTACCGCGGGCAGGCCGCGATCAGCGGCCCGACGTGGAGCAGCAGCTCTTCGCCCTGGTCCAGAAGCTTCACCACCCGCTTATCGGCGATCTCGTAGTGCACGAACCTACCATCGCGCTCCCACGTCACCATGCCACACTCCCCGAGGCACTTCAGATGCATCGAGGCGTTGGGTTGGCTGAGCCCCGTTCGCGCCACGACCTCTCCCGCGGTCAGCGGGCCGTCACGCAGAGCAGCCAGCACCCGGAGGCGCGACATGTCGCCGAGCCCTCGAAAGAGCTTCGCGGTCAAGCCGAGCGATTCCTGGGCTCGAGGAGATAACATATCAGTATCTGATGATACAACATAGCCCAACGTCCCGCAAAGTGACGAACGGATCCCCAATTCGTCTAGGGTGACCCCCAATGGCCGCATCGGGTCGTCGAATCGCAGGAATGCAGTCCAGGAGCTTCGGGCCGGGAGACGTGGTCTTCCGCCAAGGGGATGCGGGAAAGCGGGAGGCCTATCTCGTGCACGACGGAAAGGTCGAGGTCCGAAGACGGACGCCGAATGGGGAGCAGGTTCTTCGGACTCTCGCGAAGGGAGATCTGCTCGGCGAGGTGGCCTTCTTCAGCGACGGGCCACGCTCGGCCACCGCCCTAGCCATCGGGTGCGTGACCCTTCTCGTCGTTCCCGCCGACCACCTCGAGCATCTCGTTCGTACCAAGCCCAACCTGGGAATCGCCATCATTCGCCAGCTTGCGCGCATGGCAGCAGCGGAGGACGACCGGTCAAGTTCCTGAATCCGTTCTCGGCCGCCTTGCACTCCGTCGCGGGGTGCACAATGCTGAGATTGTGACCGCCGCCCGCCTCGCTCTCTCGGTCGCCGTGTTGGGAGTGGTAGCGCTCCTCCTTCCCACACTCCTACCCACCTACTACCTGATCCTTCTATCCTCGGCGTGCGGCTAATCGGTCAAGCGGTTCGCCAGTCATAGCTTCTCCTCGGGCCGCCCGATTCCTCTTGGGCCTCTGGCCTATCACGCACTTCGGGCAATCGACTCGCAGGTCGCTGTCGCTAACCACCTGAACGCATGCGTGTTGCTTCGGACCGCAAAAAGAAGCTACCTTGCGTTACCACTTGCTCGCCGGGCTTCAGACCCTCTAGAACGCTGACGGCATCGCCGACGGGCGGGCCGACCTTCACAGGCCGCTCGATGAAGCGTCCTTCTCCGTCAGCTGTTGGAACATACACGACTGTGCGATCGCCAACCGACTGCACGGCGCCGCGAGGAACCACGGTCACGCGGCCCTCGGATCCACTCGTAAAGCTCACCGTCACGTACATGCCCAGTTTCAACTCGCCACCGCGGTTCGGCACTTCGACACGCACCTTGGCAGTCCGTGCCGCTGGATCGACGCGCGGGTCGATGTACGTCACGCGCCCGCGGAGCAGCCTCTTCGGTGCTGAGGGTATCGTAATCGACGCTTCAGACCCGACCCGCGCGCTTCCGAAATCCTGCTCGTAGAGATCGCCGATGACCCACACCGTGCTGAGGTCCGTCACGGTAAACAGTTCTTGTGCCGCGCCCACCACCTGCCCGGGATTCACACTGCGTGCGATGACGACCCCGTCGGTCGGGGCGGGCACGCTGACTTCAGCTACGACGTGAGAGGCGTCGGTCAACCGAGCCACCTGCTCCGATGAGAGTCCGCCGAGGAGGACAAGCCGCTGGCGGGCGGCGGCCACTTCTGTCGCGTGGGCGGTGTGGATGGCGGTCACTTCCTCAAGCTCTTGGCGGCTCGCGGCCCCGATTGCCACGAGCTTCTGAGTTCGCTCCAGTTTTTGGTGATCGGCCTCGAGCGTGGCCTGCATCGACAGATACTTCATCTGCGCCTCGGCGAACTCGGCGCTGAAAATCACCGCCAAGGCCTGTCCCCGCCTTACCGGCGAGCCGAGTTCGACGGACACCTGACGCGTGATACCGCCCACGAGAGCGTTCACCTTCGTGTCCCGATAGGCGTTTGACGTGACCGTACCTGGAACGGTAACAGTGGACATCAATGGCTCGCTCCTGACCGGCGCGGTCTTGATCCCTGCACGCTCTATCGCCTCAGGCGTCAGAGAGACTTCAAGGACCTCCTCCGTCCCCTTACCCTCCGGCTGGGGTGTCGCGCCCCTACTCATCCCCGGCATTCCGGGCATCGGGGGCATGGCTCCGCCGCCTGGGGCCGTGCCGGGGTCCCCTCCGGAGCTCTGCGCGCCCTTCGCGATTCCCTTCGAGGCGATCGCTTGGCTCGATGTGCGCCACTCACTCCACACGAGCCCTCCTGCCACGCCCACGAGGATCAGCACCGCGGCGAGCAGGACCTGCATGAGGCGCCGCACGAGAACTGTCCTAGGGCGTGGCCGCTGGCGGTGTCCGTGGAGATTGCCTTCCTCGGGGTCCTGATCGTCTCGCTGCATGCGGTCTCCCCTTAACGATCTGCCGTCCCGATGACCCGCTCGATGTCTACCGAGGCGTCGTAGACCTGCTTCAATGCCTCGGTGTACCCGTTCTCGATATCGATGTATCGCCGCTGCTCGGCGATCACATCAAGCACGGAGCCCCGGCCCAGCTCGTACGTCTGTCGCACTACGTCCAGGTTCCGGCGCGCGACGTCACGCACGCCACGCTCGAAGATCTCGAGCGAACACCGCGCCGCGTCGTACTGGGTGAACGCCGAATTGACCTCTTGGCGAACGGTGAGCAGGAGAGATTCTTGGCGCCGATCTGCCGCGCCGGCCTCCGCTCTCGCCGCGGCGATGTTCCCTTGATTGCGGTTCCGCACCGGTAGGGTGATGCTCACACCGCCTCCGAAGTAATGGAACACGTCCTGGATCGGCCGCGTCCCTCCGCTCGCGGTGAGCCCGCGCAAATCGTAGCCGAAGTCCTGACGTTGGTAGCCGACGTTGACACTGGCGTCCCAGCGTCCTTCCGCTTCCTCTTTTCTGATCATCGCCCGCGCCCTTGCCACCTCGGCGCGGACCACGTCGAGATCCGGTCGCTGCGCGAGGGCCCGCCGAAGTCCCTCGGTACGATCAGCATCGGGTGGCAGCCGTCGCAATTCGCCTCTGAGTGAGAGGGGGGCGTCGGCCGACATTCCGGCGAGAGCCTTCAGTTGAAGGCTCGTCACCTCGACCCGGCTGGCGACGAGTTGGCGGCTCGCATCAAGCCGGTTCACTTCGACGAGCATGAGGCTCTCCTCGAGCGATGGGGCCGCCCCCGCCCCGACGCGCTCCCGGACGAGACGAAGAGCATCGCGGTTGACGGTGAGCAGCCCCTCCGCCACCTCGAGATTCCGCCGCGCCGCGAGTACCTCCGACGCCTTCATCCGCACGTCGGCCCGCAGCCGCCGCTCGCGATCGACGACTTGCGCCCGCTTCATTTCGAGCTCGCGTTCCGCCACGCCAACGCGCCCATCCTTGCGTCCGTTGAGATCGAGCGGCAACGTCACGCC
>Ga0137391_10001486_pt1 | contig 17115 bp, 18 predicted proteins | sample 15con2h24BmetaG_FD_101399 | JGI IMG/M metagenome (GOLD analysis project Ga0137391, IMG submission 101399) | Vadose zone soil microbial communities from Angelo Coast Range Reserve, California, USA - 15con2h2.4B metaG | ecosystem: Environmental > Terrestrial > Soil > Vadose zone > Saprolite...
GACGCCGCCGTGACGAACGCGGGCTACCAAGGACCGCCGGCACCCGGCCAGTGGTTCGGCGGCCCCGCCCTCTCCAGCAGCTCCGGCAGCATGGTGCTGCGTGACGCCCGGGGCCTGGTAGCTGACAGCCTGAACTACGGAGGCCTCGTCGACCCATGGGCCGCCGAGGGTTACCAGGGCACCTCCGGATCAGGGCAGAGCGGCTGCTTCGCGCCTTCGCCCGTCTTGGCCAGTGGCGCCGGGAGGAGCGACATCCGCCTCCCCGACGGCACCGGCACCGATAGCAACTGCGCCGATTTCTCGATAACCAACGATCCCACGCCTGGTGACGCCAACCAGAGCTTCACCCTGGACCCGGGCCCGCTGGTCTCCTTGCAGACCACCTCACCCGGCGGCAACTCCGGCTACATCAAGCACGACGACTCTGACGACCTCGTGGTCGCCGCGCCGGTGACGACAGGCAGCCCGGCCACCGGCAAGGCGGACGCCACCTGGGTGGAAACGGCCGGCCTGGCCAACCCGAGCTGCGTCTCGTTCGAGTCGATCAACAAGCCCGGGAACTACCTGCGGCACCAGAATTTCCAGTTCCACCTGCAGCCCAATGACGGCGGTTCACTGTTCTCCCAGGACGCGACCTTCTGCCCGGCGGTCGGCAACAGCGGTCAGGGCACGTCCTTCCAGTCGGTGAACTTCACCAGCCGGTACATCCGCGACTTCAACAACGTCGTCTACCTCGCTGCCAGCGGCGGCACCAACCCCTGGGACACCGTCACCGGCTGGCCGGCGGACACGAGCTGGCTGGTGGCCACGCCCTGGGCACAGCCACCGCAAGGCGCCGTCGGCGGCAACTGAAGCTAGTGCACGCCGACCCTGGGAACATGGCGCTGAATCGAGCACCAGTCCCGGCGTCGGCCTTGATCAATCGCTTCCGGTGCCCACTGCGGCACAAGAGCCTGCTGCGAGCCCGCAGGGCGGCAAACGGACATTCACAAAATAGGGCAAATTCGCGAAATGCCAGGTCAGGAGGGCACGCCGCCAGGGACACGAACCCCGAACCCGCAGATTAAGAGTCGGCGGATTTAATGCCATCGGGTACCCGGCAATGCCATTTTATGCCGTTTCCTGCGCAGCTCGTCTCGATTTCCTGACGGAAAATGCCGGGCGCTGACCTATTGTTCCATGGCATGCGAGCCCGCGCCGAGCCCGCAGCGGCATCTGATGGCAGGCCGGAGCGGGGCTGGCCGGTGCCGGAGCAGTATGGCAGGACTGGGGTATTCGCCGGGGGTCCTGCTGGTCTTGGCTGGCATGGGTCTGCGGCTGAGGCTTTCCCTTTGTGTCCGGGCTTGCGCGGTCGGCGGGGGAGTGGGGCTGTGGGTCAGGGTGCCTTGACTCGTTGCTTGTGCAGATTCTGTGCAGGTTTTACGCGCGGGGCGTCGCGACCGCCGGTCAGCGCCGAGATCGCCACGCCTGATCGAGTGACTCGCCACCGAGAGCAAGCGCCCGGATGCCAGCTGATGCAAGGCGGGCTAATGAAGCTTAAGCCTGCCCGGCCCTCACCAGTTCATCGGCTGGCAGCATGGCGTGAGGCAGGTACTGGTGATGCTTCCTGCGCAGGTATTCAACGCCGGTGTCGTGGGTCGTCTGGTAGTCGAGGCTCTGCTGTACGAACTTGTGGCGGTGTTGCGCGTCGCCGATGACTTCGGACCAGTTTCGTACGGCGGATTCATTTGGTCGTCGCAACGGTTATCGAGGGAGGTCGTTGCGGTGAAGAACGGGCGTCCGGGGTTGCCGAGGGAGATGAGTGCGGCGTTCTGGGATGGTGTGCGGGGCGGGCTGACGGTGTCGGAGGCGGCCCTGGCCGCGGGGGTCGGCGGGAGCAGGGCGAAGGCCTGGTTCCGGGAGGCCGGGGGGGTGAAGGCGAACGGGCCGGGCCTGGTGAGCGGGCGGTACCTGTCGGTGGGTGAGCGGGAGGAGATCGCGGTGGGGGTGGCGGCGGGCGAGCCGCTGCGGGTGATCGCGGCGCGGCTGGGCCGGGCACCGTCGACGGTCAGCCGGGAGGTGGCGCGGAACGGGGTTCGCGGCCGGTACCGGGCGCTGGCGGCGCAGGCGCAGGCGCAGGCGCAGGCCCGGGCGCGGGCCCGGCGGCCTAAGACCGCGAAGCTGGCCGGGAATCCCGTGCTGCGCGGGCAGGTTCAGGCATGGCTGGAGCAGCGGTGGTCGCCGGAGCAGATCAGCGCGATGCTGGAGCGGGAGTTCCCGGGCAGGCCGGAGATGCGGGTGTCACACGAGACGATCTGCCAGGCGATCTACGTGCAGGGCCGGGGGGCGCTGCGCCGGGAGCTGGCGGCGTGCCTGCGGACGGGGCGGGCGCTGCGCAGGCCCCGCCGCAAGGGCGGGGAGCGGCGCGGCCGGATCAGGGACATGGTGATGATCAGCGAGCGGCCCGCTGAGGTCGCTGACCGGGCGGTGCCCGGGCACTGGGAAGGGGACCTGATCATCGGGTCGCGGAACTCCGCGATCGGGACGCTGGTGGAACGGTCCACCCGGTTCGTGCTGCTGCTGCACCTGCCCGCAGGGCATGACGGGGCCGCGGTGGCGGCGGCGATGAGCGAGGCGATGGCGGGGCTGCCCGCGCAGCTGCGCCGGTCCCTGACCTGGGACCAGGGCAAGGAGATGGCCGGCCACCGGCAGGTCGCCGTGGCCACCGGCATGGACGTCTACTTCTGCGATCCGCACTCGCCGTGGCAGCGCGGCAGCAGCGAGAACACCAGCGGACTGCTGCGCCAGTACTTCCCCAAGGGCACCGACCTGCGTGCCCATGACGAGGCCCGCCTGCAGGAGGTCGCCGCCGAGCTCAACGCCCGGCCCCGCAAGACCCTCGGCTGGAAGACCCCCGCCCGGGCACTGGAGGAGGTCCAGGTGTTCCAGCGGCTCCTCGCGGACGGTGCGGCGGCCGGACGCTGGTCGACGCTGCGGGACCTGGACGTCACCGCAGGCGTGCATCCCAGGCCCCAGCGGCGGGTGGCGGCCGGAGATCTTACGCAGGAGCAGTTGTTCTAGGAGGAGGCAGGCTCATGGCCGCTGACGTCGCGAGGTCGTCGATGCGCGCGAACAGCTCCCTGGCCTGCAGGCGGCTGTCTTCGGGGATGCCAGGCGCCTTCGTCAGCTCCCGCTCGGAGAACCACCGCACCCTGGTCTCGGGAATCCCGGCGTCACCGTCCCAGACAGCGAGAAACACATGATCAGCATGGGCATGAGGCTCGGCGGTGTGATTGTCCGGGGATGCTGCCATCTCCACGATCCACCACGGCGCGGCAACCGCGCGGTGCGGGAACCCGGCGGGAAGCGGAACCGCGGGCCCGGGGACCAGCCGGACCTGGCAGCCGAGTTCTTCCCCTGTCTCGCGCACGGCGGCCTCGGCGGCTGTCTCAAAGGCCTCCACGTGACCACCCGGGACAAGCCATCCCCTGAAACGCGGATGCCACATCATGCCCAGCAGCCACGTCCCCGGCTGCGAACGGCGGAACACGAAAACCGACGCCGTCGCCTCTTTGATCATCAGCTGTCCTCCGGCCCGCCACGCCCGCGCCTCCCGGCTAGGCAGTCATCGAGCCTGCCACATCTGGCCCGCCAATGGCGGTTGCCCCGCTGCACGAGGAGGACCCGGATGGAACCGGTCTGGAACGGGATCCTGACATGCGACTACGAGCGCACCCGGCCTGGCGGCACCCTGCTGGAATGGGACCTCTACACCCGGTCCCTGATCAGCTGGCCGCTCGTCCTGATGGACGATCCCGCCCCCTACGGTCGGCTCCGGCGGCCCGGCATCGTCGACATCCCCGAAACCAGTCACCTCCGCCTGACCGCCAGCTGGCACGCCCTGCTGACCACCCTGGCCAGCTCCGCCGACCTCACCCGCCGGGCCTGCCGTAACCAGCAAGCCACGAGCGCTGCGCTCGACGCCCTCGACCAGGCCCTCGAGCAGGCGCACGGAGAATCCCGGCCTGCCCGGCGTCACCGTAGCGCTCGCCACCGCGACGACCGCGTTCCTGCGCGTGATGTCCACCCACGTTGTGAACTGGCTCCTGCCCGAAGCGCACTGGGAAATCCTGCTCACCCGCCTGTTCGGAGCCCGGGAGATGGCGCTGACCTGCTTGTCCGCGCTGCAGCTCCCTGCAGAGCCGGGCCATATCCTCGCTGCACACACCACGCTGCTCACCCTCGCCGCTGCCAGGGACCGCCGGCGCGCAGCAGAGACTCTCGCGGCCACCACCGGGCACCTGTACGGGCCAGGCTCCCCCGCAGCCACGCCCATGCCCTGCGAAGACCCCGCCCGCGCCGCCGCGCTCCTCGACGCCGTCTCCGCCGCCGACCCGGTCGCGGCCACGACAGTCATCACCAGGGGCATGGCCCGCGCCCGCGCCCGGCGGGAGGCGTGGCAGACCGCGGCGATCCTCGCCGCGGCCGGTGACGATGACGCGCTGCAGCAAGTACGGGCACTCAGCCTGATCCTCGGCTGGGCTGCCGGCAGCGAGGAACGCCGTAAGGAGCTCCGCCACCGCTACCTCGCCGCCGCCCGCCGCTGGTGCGGCCTGGCCAGGGCAGACCCGCGCTGCATCACCATCGCTGACCTGCTGGGAGAACAACCACCGTGACCAGGGTGACCGACCTGCGTGATGCTGACGACCCAGCACGATATGGCGGCAAAGCCGTCCGGCTCGCGAAACTGATCACAGCCGGGCTCGCCGTGCCCGGGGGACTCGTCCTGCCCGCCCAGCTGACCGACGTCCAGGCCCCCGCCGCTGCGGACCTCGTGCTGGCCTGGGCCTCGGACCGTGCCCCGTACAGGCTGATCGCCCGGTCCTCCGCACCCGCCGAAGACGGCCCGGCGGCATCCTTCGCCGGCCTCTACACCTCCGCCTTCACTCCCGCTGAACCCGGATCCCTGCTGGCCGCCATCCGGCAGGTCCGGGGCGCGGCACGCTCAGCAACGATCCGGGCCTATGCCACTGCCCGCGGCGTCGAGCCGCCTGACGGTGCGGCAGTGATCGTCCAGCCCGCGCTGCGCCCGTACGCGAGCGGAGTCCTCGCCGCTCATCTCGAGACGGGAACGCTGCGCGAGTGGTGCATCGAAGCCGTCCGCGGGCTCGCCGAGCCCCTCGTCAGCGGCCAGCAGACCGGCGAAACCCACCGCGGCCGGCACCAGGCCGGGCAACGGCACGAGCTGGTACCCGCCGAGCAGGCCAGCATCGTGCTGCCCGCCCGCGCCCATGAGCTCTTCCTGCCGCCCGGCGAGTGGATCGGCCTGCCGACCCCGGCACGGACGCCCGTCCGCGCCAAACTTCAGACCTCGGGCGGCGGGCTGCTCCGCCTATACCCGCCACCGCAATACCGCCAGCAGCCGATCCTCACCCGCCAGATGCGCGACCGGCTCCTCCAGATGGCACCCGCGGCAGCGGCCGCACTCACACTCGGCACGGTCGATCTCGAATGGGCGATCACTCCCGACGGTGCCCTCCACCTGCTACAGGCCAGGCCACTCACACGGCCGGTCCCCGGACCCGCCGCGACCGGCACACACCCAGATGGCCGCACCTGGCACGGCATTCCCGCATCTCCCGGGCAGGGCACAGGCCCAGTCGCCCACCTCGACACCGGCCCGGCAGCGAAAGGTGACATCGGTCACGGCGCCGTCATCATCTGCCAGAACCTCGGCCCGCACGCCGCCAGCGCCCTCCTGCGCGGCCCGGCAGCCATCGCGGCCATCTCCGGAGGCCCGCTCTCCCACGCCGCCATCGTCGCACGGGAACTCGGGATCCCCTGCGTGACCGCCATGCCGCCAGCCATCGCGTCCATACCCGCTGAAACGACCGTGACCGTCGACGGCACCGGCGGGACGCTCCGCCTCACCCAGTCCCCGCAGCAGGCCCCGCCCGCGCAGGAAAGCACACCTGCCCTCACCGGGGCAGCCATCCTCACCAGCCACCTCCCCGCCGGATTGCCGCAGGACGGCCGCCGGGTGACCGTCGTACTGCACGACCCCGGCACTGATCCCGCACCGGACCTTGCCCGCATTGCCGCCGCGACAGAGGCGGGCATGACCTCAGCCGTCTTCCAGCCACGCGCAGAACCGCGCCTCGCACCCCTCCCGCCAGGATTCACCGACTACCACCTGACCGGCGCGGGGCGGCTGGCGTGGCCATCCGGCTCGGCCGGTCTCCCTCCAGCCTTCCTGGTCGTCTGCGACGGCCCGAAGGTGATCTACCAGCGGAGGATCACGCCAGGGTGAGATCTGCCGCACGCAACGCTAGCGCGGGACGCCTCTTCCCGCACTCCCGCATCAGTAGCGATAGCCTCTGCGTGTCCGCACGGCGGGCACCCGGCCGCCCCGGTGACAGGCGACACCTGCGCACCCAATTTCACCGGGAAAGGCTGGGCTCATGACACCGCTGCTGATCGTCGACGGCCATCACCTGCTCTACCGGAGCTGGCACGGCTTCACTGAGCGCCGGATCCGCTCCCGCGACAAGACCCGCGACCTCACCGGCGTCTTCGGCTTCCTGGCCATCCTGCGCAAGACCCACCTGGAAGAGGCCCCCGGCCACGAGATCATCGTGGCGTTCGACGCGGAGAACGCCGCCGCGACGCGACAGAGCCAGGACGCCGCCTATAAAGCCAGCCGCCCCGGTGCCGACCATACCCCCATCCAGTCCCTCGGCATGGTCAAGCTCGGCCTGGACGCGGTCCAGGTCCAGTGGATCGAGCTCGACGGCTGCGAGGGGGACGATCTCATCGCTGCCCTGGCCCGGTCAGCGACCGCCAGCGGCCGGGCCGTCACCTGCTACTCCGGTGACCGGGACCTGTTCCAGCTCCTCGGCGAGCAGGTCACCATCCTCACCCCCGCACGCCGGCGCATCCACTGTGCGGACGTCAGCGCACGCTACGGCGTGACGGCCCGGCAGTGGCCCGATTACCGGGCCCTCACCGGCGATCCCGCCGACAGCATCCCCGGCGTCCCCGGGATCGGCCCGAGAACAGCCGCCCGGCTGCTCGTCGGCGGGGCACACCTGGAGCAGCTCCCCGGCTCGGACCGGCTGCGCGCACCGCGCTGCCGCGCCGTCCTGGACCACTGGCAGCAGGTCCTCACCTGGCGGAGCATGATCCGCCTCGACCGCCCCGTGCCGCTGCCGCACGGCGCCTGCACGGGAACAGCCACCGGCAGCATGCCCCGGGCCGCTGAGATCCTGGAAGCGCTGAGCCTGTGGTGACCAGGGTGTTCCTGGACACCGAGTTCCTCGACGACGGCGACCGCATCGATCTCATCAGCATCGCGCTCGTCGCCGGGACCGGCCCCGAGTACTACGCGATATCGGCAGACTGCCGTCTTGACCGTGTCCTCGGACACGGCTGGCTGCGCGCCAACGTCGTCCCCCATCTGCCGTTGCGCCTGCGCGTCGGCGGCCGGGAATGGGACCCCGGCCATCCTGAGTACGCCTGCATCAGGTCCCGCTATCAGATCGCGGCCGATGTGCAAGCCTTTCTCGCCGGGCTCCCCGCGCCGGAAATCTGGGCTTTCTTCTCGCCTTACGACACGGTGGCGCTCTGCCAGCTCTACGGGCCGATGAGTGAACTGCCCGCCCACGTGCCCGGCTTCACCCGCGACCTGAAGCAAGAGGCCGAACGCCAGCGGATCGAACTCCCCGGTCAGCCCGAGCCCGTCCATCACGCCCTGGCCGACGCACGACATGACCTGGTGATCGCAGCTGTCCTAGGTCTCCTCGTTTGAGCGCGCTGCGGTGAGTGCTAGTGCGGGACGCCCATGCGGGCGGCCATACCGCGCAGCTCCCGGCCACCTGCCGCAGCCCTGGACCGATTCAGCAGGTACGCCACGGTTTCTCGAACGGCTGCACTGTTGCGGATGTGCTGCGGCCCGGTTTCCTCCGCCCGGCGCAGCCAGCGCACCGCCTCCGCGCGGGTTCGAGAATCCCGGGCAAGGCCCCGGCCGACATCAGCCAGGAAGTACGCCTTCCGCGAGCGCACGACAAGCTTCTCCGGCCTCACAGCTTCTGCCAGCTCAATCACAGCGCCACCGCTCTCGCCCCGTTCTACGGCAATGGCGAGCCGCCAGATGCTGACATTAGTCCTGGAAAAGGACTGCCAGTTACCGTCTATGTCGTCTGGCACACGGTCGGCGATCTGGTCAGCCTCACCCAGCCAGTGCGCGACGGCGTCCGGCCGCTGGACGACGGCGGCAGCTAGCGCGACATGCAGGGTGAGAAGGCCGAGCACGTGCATGGCCAGCGGGGTGCGAGCATGTGGCTCCAGTGAGTCGGCGGCACGTTCGGCCGTTGCCAGCCTGCGTTCCCACGATTCTCGCGGGAACGTGACGAGGTGCAGAAATGCCGCCTTGCCGTGCTGGACAGGATCGTCGAGCAGGCTCGCCGCATCTCCTGCGCGCAGTGCCGCGACATGGGAAAGATCCATGTAGCCCAGGTTCTTGGCTGTTACGGCTGCCGTGATGCATGCCTCGATCAGCGTCTCCAGCGCGAGGCACCTGGCCGTCTCATCCTTAGCCTGACTGGCGTGCCAGTGCAGCTCGTCAAGCACAGCGGGAAGCGCCGCGCCGACGCCTGCATAATCGCACCTCGTGCGGAGCGGCTCGATGCGCTCGGTGACTTCCCTGGCCAGCTCCTCCAGCGGTCGTGCCTGGTCAACAGCGGGGAGGGTCAGCGTATTAGTTTCCAGTGCCTCCCGCAGCGTGGGGATTCCCATGTGCGGGTCGGACTGCTGGGGGTCGGCCGACAGGTGCGGGCCGCCGGCCAGGTCGGCCTCCGAAACCCTGAGCGCGCTGGCGATAGCGGCGATATGGGAGCGCCGGTCGAGGGCGCGCTCGCCGCGTTCGACCATGGCGACGTACGAGGGCGATACTCCGGCGAGCCCGGCGAGTTCGGCCTGGGTCAGGCGGCGCCAGCGGCGCAGCGTCCGCAGCCGCGCCCCGATGGTGATCTCGTCCTGCACTGGTCCTGCCCTTCCTGACCTGCCACATCCCAGCGTACGTGAGCACCGCGCGGATCCATACGCATCAGGGCTGGCTGGCGCCCACGGCGGCGCGCAGGCTGGCCAGCGCGGTGCGCAAGTTATCCCAGGGGAACGGGACCGGTTCCTGGGCGACGGAGGCCGCAGGGGATAGGCGGGCGGGGTCGAGGATGACCTGTACGCCCCATTCGCGCAGTGTCGCGACGCTGCGGCCGAAGACCGGGTGGCGGGCGAGCGCGGCGTTCGGCCAGGGGACGGCCAAGATGGGCAGGCCGAGACCGATGGCCTCGTTCAGCAGGCCGAGGGCGAGGGTGTCGCTGATGCCCTGTGCCCATTTGTTGATGGTGTTGAACGTCGCCGGGGCGACGGCGAACGCATCCGCGGGCGGCAGGACGTCCGGCTCGTCGGGATGCTTGTAGACGGTGCGGACCGGATGGCCAGTCAGCCCGGCCAGCGAGCCAGCATCGAGGAACGTGGCGGCTGCGGGGGTGGCGATCACGCACACGTCCCAGCCCTGGCCCTGGGCGGACTCGATAAACGGCGCGAGCTGCCGGGCGAGCGGCCCGCCGCACGCGACTGAATACAGCACTGGCTTCCTGGTTCCCACGAGGCTTTCCTTCCCCCCGCTTACTTCGGCATCCCCGCCTGAAAGTCTGCGAGGCCATCCTGCCTGCGGCCGGAACCGGGGGATTGCGGGCATGAGCCAGGGTGCCAATGCTTGTGCTGCAGGTGCCGGACGCTTTTCCATCGGCGTAACGCTGGCCGGGCGCACGACGAATGACGGTTGTGCACAGCCGACGGTGCGAACGGTCAGGGCAATACAGTGCGCCTTGATCTGATGCGCGGGGTGGAGATGCATGTCCCGGACGGGGTAGCGCTGGCCGGGACCAGCGGTATCTTACCTGCGGCTGGCACGTACCTGTCGGCCCGGCAGTGGCCGGGGGAGCCGCCTTGGCATTCTCCTGATCTCGGCCGTTGCCGTGCTGGCGATGGTGCCTTGCGGCGAACCCGGCGCAGCGAGCTGCAGGACCAGTTCACCATCGATCCCGGCGGGGCCGCCCGCGCTCCGGAAACGGGCAGGCCGCCGGTGACCCAGCCAGTCCGCGCACTTCCCCTCCCCTTCCCTCGCGGGCTGATCAGCCAGGCGAGCGGGGTGCGCGGGCTGGCTGGCTCCGCGACCTGAGTGTGCCGTCCGTGCGGCCTGGCTCAAGGCCAGCCTCGCGACGACGGGTACCCGGCGGTATCTTGTCGCCGGGCAGTGGCAACGGCCGCTGAGCGGCCACGGCACTAAGAGATCATCCGCAGGTGGCTCCGGACGGCGCCGCTTGCCCGGGGTGCCGTGGCCCCGGCGCCCTGCCTGGCGGCTGCGGTCCTGCGCGTCGATGTCGTCCTGCTCAGCCTTCCATGTGTCTACCGTGTCCGGGTACCAGTACCAGGTCCCGCCGGCAAGGTTTGCGTCGGGCTCGGGAAACGGGTGCTTCTGGGGGCCGGTGCGGAGCTTCCAGCTTCGGATCGTGCCCGGCGGTACGCCGATTCTTTCCGCTACCTGCGCGGTGCCGAGCAAGGTGTCAACCCGGCTGCGCCGGGGCCTGGCTGCCATACGCAGGAGGCGGGTCAGGGCGCTGCCGTCTTCGCCGGTGAGATAAATCCGGATCACCTTGGACTCGTGGGGGGCCGGACCGGGATCACCGGGCCGGACCGCCTCAATAAGGGTTTTCCATTCCCATCCGGCAGTTTTCGCCCAGGCACCGAATGCCCGGTGAAGCTCAGCGGCAAGCCTGAGCGCTTCCCTGCCTGGCCGTGGTGCGCGTGCCATAGCGCCTACGTTGCAATTCCTGGTGATCATCTGTCAAGTCCGGCAGGTGCAAAGAAGCAGGTAGGAGCGCTTGCGGCAGAGAATCGGAGGACTCTGAGTGACAGTATTCCTCACTAAACGTATCCGAAGTCTGAAATGCGCGGTTTGCAGGCTGGGCCGACGGGGTCCCACAGTTATCTCCTTGCACAGGGAGCGGCATAGCTCAGGCTCCCTGATGACACTCTGATTCCGTCAGAAAGGCAAGCATGCTCTCCAGCAGGCAGAGCCCAGGCCGACAGCCCGCAGCCCTCGGCGCGGTCTTCGATCCGGTCCCCGCGTACCTGTCCGCCGCCGGGGCGAGCGTCCGTACCGGGCCGGGTGCCCCGGCCGCCGCGGGCATCAGACACGCCGCCCTGTTAGACCTGCCGGTAGGCGCTCCGGCGCAGGGAACGCAAGGAACGGCAAGCATGATGAGCACGCTGGCGCTGGCAGGTCAGCGGTGAAGTGCTCCAGCGGGGGAGCCCCGCGCATGACCGGGACTATCTCGGCCGTGTCGTCGCTGGTCATCAGCGCCAATGCCGTCCGCGATGCCCTGATCGCGGTCGCCGTGCTGGCTGCCGCCGTCGCGCTGATACTGGCCGCGTTAGCTGCCGCAGCCTCGCAGGACACGATCAAGGAATGGATCCGGTACCGGGCAGCACACCGGGTAGCCCGTTCGCACGAGTACGCGGTCAAGCGGCTGGCCAGGGCAGTGACCAGCGACCGGCGCCGAAGCCGGGAGGGGGCGGCGGATTTCTGGAAAAACGCGGCCTCCTCCGGCGGCCCGCCGACCGGCCTGGCGGAGATCATGCGGATCACCCGGAGCCCTGACAGCACGGAACCGCAAGCTGGCTGTCAGGCCGCGAGCTGCTGCCCCAGGCATGCGGGATCGCCGCGCCGTCGCTCTGCGGGCAGTAACGATCCATAGGTGCGGCCACCCCGGTGACGGACCCGGCCCAGGAGCAGGCAGTCATTCCCGGTCACCATGCGGGTGGCTCGCTGCCGGTCAGCCGGGCCCTGCGGATCTGCTCGGTGAGCTGCGCGAGCTCCGCTTCCCCTGCGTACCGGGCATCGGTGCCCGCGACCGCGGGCAGCATCCCCCCGCGGATCAGCACACCCCGCACCCGCTGGCCCAGGGTGCCGGTGCTGGCGGTGGTGACCGTTCCGTCGTCGTGCAACGTCACCGTGATCATGGTGGCGGAGTACTCCACACGCGGGCAGCCTGGCGTGATCAGGTAGGCCCGCGAGAGCACGTCAGTATGTGCCGCCACTGCCTGCCCGCTCCAGCTCAGTACAGCCTCGCCGTGCGGGCCTCCGGTGTGGATCTGGGTGCCGGTCCATGACCGCCAGCAGGTGAGCGTGACCTGGTCAACAGGGTCCCAGTACAGCGCACGCGAGGTCAGCCGCGCCGCGGCGGCGAGCACGCCGAGCCGGTGCACCCCGGCGGGATCCCGGCGTACCCGGCGCACGCGCAGGCACCCCAGCCCTGCCCACGCAGCGGCGCAGGCAGCGACGGCGGCAGCATCCCGAAGGTGACCATGCACCGCGTACGAGATGCCCATGGCAGCAGTGGGCGGCAGCCCGGCCAGCAGCGGCGCTCCGCAGTCCCGGTAGAACTCCACGGCCCGGCGAGTGATTGCGCTCATCGCTCGTCCTCTCCACGGCACCTGATGGCGGGTGAGATGAGCGGGCGGGCATGCAGCGCCAGCAACGCGGGCACCGCGTCGGCGGCCTGATCAAGGAGCCCGGCGCCCGGCTCCGGACCGGGAGACATCTGCCGCAGCCGCTCGAAGACGGCCCGGTACTCCGCCACGCGCGGGCTGATGCCGCCGGTCACCAGGGACCCGCCGGCGGCGTGCTCCAGGTACAGCACGTCCTCCAGGTCACCGTCATAGCCCAGGATCGTGAACGGTCCGCCCGACCCCGGATGCGCCCCGGCGGCGAACGGGATCACCTCGATGGTCACCTCCGGCCGGACAGCCACCTCCGCGAGATAACGGAGCTGCCGTCGCATGACCCCCGGGTACCCGGGGCCGTCGGCGGCGCGCAGGATCGCCGCTTCGTCGAGGACATAGAACTGCCGGGGCGGATCCTCTCGCGCGAGGATCTCCTGCTGGTGGCGCACAAGCAGTTGCGTGCGGGCACCGGCGCGTTCGGGATCTTCCTCAAGCAGAACGGCGTGCGCATATTCCCCGGTCTGCAGCAGCCGGGGGAGGGCCATGGGCTGGAAGCCATAGATGTCGGCTGCCGCTGCCTCGTATTCGAGATAATCGAGGTGGATCCGATCCCGCACGGCGCCGGCAAAGGCATCGCGCCAGGTGTGCGCGGCGGCGCCGACGGCAAGTTCTGTTAATTCCCCGAGCCGGCCGGGATCGGTGACGCCGTACACCTCCAGCAGCGCCCGCAGGCCGGGCACGGACACGCGGGACACGCCGGTCTCCATGCGCTGGACCTTTGACACTGAGACGGAGAGCGCGGCGGCGACCTGCTGCAAGGTCATCCCCGACGCGCGGCGCAACGGGCGCAGCTCCCTGGTGAGACGTCCGCGCTGAAGTGCGGGTCGTTGCGTAGACGGCATTCCCTGCCCATCCTTCCTTTCGTCCTGCTGTTGTCTTGGCCCTCGGCCGGTAGAGGGTTCCCGCGACCGCTTCGCGGCGTTCAGGCAGAGAACAACTCCACAGATCCCGAACGGGCTCCGCCGTGGTGACAGTCCGCACTCATCCCTTCTCATGCGGTAGGCTGCTCGACGGCGTTCAGCTCGACCTGGCGCATCCGCGCGGCCAGGACGCCGGGGTCGGCCTCCCCGAAGTAGCTGCCCGGCGGCGTGTCAAACAACGGATAAGCCCAGTAGCGCCGGCTGAAACAGCCGAACATCACCAGCCAGCCCGGATGGTGCCGCCGGAGCTGCACGGCGATATGCCGCTGCTGGCGGTCCCTGTCGTCGTCCGCATAACTCATGGCCGTTCCTCGCAGGCCCCGCGGCTGGGCAGGAGCCAGTGGCCGCCGCCTCCGGCTTAAGCTCGAACCACGTTGTGGTCGCCTCCGCGGATTGCTCGTATCCCCAGTCGGCGGCCAGCGAGTCGACCAGCAGCATCCCCCGCCCGCTCTCGGCATCGCCGCGGGCTACCCGGACCTCCGGCAGGGTGTCGCTGCCGCCGTCGGTCACCGCGACGCGCACGCCCGCCGCCTTGTCCGGTCCGCTGTCCACGACGATGGTGATCATCCCGCCGTCCTCAGCCGACCGGCTGTGCAGCATGGAGTTCCCGATGAGCTCGGAGACGAGCAGGACAGCCGTCTCCTTGCACGGGTGCCGGGGTCCGAGCACGCCGGTCATGAACCTGCGGGCAACCGCCACCTGGTCACGCCGACCGGGTACGGCAAGGGTCTCTCGCCTCCTGGCAGAAGCCATCCGGTCACCTCCGCCAAGCCCGGCGGCCGGCTGCCGCGCGCCGGTCCCGCAGCCCTCCACCGCGGGGACCGGCGCGGGCGTGGTGGACAGGACCGGCACCGGGGCTCGTGGGCCCGGCCGCCCGCCGGGGGGACAGGCATGCCTGGGGGCAGTGTCGGCCCTGTCGCTGAGGGGGCGCATCAGAGCGCTCCGAGGGTGAATTCGGCCAGGCACGCAGACCTGCATGGCCAGGCAGCACCGCAGCACCGGCACTGTCGTCCGGTGCCGGCGATGTGCCGGGAGATCGTCTCTATCGCCGTCGCGCGCAGCCGTTCGAAGAGATCCGGGAGCTCAGCCCTGCTTGCGCAGTCAGCTTTGGCGCTCGGCGTTCCGGATGGAACCCGGCTCGATAGCCGGGTGGCCAGACCGGGCCGGTGCTCGCACATCCGTGCCGCCCCATGGCCCACGAGGCCCACCTCCTTGCCGACCTAGGTCAGTCATCCAGCTATGACCCGGTCTTCCAAGTCTTGTATCTGTGCTGCACAAATACAGTGTCACGAACATAGTCCCACGTCGCCGTGTTTCGCAAGGACCTGGGGAAACAAGCTTCAATCGGGAAGTCGCCGCGGGTCACGTCCTGGTGGACAGGACGGGCAGGGCCGCGCGCTGGATGGCCGTGTCTGGGCCGAGATAGTCCCGGGCGGTACAGAGGCCTGTCCTGGCGTGTTGCGTCGGGGGGCGCCATACTGAGGGTGATCGGGTCTGCTGACGGGTGGCGGGCCCCGGCGGCCGGGGTGATGCATCACGACGACGGGCATCGGCGCGGTCCTGACGGTGACAGCCCAGGTCGCGGGAGCGGCGGGATTGGTTACGGTCTCGTCCAGGGCAGCGGGGTGGATGCGCCAGAAAGCAACGTTTCACCAGGATGCGGAACTTGCCCGCGAACTCCTTGGGCTCCGTCAGCGCGCCCATATCGCCTACCGGCATGATTCTCGGCATGTCCTGTATACCGGTAGTGAGCAGTTGCACCCTGATAATCTCCATGGCCTGGCCGCTGCGAGCGGTAACGACTACAAGCGGGCCGAGGCGGCAAGCTTGCTTGAGGTTGCGGATTCCGCTCCCGCGCGGCTTGCGCATGATTTAGTGTTGATAGGAAGTCCCACGGCAGAGGGTCTTTCCAGGATGATCTTCGGGTATCGCCAGGAGGGCGATGACGCGGATTCACTGATAATGGACGATGGCCCGCTGGACTTACCGTATCGCTGGATCATATCGAAGGCCGATGTTGACGAACGCGCTGTGGCCCGTCGATTTGTTGCGGGGCGTGGCATGGTTGAGCGGCCGAACTGGCGCATAGTAGGACCAGATCGTATCTATGTCCCGCGCGTGGATGAGGACGGGATGCTGGCGGAAGATTACTTACTCGTAACAAGGGTGAGGAATTACCTGTCGGCCGGCGCGGTCGATGCCGGGCGCTGTGTCGTCAGCTTCGGCGGCACGCACGGCACGGGCACGCGGGCGCTGGGCCTGCTCTACCGGAACAGGCGAATCCTGCGCGCACTCGCTGACCAGCTCCGGACGAAGCCCGCCGCATTCCAGTTGCTGTTGCGAGTGGGTAACATCGTCCACGATCCGGTCAATGGAAGTCGTGCGCGGGATGCGGAGCTTGTCGGGGACGCTATAGTGCTTCCCGATACAGATGCAGTCTGGCGAACTGCAATCCAATGCGTACGAAAGGATGTGGCATGACGGCACGCGGGCACATCGAGACGGCTAGCCGGAATCGTCCGGAACTGAAGTTCGCGCCACGCGAGGTGTTCGAGCAGATACTTGAATACTGCGTCATTCCGACGTTTGATCTCATCGTGGAGCTTCCGCCCGGTAATAGCGTGGTTGTGGTACGCCGGACCATCGCTCCCTACGAGAACAAATGGGCGCTTCCCGGCCTGCGGATGTTCAAGCCCGAGAGCATCGACGATGTCCTTGCGAGAATCGCCGAGGATGAGCTCGGGCTTAAGGTTGACCTCGGCAGCAAGCGCTACATTGGCCAGTATGTGGGCCGGTTCAAGACGGAGAACGAGCGGCAGGACCTGTCCACCGGGTATGCCGTCTGCGCCCTCGACGGCAAGCTAGAGATCAACGACAAGCACTTCTCGGATTATCGGCTCATAGATTCACCGGCAAGCATACCTGGCAACATCGGTGCAATGTACAAGCATTACCTTGGCATGTACTTTGAAACGATGAAGGACCAGTAATCTAGCCGTGGTCGTTCAGCACTGTCACCCAGCCGATGCGTTCCACGCGTCCGCGTATCCGCGCCGCCATGTTCTTGTTGCGTGACCAGTGCGTATCGTCGGGGATGAGAACCCCGGCCCAGTCGTGGTGTTTCAGGCCGTGGATCAGCTTTTCCAGCTCGGGGCGCCAGGAAGCGACGCTGCTGATTCCTTCCTCCCGGAACACGTGCACTAAGTTGAGCCCGTACGCTCGGGCGTGCTCCCGTATCAACTGCTCCGCCACATCGAGCTCGGGATCATGCAGCCGGACCGACCGGACATACCCGACGACCGGGCTGCCGAACGTATGGAAGGCCATACCATCCTGGCCGGACGCTGCCGGGCCCGGGTCACGCGAGGGCGCGGGCGAGTTCTTCGAGGTGGGTCCTGGTGGCGGCGGGTGCGAGGGCGGCGTCGCGGATGCGAGCGAAGGTCTCCCTGTAGGCGAGTACGTTGGTTGGCTTGGTCACCTCCTGGATGGCGGTGTCGATTTCCAGGTACACGATGCTGGGGTCCTCGTCGTCGGGGAAGTCGAAGATGTTGATCAGGGACGACATGCCCGGGTGCGGGCCGTCCTGGAA
>Ga0137391_10001491_pt1 | contig 17087 bp, 19 predicted proteins | sample 15con2h24BmetaG_FD_101399 | JGI IMG/M metagenome (GOLD analysis project Ga0137391, IMG submission 101399) | Vadose zone soil microbial communities from Angelo Coast Range Reserve, California, USA - 15con2h2.4B metaG | ecosystem: Environmental > Terrestrial > Soil > Vadose zone > Saprolite...
CGACACCGGGACCGGTAAGGGCGTCCGGCGCTGCCTCGACCTGCTGTCCGGCGCGCACCTGCTGTTCGGGCCCTACGGGAGCGACCTGGTCCGGGCGGCGGCCGGGTGGTCGGCGGCGAGCGGGAGGGTCGTGTGGAACCACGGCGGCAGCGCCGACGACGTTCAGCGGCACCCGCAGCTCGTCTCGGCCCACGAGGAACATCCATGCAAAAAGTAGCGCTTAGGGATTTGGGCAGTTAGGGGAATTCATGCGGCAAGGGCTGCCCTGATGTAGCAAGCTCATGACACTGTGGAAACGAAACGGTCCAGGAGATCGCCGACGAGTTCGGGGTCACCCGCCCCACCATCTACCGCCACCTCCAGCGCCTGTCCTGACCCCGTCGTGGGGGCAGGCTCCGCGCTCAGTCCCGGTCGTCGCTGGCCGCATCCGGGTTTCGGAGCGGCCTCCGGGCACCGCCCAGATCGGGCAGCTCAAAGAAGTAATGGCCATGGACGTTGATGTGCTTACGAATGTACGGGGACAGCCGGGCGAGGTCTTCGTCACGCACGGGGTAGCCCTCGGCCCGCAGGCGGGTGACGGCGGCGTCGAGGTAGACCGAGTTCCACAGCACAACGCAGTTGAGCACGAGTCCGAGGGCTCCCAGCTGGTCCTCCATCCCCTCGTGGTAGGCCTGGCGCAGCTCCCCTTTCCGGCCGTGGAACAGATGCCGGCCCAGGTCGTGGCGGCCCTCCTGGAGATTGCGCATCCCCTTGATCTGGCGACGGTACGGCTCCTCGTTGACATAGGAGAGGACATGCAGCGTCTTGAAGATCCGCCCGTAGTGGGCCATTGCTTCCCCGAGCTGGGTGAGGCTCCCGCCCCGGGCGAGCATCCGGATCACGTCGTGGGCACTGACCGCACCCGTGTGGATCGAGGCCACGATGCGCAGGAGATCCGGCCAGTGGGCACGGATCTTGGAAAGGTCGATCCTGCCCCGGGCCGCAGGGGCAAGCGGCCCGTAGTCTGCCTTGGGGTCGATGCACCAGAGCTTGGTGTCCGGAAGATCCGCCGGCTGCGGGCGGTAGTCGAGGTCGAGGAGGTTCAGTATCCCGAAGACGATGTCGCTGTAGGCGCCGGCGTCGCTGACGATCACCTCAGGGCGCTGGCCGGCCTCCTGGCGGTAGATGAGGTCGACGATGTGCAGAGAGTTACGGGCGGTGCCGGACACCACCATGCCCGCCAGCCCGGCGCCGCGGTCGTTGATGAGATTCAGCCACGTGGCCCCCCGCCGCCGCCCGAAGTACTTGGGATTGGGGCGGGTGTCGATGCTGCGCACCGGCACAACGAAGCGGATGCCGTCGACGGCAGCCACCAGGCCGCCGCCCCAGTGGTCTCTCGCGAGGGCAATGTCGGCTTGCGCCTCGATCAACGGGGCGTTGGCGGGAGCGAGGGTGTCCGCCCGGACGTAGCTCTGGTCGACGTGGCTGATGCGGTCCCGGGTGAGCGCCGCCACCCCCGGCGAGATGACCGGGCCGTAGCCGATGTTCAGGGCCTGGGCGGTCAGGACGGCCGCGATGCTGATGTGCAGGTCCTCCAGGCGGCTCTCGCCGCCGGAGACTGCGGTGAAGGCCTGCAGGAAGCGTGGCTGCCAGCTCATCACCTCCAGGATCAGCTCACCGATGTCGACGCTGGGCATCATGGCCTCCGTACGGTCTCGGAGGTCCACCAGGCTCGGGGGATCGGGGATGGCGGCCAGCGCTGAGGCGTGGAGGCGTCCCTCGGCATCCACGCTGGGCTGGACGTCGGCATCCAGCCGGCTGGCGACGTCTTGCAGGGCGGCATCCAGGTCGGCGACGTGCTCCTCGAGCAGGCGCTCTGGATCCTCGGGGAGCTGGAGGGCATTCAGCACCGGGGCCTTGGCCGCCTCCCAGGCCTCCCCGGCCAGCAGCTGCACCCGTGGGTCGGCCCACCGGGAGGAGGCCGGGGCGAAGATGTCGCGGCGCTGAAGGCGCTGGTGGAACTGCTCCAGCACGCAGAACACGTAGCCGGCGCGATGCACCGTCCCCTCCGGCCTCCCCGGAGGGAACACGACCCTGCGCCAAGCGGGCGGCACGACGCCCACCGCCACCCGCTCCTCGTCGAGATGGCCGGCCGGCACCCTGGTGGTTGGCCGGGACTCCACGAGTTCGGGGAGGGCGCGCAGGGCCTCCAGGATGGGCATCGCCTCGGCCGGGCGCCGAACTCGATGGTGTCGCAGAGCTGAGGCAGGAACCGCCGCACCACCCCGTAGCGCGCTGTACCAGGGATCCACGCCACTCCGCATCCGGATCCTCATCCGGGCCGGGCACGACCCGCGTGATGTTGTCCACGGCCGCACGGAGGTCGGCGCGCGAGACCACCGCCTCGATCGCCTCCCAGAGTGCCTCCAGGCTCATGGCGGTTCCCGACTCGCTGGCCTTCAGCAAGACCCGCACAGCGGCAGCGAGCCTGCCGGCGTCCCGGCTCACCTGTGGGTAGCGGTGCAGCCTCTCCTCCCTGGACACCCGGTGGGCGTGCGCCAGCAGGTCGGTCGTCATGAGGACGTCGAGCAGCTCCAGGGCGTCGTCGGTCGCCTTGGCCTGGAGATGCACAACGGTGGCGACCAGCGTCGCCAGCTTCCGGGCCCAAGGATGGCGGCGCAGCAGGGTGGCCTTGCCCGCCATGCCGTAGCGCGCCAGCTCCACCACTCGCCGGCGGGGCACCGCCCCGAGGTCGATGTTGCCCAGCCCGAAGGCGGCGATCTCGGCCACCCGGTCCAGAGCGGCCAGCATGGACTTGCCCGATGCGGTCACCGGCCCCTTGCCCAGCCTGTCCAGATCCGAAGAGCGCGGTCCCTTGGGGACTTTCAGCAGTGCCTCCAGATGACTCGCTTGGCTTGGAGTCGGCATGCCAGCCAGGGTGGTCCAGAGTCGCTGCTCGGCCTCTTCGCGCACCCGGCCGACCACCCGGCCGAGTGTGCTCGCTGCCGGCAGGAGCACCTTGCGATGCCGCAGCCATCCCACCGAAGCGTCGAAGAGAGTTCTCGGGCCCTCCCCGGTGGTCCAGGCTCGATCGCCAACCCAGCGGATCAGCTCGTCCTCGACGTCGCCGAAGTCCCGCCACCGGTATTCCCGGGCGATCTCCCACTGATGCTCGAAGCGGGTCTGCTTCCGCTCCAGGTATGCCTTCACACAGGAGGCATCGGGAATCTCAAGCTGGGAGGCGACGTAGTCGACCGCCTCGGTAGGCACATCCAGGGGATCGGATAGGAAGGTGCCAAGGTAGCGTACCGTGGCCACCTGGAGGCCGAAGCCCAGCCGATTGTGATCTCCCCGCCGTTTGGCGATCAGCATCTTGTCGGCGTCGTCGAGGAAGAAGTACCGCTCCAGCTCCCGACGGGTGGGCGTCCCGAGGCTGAACCGGTCGTACCCAGCCGTGTCGAACTGTTCCTCGGCGGGGACATCCACGGCCATGGGCCGCAACGCTAGATCAAAGGAGTCCTCGCCCGCATGAATCTCCCTAACTGCCTAAATCCCTAAGCGCTACTTTTTGCATGGATGTTCCTCGTGGGCCGATACGCAGGGGCAGTCGACCCCGGTCTTCGGATTGGCCTACCTCCTGGGTATCGAGCTGATGCCCCGGATCCGCAACTGGAAGGACCTCATCTTCTACCGGCCGGTCCGGGGCACCCACTACGAGCACATCGACGCCCTCTTCGGCGAGGCCATCGACTGGGACCTGATCGAGACGCACTGGCAGGACCTGCTCCGGGTGGTGCTCTCGATCAAGGCAGGGAAGGTCTCCTCTGCGGTCCTGTTGCGCAAGCTCGGCAACTACAGCCGCAAGAACCGCCTCTACCAAGCGTTCCGTGAGCTTGGCCGGGTGATCCGGACCGTCTTCCTCCTCAAGTTCATCTCAGATCCGGAGATGCGAGAAGGCATCACCGCGGTTCAGAACAAGGTAGAGGCCTACAACGGCTTCGCCCAGTGGGTGTTCTTCGGTGGCGAGGGGATCATCGCCCAGAACGACCCGGAGGAGCAGGAGAAGGCGGTCAAGTACAACGACCTCGTAGCCACCGCCGTCGCCATCCAGAACGTCGTGGACATGTCGGTGGCGCTAAAGGCCCTGATCGAGGATGCCTTCCCCGTGACCAGGGAGGACGTGGCTGGCCTGAGCCCCTACATCACCCGTAAGATCAAGCGATTCGGGGACTATGTGGTGGACCTATCGGCTCCCGAACCGCTTGATGGCGCACTCGCCTTGGCGCTCTGACGCCGGCCGGGAGACGACACATCCTGGGCGTGGCCGGTTTTACACGTATCTCGGCTCAACCCCCATCGCGTGCCACCGTCTCCGGTGCCCCCGACCGGCACACGTGCGGCTGGGGCGGGGCCGTCCCGCACGCTTCTGCTCGGCACGGTGCCGGGTGGCCGAGCATCGCTTCTTGAACCAATGATCTCGGCATCCAACCGCGAACGTGGCCCGCCCGCCGGAGATCCCCTATGATCCGTGGTGGCCCCAACACCAGCCCGCTGGAGTTCCCCGGAATAGGGACTAGTACACCGGCGATCTGTGGCTTTGAGTCAGATACACCTCAGACCCCGACATGGGCATCCCAGAGCGAGACGTTGCCCTCGGCGACGGACTCGTTGACGATCTGTCGGAGCTGGCGCTTGTCCAGCCTCGCCACCGGGGCGGCGCAGTCGAACTCGACGGTCAGGACGATGTGCGCCCGGGCCATCAGACCTCGCTCTCTTCGGTGGCCAGCTCGTAGGCTGCGAGCATCTTGGCGAAGGATGGCCAGAGGTCGAGGTCGGCGCAAGCCGTCAGAATGCCGCCTAGGTCGATGCGACCCGTGACTGCCAGGATGCGGACCCAGATGTTGTCGAGGCCCTCCTGGGCGACGTAGCCGATGCAGGCCCGCTCGGAGCCCTCCGGAGAGTAGTGGCAGGCCATGATGTTCCGCCAGCCGTCTTCGCCCCGCCGCGGGCCGGCCGTGCACGTGAGGGCCTGTATCTTCGCCAGGCTGAACCCGGGGATATCGGCCCCACCCGCGGTCGAGGACTTCCGCCAAGGGCAGGTGGCGCAGGGGACGACGGGCAGGAGGTCGGTTAACGGTTGGCCCGCCACCTACATCCTCCTCTCGGCCTTGGCGATCGCCGGCCTGAATGCTGCGATCGCTTGGTCTAGCATCAGGAACGCTTCGTCCGTCGAGGAGTAGCCATCCGTCCATGCCAGTGCCACCGTGGCGACGAGGTTCTTGGCCGCGGACAGCAGCTCGGGTGCCGCCTCGATCACGGCGAGGTCGGCGGGGTTCCCCAGGTCAAAAGCGTTGGTGCAGACGTGCAGCCACTTCGGGAATGGTGCGCCCTCCTCGCCCGCTAGGGCTTCCTCTTCAAGCAGGGGCGCGACGAGGTCAAGGGAGCCCGCGTTCTCTCCGGGGTCCCACCGCCATGGCCCTGGCGTGTGTGCCACTACAACCCTCCCTTCGTCATGGCCCGGCCGAATCCCCGGCCGAGGGCCTTCTTCCTGATAAGCCGGCGTTCGATGGGCTTGGCGCTGCCGGTCTCGAGACTGCGCTCCACGGCCCCGGCGTCGCGCGTGAGGCGGGCGGCGCGGTACAGGACGTCGCCAAGGCCCACTGGTGGTGGGAGCGCGTCCACCGCTTCTGGGTGGCGGTGCCGGCCAAGATCGCAGCTTCGGTCGCCGCTGACCTGCCTACCGGCTGGGGGCTGCTGTCCTGCAGCGGTGCCGGGGCCAAGGTGCTCGTCAAGGCGGTCAAGCACGAGGCGAAGCCTCTTGCCGAGACGACCTATCTGGGCCTGCTGCGGGCGGCGTCGGGGGTCGGGCTGAACGCCCTGCAGCGCGCTCGGGACGCCGGGTTTGCCGAGGGCGAGCGCCGCGGTCCCGCGCCCCGGATCGGCCCCCCCTGACAACGAGGGGACGGCAGGGTGGGTTCACTCCTGGTCTGGTGCAGGGCGATGATCTGCAAACCCTGCGGCGCCGGGGCCGGCGGGGACACTGAGGAGGCTCAGCTGCAGCGCCTCGGCGAACTCGGCCAGGTCCGGCTTCCAGGCCCTGTGGCGCTCGGCGATCTCGCTGAACTCCTCGACGTCGTGGCCACGGATGCCGCGCACCAGCCCTCGGAGTGTTCGACGACCCAGGCGTTGTCGTCGAAGTCGATCGTGAAATGGCACAGCTCGTGGTCGACCAGGGCTTCTCTCTGCCTGTCGTTCAGGCGCTCCCAGATGTCAGCGGCGATCTCCATGACGAACATGTCCGCAGGCGGCGCCGGTGTGTCCTCGAATGCGTTCGGTTCGCCGGGTGCGTTCGTCGCCAGGTAACAGGCCAGGCCGCTGATCTTATGGGCCTTCCCCCAGACAGTCCTCCCCTTCGAGACCTGGGCCTCGTCTCGGAACGCGTAGCGGATCTCCTCCGACCACGAACGCAGGTGCGAGTGGTAGCGAGGGATCAGCCGGTCGGCGATGGCCTTCACCTCGGGTGCCTCGATCCAGCGGGTGGGCTCACGTGGCATCTCACGCGTCCTTTCTTGCCGAGAACAGCTCCGCAGCCCCAAGGTGCCCGGACGGCTCTCTCCAGCGAGGGTCTCGATGCCCTCCTGTTTGCCTTCCGGGCGAGGCAAGCCGAATCGCACTTGGACCGGCGGCTGGCCGAGCAGCCCATTGGCGGGAGTGGCGGATCTGGTAGACGCAGCATTCCGAGTCGAGTCGAGCACATGGGAGACTCCGGATTGGGTCGGCGTGATGCCGGATGGGACAATCACTATTCCGGGTTTCCAAAGGCGCCGCGCGGCACACCATAATTTTCGGCCCCAATCCGCAAGAGGTTGCCAATAGATGTTTCTGGGTGGCCTGGCAAAGCCCTGGTAGAAGAGGACGCCGGCACGATTCGAGGCGAGTCTCAAGAGCCCCTTCCCATGAATGTCATCCCGATCCCTGATGGCGCCGCGGAATGGCACTTGCCAGCGATAGAGCCGTGGGTCCACCCGATGGCTGTCCGTCTTACGGGTCCAAGGATGCCGATGGTCGTGGCATCGATACCACTCTCCCGGCACCAGACGCCTGCATGCCTTCTTGCGAGTCGTTGGATACGCGCAAGTCACGGGCCAGGCTGTCCCTCGGAAGAACCAGACGACGAGGCTGAGTATGGCGAAGCCAAGGGGCGCGGAGTATCCGGTGGTCAGCCCCAGGAAGTGCGAAAGTCGACAGTCAGGATCGGGAGATAATTCACAGCCGCAATCTCGCAAACGGACCTTGGCCGAAATGTTAGGTCGACGAAGGAAAATCGAGGTCAATGTGCCTTCCGTCGCGCCTCTTCAACCCTCAGTTCACTCCAGCTTCTCTCCAGAATCGGCATGAGTCGAATCCGGGCGGCCTGAACCTCCCGAGCCATACCCTGAAGGGATGTGGGACCTTGGGCCACGGTCGCGAGCAACTTCTGCCGTTTTGTTTCCAGTTCACGATCTAGGGCGTCGATATCTCGCTTATCAACCGGTTCCCCCGCGTTGAAGCGAAAACCGCTCTCGTGCATCTGTCGCCAATGAACCAGATCGCCGGTCCGCTTCTCCCCAAAACCCGGGATCTGCAAGATATTGCTGCGGGTAACATCTGCCGCCGTCTCCACACCGTAAGAGGCCAGCATCGCCGTTCGGCCCGGCCCAATGCCAGGTATCGATGCCCGGTCGATCCGAAACCTGTCGAGATAGCGCTGTCTCTGTCGCTTCTCTCGTTCCCCTTCAAGTTGAGCCACTCTCCGCTGACGTTCCCTTGGTATGCCGTCAAGCTCGGAACAGGCTCTCTTCAGATTTGTCTTCCGCTGCTCGAACCGCTCGCGGGTTGCCTCGCTTCGCCAGCGACGCAAGGTGCTTTCCCATTCAGCCCTAGCAGCTGCGACGGCACGGTCGGCCGCGGCCCGCTCCTGTGGGGAGAACATGGGCCATATAGTGAAGGCGAGAATTCCAGCAAGGATGCCAAGGAAGACCCCGCCGTGATGAACGCGCGCCATCCACGCGTAGAGGCCGGCAGCCGTTACGATCAGGCTCAGAGCCCTCCGGGCATCTTTGGCAAATGAGCTCGGGAGTTTGGTTCCAGGTGGTGGACTCCAAGGTCTTTCGGAAGGCAGCGCTTGGTCTGGGCCGGGTGCAGGAACAGCCTCGATCGCCTCCAGGAGTGCTTTGAGGTCGAGGGCCTCCGCCGCGGTTCCCACCGAGATCCTGTGACCGAACAGGCGGGCGCCGGTCTGAGACTCGACGGCGCACCAGGGGCAGGAACTCAGGGCCGCGGGATAATGGTGCCAACTGGCTGCAGGGCAGACTCGCAGGCTCGCCTCCAGTGCGGTCAGCCCATTGGCCCAACTGATGGCATGGGGACGGTGCCTGCCATTGGCAGGAGGTGCGAACGCCGCACTCAAACTGAGCCGCTATGGCAGGCCCCATTGCTTCTAAGGAGATTGTGCCTGGAGGACGCTCCATCCCGAACATTCGCCGATTAGCGCCGTAGGCAAAAAGGTTCTCAGCGATGAACCGCTCAGGGGACATCTCGCCGGAGCCGGAGTATCGACCGGCGTAAGGGTGGCGACCCATGTACAACAGGTAGAACAGCAGCACAGCCAGGCCAAATCGATCGTGGTTCACTGTGCGGACCAGACCCCGAAATGGTCGGCCATGAAGCTCGGGGGCGGTGAAAAGGGGGGATCCCACATCGCAGGTGAACAGATTCGAGCCGTTACGAACCTGAAAGGAATCGCAGTCGATGAGCATGACCGTGCCGTCTGACCCTACGAGGACGTTGCCGTGATTGACATCCCCAACAATGTGCCCCCGCTCGTGGACGGTAGCGAATGCCCGGGCAATATTGGCTCCCACATGGACAAGAAAGCGGAAGTCCGCCGTGGGGAAGGCGTCGGCCCGACTCTTTGGGCTGTACAACTCGTGGACATTTTCCGCGGACTTGGCTCGCGGCATCACGAATCCCTGGACCAAGCCCTGTCTGCCCAGGAGCAGGTCCGAAGGCCAGGCGGCGATCTTCAGTAGGCCTGGATCCGTGCTGTCCGCCATCGTCCTGAGCTTCTGCCCCTGCTTGGCATCGGGTGCCCTCGCGTAGACCTTGGCGACCTGATCGCTGTGGCCCAGGATGGCACGCACTTCCCCCTCCCCGCCGCGTCCGATGACCTCACCGAGTCGAACCTGTGTTCTTCCTCGAGCCAGCATGAAGTCCGTCACTGGAAGGTTCGTTGGCTCCGCCGAGTGGCCAGAATCAAAGACGAGTCGTCATCCGTTCGAGAACGAACCTGGTCTGACAAAAGGAACCGTTCCAGGTCCGAAGACAGTTCCGTTAGCTCAGCATCTCCCGGGGACGTAACGACATGGTGGAACATGGTCTTAAAGAAGGGGTCGTGCACCGTCTTTGTGGCGTAATGCAGAGCGAGGGGCTCAAGCCCGTCAGTCATCAAGGCAGCGTCGGTGACGACAAGCGAGAAGGTATCAACCTGGAGTCGCGTCAACGCGTCGGCATCAGTCAGGAAGTATGTCGTATTGGCATACTCGCCTCTCTGGGGCCAGAACATCCAACCCCATTCCTCCATTCCCTCGCTAACGACAATCACGCCATCGCCAATCTGCATCGCCCCGCCTCCAGCCCCAGAGACGACCAAGGCGAGGAGCGTCGATGCCAGCTCACGCGGCTCATGTCCCTGCTGGACAGCCTCGGCAAGAACCTCCTGGCGAGCGAATTCAGCCGCTTCCCTGAGTAGGAAGGCAAGGTCTGGGTGCCCCTCCTTCAGCCCTCGCTCGAGATGAGAGAAGACGACCTTGACCGCCACCTCAGCACCGAGACCTCCCATCGCCGCCGAGCCGGCCCCATCCGCCATGACGGCTACGAACACCCCGTCGAGCAGCTCGCCGCAAGCCAGGCGGTCCTGGCAGGAAAGATCTGCCCGAAGGTGAGACGTGCCCGTGGCTTGAGCAGAGACGAATCTCCACACCTGAGGACTCAACCCGCAGTGGCCCACCCGCGCGGCGCCGTTGGGTCCGCGAGTGGGACAGCGTCGCCCGGCTGGGAACGAGACACGCTGCCCAGTGAGTTGGATAGCCACACGAACAGCTCCCGAAAGGACATGCCGCGAAGCTTGAGCGGCTGACGCACCGAGATGGCCTCCAGTCGACCCATGTCAGCACCCTCGACACCGACGGCATAGAACATAAGAGCCTTGGACTCTTCGCCCTCGCGGATGGCAGCAGTGGCGCTTGTTACATCGTCGGTGGGTGCTCCGTCGGTAATCAAGAACATCCATGGACGGTAGTAACTGATGCCGTTCTGCCGGTACGTGGCCTTGCGTTCAGCGAGCAGCGCCACAGCGCTCTCAATTGCCGAGCCCATCGGCGTCGCGCCGGCCGCTACAAGCGTGGGGGCCTGGAAAGCATCCGCCGTAACAAAGTGCTGGATCGTCTGCACAGGACCGAAGGTGACCATAGCGACCTCGACCCGCTTGGCGGCCATGGCATCCGACCTAAGTTCGTCGGCAAACGTCTGGAGTCCGCTGTTCAACTCTTTGATCTTGAGTCCGCTCATGGAGGTGGAAGTGTCCAAGAGCAGGAGACAGGGACACCGAGGTTCAGGGTTCTCGGCGAAGTCCACGCCACCAAAGGGAACCTGATCGAGTTCCGACATGTCCGTTGTGACCCCCTGGGTGATTGAGGCAATATCGTACTCACGAAGTAAAGCTGCCGCTTGAGTGCACCAGACCGATCGAGGCTTGCTTCTCGCACCCGTAGCGTTAGGTCAGCCTCCGGGGTCTACCTCTCGGCCGCAGCACTATCCCAGCCAACCGAAGTACCCGCCGCACGGTCTCGGCGTTGACACCAAAATGCTCGCTAACTCGGACCAGGGACCAACCGCAAGCGTACAGATCGATCGCGGCGGTGACTTGCTCTTCGGTCAGTTTCTCGTCCTGGCCACGTCGAGCGACACCATGTCGTTACAGGTGAGCCGACACAGTGTGGCGGTTGACGCGGAACTCAGCTGCCAGCAGTCGGACCGACGAACCGGCCAAGTAAGCCTGCACGAGCCGATCGGCCTCCGGGCCTGACAGCCGATTCTGGACCTGTATGGGCACGGGAATCGTCACGGTCGAGGGATTGCTCGTCCTCCCAGACGGAGCACTTAGGACCTTTTGAGGTAGTTGAGCAGAGGTGAGCCAGCGGCTCTAAGGAGCTTGAGAGCTGCGCGAGGAGGTCCACAGTGTTTTGGCCGCTCAGGGGCCACATTTCAATATTTTGTGAAAGCAGGCCAATCCACTAATCCGGTCGGGTGCTCACGCGCGCTCACGCGGAGTGCCCCCAGGAGGGTCTTTCTAGCGATTTTCGCACCGGGCCCTTGAGCTCACGGATGACGAAGGGTGTGTCCGGAACCCCCTGAGCACCCGACTGGCCTGCGGTACAGGCGGTGTCGCACCGGAGGGGAGGCCGCTACGAATCCAATAGTAACTGTTCAGGTGCCTCCCTACGCCAGTTCCATCGATGGCGGAGAATCCTTGGGTGCCAACGCTCAAGCGCACCTACGCCGAGCATGACCTCTGGTTCCCCGAGCCCGACGAGGCGCTCACCCGAGCGCCCACGTGGCTGCGCCGGATCGGCAAGGCCGCCGACGGCCAGGCGGTGACGCTGGCCATGGTTTTGGAGCAGGAGCCGGCCTCAGGCCATGAGGACCGGATCGGGGAGCACCGCCAGGCGCTGGAGGCGATGATCGAGCTGTCGGAGGCGGTCCTGGGCTCCACCCCGATCGGCGCCACGGCCCGGGGCCCGGTGGGCTTCAACTTCTTGGCCTTCGCCGGGGAGCTCGCCTCGGTCCTGCGCTTCGGCGAGCCGGGGTCCGCAGCATCGACCTCCCTCTGCGGCGGGCCTGCCTGGAATCCATCGCGGCGGCGATGCTGAATGCCGCGGGCTGTTTGGTCGGAGGGGACTGGATTCCCCTGCGGGCCGCGGGAGGCTGAGGAGCTGGGGAGCTACGCCGGCGCCCCGTCCGGGATGGCCCAGGGCCGCCCCTGGAATGCCGAGACCAGCACCCCGAGCGGGCTCTGGCTGTGCTTGCGGGCCGTGGAGAGGTAGCTCCAGGTGGCGCAGAACGCCTCGGCACCCTCGAAGCTGCGGAAGCCCCCCGAGATCTTGCTGTGATATGAGGGATCGGCCATATCACAGCCAAGATCTCTGGCCACTTCCGGAACTGGGCTCACGCCATGGCGTTCCTCACAGTCAGGAGCTACCTGGGCACAGGTGCAAAGCATGGACAGGACGCCATGGAGCTCCTGATCCGGCTGTGGACCCCGGCCGGGGCCTGGCTACCCAGCGTGGTCGTCCCCGACACAAGCTGAGTGGTTACCCCAGAAAGGAGTCTCCGAATGGATACCGAGCAGAACAAGCTGATCGTTCGCCGCTGGCAGGAGGCCTACAACAGCGGCAGCCTCGACGCCCTCGACGAGCTTCTGACGCAGGATTGGCGGAGCAACTCGTGGCCGGACGAGATCCTTCCGAAGAGCGTCGAGAACGCCAAGGCGTCGGACCGCATGACGGTGCAGATCTTCCCGGACTGGCATCACACGACTGAAGACGTGATCGCCGAAGGGGATGGGGTCGTCCAGCGCTTCACGTTCGCCGGCACGCACGCCCACGAGTTCTTCGGTCTGATGCCCACCGGGAACCGCTTCGAGTCCGGAGGCATCAACATCTTTCGCATCGATGCCGGCAAGATCGTCGAACACTGGGCCTTTGTCGAAGAGCTTGGGCATCTGACCCAGCTCGGCGCCGACCTTTCTGCTGCTTGGGTCGGGCCCGTAACTCATCGTCAACGCCTTGGGTAGGGCCCCCGGTAGCGACCGGGTGCCCGTTCCTGACCAGGCACCCGAAGGGTGGACAAAATGAAACGACTCTCCTTGGTTTTCGCGGCCGCGCTCTTGATTCGGTTGGTCGGCTGCGCCGCTCTACCTGCACACGCCGCCCAGAGCGACGCCATCCGTACCTTCAGGGCTACCGACACCATCACACCAGGCCTCTCTCTGACACCAAGCGCCGGCACGGTGAGCAGCGGAGGAGAAACCGGGTCCATCACCTGTCTCGGCGCCATCAACGGCAGCCAGGTGACGGGCCAGGAACGTGGGGCGTCGCGCACAGCTACGGTCCAGGACCGATCGGCGCCGCGACCTGTCTTCAGTCGTCGGGGACGGGGACGTATTCCTTCACGATCCCCGCCAGCGGCGGACCCCTTCACGTGGTGGGGAGCCTGAGCTACATGGCACTTGGCCTAGCCGGGCCTAGCCGGGACCTTCGCGGGGAAGGCCGACACCTCGAGCCTGTCGGGTGCATTCAAATTGGGTGTGGCTCCTCTGGAGTGACCATTCCTAAGCGTCCTGATTTGTCTGGATCTCTCACTTAGGTCCACAAGGGTAGCAGTCTCAGCCGCAGATCCCCCCTCGGAAATCCCAGCCCCCGGCCCGATTATCCCTGAGTATCTGCTAGTGATACCCCTGGCAGATAGGAGGATGGAAGGGTGGTCAATCGATCTGGGGCTCGGAGCCGGGGATCGTGCGCGGCTCGGTGGTCGTGCACCGGCGCCGCTGCGGCAAGGCGAACTGCCGGTGTGCGGGCGGTGAGGCGTTGCATGAGTCCACCGTGCTCAGCTACGCGGAGGCAGGCAAGACCCGATTCGTGATGCTTCCCGCCTCGGAGGTCGCCGGCGTGGCGGAAGCTGTTGAGCGTTACCGTGCCGAGAAGGAGCTGCTGGAGCAACGAGCCGAGTCGGGACTGGCGGAGCTGGTAGCCCGCCTGGAGGCAGCCCGTCACCGGCGGCGGCCATGACGACAGCCCCGCTCGAGGTCGAGGAGCTGGCCTTTCAGGAGAGCCGTGGGCGCCTCGAAGCGGTGATCACCTTCCTGAAGGGATCCAAGGCCGCAGCCCTGTCGGCGGCTGAGCTGGAGTGGGCCCTCCAAGACGAAGGCCGGGAGTTGGTGCGCTGCCTGCTGCAGGGACAACTGGTCCTGCGCGCCCAGGCCGAGGAGAGGCTGGCGGAGGTCACCGATGCCGACGGGGTGGCGCGAAGCCGAGCTGAGGGCGGTCATGTCCGTTCGCTGGCAACGATCTTCGGCGAGGTCGAGGTGTCACGCATCGCCTACCGCAGCCCCGGCCTGCCCAATCTTCATCCCGCCGACGCCGGTTTGAACCTGCCTGAAGAGCGCCACTCCCATGGGCTGCGCCGCCTGGCGGCCATCGAAGCGTCGCGGGGGTCCTTCGATGACGCCGTGGAAGCCATCGCCTCGGCAACCGGCCAGAAGCTGGGCAAGCGCCAGGTTGAGGATCTCGCGCGGTCGGCAGCCACCGATGTCGAGGCCTTCTACGCCACCCGCAAGGCCACCACCGGCGAGCCCTCGGAGCCTGGTGACCTGGTGGTGGTGTCGGCCGACGGCAAGGGGATCGTCATGCGCCCCGGCGCCCTGCGGCCGGCCACCGCGACCGCGGCGGCCACGGCCAGGAAGAAGCTGTCGACCCGGCTGTCTCGGGGCGAGAAGGCGAATCGCAAGCGGATGGCGGAGCTGGGGGTGGTCTACGACGCCACGCCGGTAGCAAGGACCCCGGCCGACATCCTGGCGGACAAGGCGGAGCAGCCTCACGGCGTCACCCCGGGCCCCGTGGCCAAGGGCAAGTGGCTGACCGCCAGCGTCGTCGAGGACACCGCAACCGTTCTGTCCGAGGTCTTCGACGAGGCCGAGCGCCGGGACCCAGCCCATGAGCGCACCTGGGTGGGCCTGGTCGACGGCAACCGCCATCAGATCGCCGTCATGAACGCCCAGGCCAAGAAGCGAGGGGTGGAACTCAACATCATCGTGGACTTCATCCACGTGATGGAGTACCTGTGGAAGGCCACGTGGAGTTTCTTCCGGGAGGGCGACCCGGCTGCCGAGGCCTGGGTACACACGATGGCCCTCGGCGTCCTGAAGGGCAAGGCCACCGTCGTGGCGGGCATCATCCGCCGGAAAGCCACCAGGGCCGGCCTGGAAGCCGACAAGCGCAAGGGCGCGGACGCCTGCGCCACGTACTTGAGCAACCACGCACGCCACCTTGACTACCCGAAAGCCCTCAAAGAGGGGTGGCCGATCGCCACGGGCGTGATCGAGGGAGCGTGCCGCCACCTGGTCAAGGACAGGATGGATATCACGGGAGCCCGATGGGGCTTGGTGGGAGCCGAGGCCGTCTTGAAGCTGAGAGCCTTGCGCAGCAACGGAGACTTCGATGAGTACTTCAAGTTCCACCTCTCACGGGAGCGCACGCGGATCCACGAATCTCGCTTCGCTGGCGGCGTTATCCCGCGGGCGGCATAGCTCCCTCCAAAGGAGCCACACCCATTCAAATTGGGCGCGGCTCCTCTGGAGGGACCAATGGTCGCCGGGGACTACCCTTGCCGGCGTAACCGGATTGCCGATTTCTTAGGCGCCCTGGGCGGTGGATTCGTGCCGGAGCCCGGAAATTCGGTGCTCTTCACGGGAGCCGCACGCACTCCAGGGGAGCCGCCCCCGCCCCCCTTCGTGCCGTCGCCACGGTGAGTGGCGGTCTTGCCCGGAGGAGGGAGGCTCGGAAAACGGATGGCTGTCTGACCGCGCCTACCGCGGTGAAACAGCCACTCGATGGTTCACCCCCCTCTGCAACCCGGACAGGTCGGTCACCGAAGCCCCATCCGGCCCCCTGGGCCGACCACTGTGGGTGATGGTCCTAACCGGACAACGATCGAACCGAACACAGGTTCCGACAACTGTCTGTGCACCCGAACTCAGGGAGCCGCGCGCCTTGACCGAAGAGGGCGTTCCCAGCCGACGTGGAGACTGCCGGAGCCAGCAGGCAACCCCATGGATCTGCTGCTGTCAATGGCCAACCCGCCTAGCAGGGACGGCTAACCAGACGCTCTTCGCTGCCGATCCATGAAGACGGCTCCGGCCCTGAGCGGCTTGGCAGCACGTCACAAGCGAGCCGCCCGCGAGAGAGACGAGACGAGTAGTCGGCCGCCGAGACACCCAACGCCCCCGGGTTTGCGCAGGCGTCTTCAAGCGAATCCAAGTATGCCCAGACCTTCATCAATGACAGGGCCGCCAGCAGTCTGCAGCCGTGTCTTTGGCTTCCACTTGCACGTATATCTCATCTGCACTATCATGGCTCCATCATCAAATCCGGGAGGCGACCGATGACGACTGAGCCGGACCCAATGATGAGCGACACAGCGCAGGGCTTGATCGCATTCCTCGAATGGGCGAGCCGCACCGGCGAACTCGCACCGAACACCGCTGCCGCGTACAAGACAGCCGTTACGAAGGTGCTTGAGATCGATGGTGAGGCCTGGACCACAACCAACATTGGCGAGTTGGACATTGCCCGCCAGCTTGATCGGTTCGCCCGGCTCAGAGCAAACCGGTACAACGCGCCCAGTCTTCGGACATATGGAAATCGGTTTTCCGCTGCGATCACCCACTACCGGAAGTACCTCGAGGATCCGTCCGGCTTTCGCTCGAGCCAGCCAAAAGTTGCACGCGGCAAGGGAATGGAAAAACCACAACCGGCATCCACTGCCGGGCCAAAGGACCATGGGCGAGACAATCGACTACGAACAGCCGCTCCCGGACCCGGGATTGCGACGGAACCATCTGACCTTGTGCAATACCCCTTTCCACTCCGTGTGGGAGTCATGGCGTACCTTTCGCTCCCCCGAGACCTGCGGCACAGTGAAGCGCAGCGTGTTGCGACATTCGTCGCTAGCCTCGCAATCGATCCCACACCAGACACGACATCAGAACTTTTGAAAGAACCGTAAATGCCAAAGGAACCGGTCGTTTCTCGACCATGGCGGATTGAGTTCTTTCAACGGCACCCCGCGGACGATGCAGCGACTACCGTCCCCGCCTTGGACTTTCTCCAGTAACTATTCAGGTCCCCCTCGACGTGCGGGGCTCTTGTAGCCCAGAATCGTTGCATGGCAAGGTCAACAAGCCGCTCCAAGTATGCCCTTGTAGTCCCCGGTCGGACCGAATCCCTCGTCGC
>Ga0137391_10001497_pt1 | contig 17051 bp, 18 predicted proteins | sample 15con2h24BmetaG_FD_101399 | JGI IMG/M metagenome (GOLD analysis project Ga0137391, IMG submission 101399) | Vadose zone soil microbial communities from Angelo Coast Range Reserve, California, USA - 15con2h2.4B metaG | ecosystem: Environmental > Terrestrial > Soil > Vadose zone > Saprolite...
ATGCAGGCCCTCGGCGCCGACACCCCGGATGTACATGTGCGGGCGCTTGCGCACCGCCTCGAGGCCCTCGAGAACCTTTATGCTGTCGGCAGAATACTCGCCGCCGGCGGCCGCCGGTATGGGCCGCTTCTCCTGCGAAATCTCCAAACGCTCACCTCGTTTTCGAGTGCTCCGAAGTATCACGCGAAAACTGTCGCGGTCAAGGCGAACGACGTGGTCTATCACTCGGGAAATACGTGGTTTTCACGACGGATCGGCGACCTCGATCCGACCCGCGAAAACACGGTGGAAAAGGGTTGGGCCGGCCGCGCTTTCCGAAACCAGTCGAGGGTCGGTGGTGGTCAGCACCACCTGACCTTTGAGCGCGCCGAGGTACGTCATGAGGAAGGCGTTGCGCTCCGGATCCAACTCGCTCGACACGTCGTCGAGGAGCAAGAGCGGCGCCCTGCCTTGCGTCGCGCGCAGGTTTTCGATCTCGGCGATCTTGAAGGCCAGCACGATGGCTCGGGCCTGTCCCTGGCTGGCGTAAAGGCGCGCCGGCCTGCCCCCGAGCGACAGGGCCAGGTCGTCGGCGTGCGGCCCGACGCTGGTATAGCCGCGCTCGAGGTCGCGAGGCAGTCGCTTCTCCAGAGCGTCGCGGAGCGCTTCCTCGGCTGCCTCGGGAACGGAGGAGAGGTAGCTCAGTTCCAGCACCGCCTCGCCGCGCGCCACCTCGGAGAACGCTCGCTGCGCGTGGGGCCGCAACTCGTCGAGCACCTGCTCGCGGCGCTGCCGCAGCCGCGCCCCGAGGCGCGCGAGCGGCTCGTCGAACGAGGCCAGGAGGTCGCTTTGCGCTCTCTGGCGCAGCAGGTGATTGCGCGAGCGCAGCGCGCGCAGATAGTCGCGCGCGTCTACGATTTGCGCCGGGTGGCGGTTCTGCGCGGCGCGATCGAGCAGCCTGCGGCGCCCTTCGGGACCGCTCTTCACCACCGCCAGATCGTCGGGCGTGAACGCGACGGTGGCGAGCCCTCCGAACAGTTCGTCCGGGTCGCGCACCGGCTTCCCGTCGACGCGGGCCAGGCGCACCCCCGCGCGCACTTCCACCTCGACCTCGCGGACGCCGCCGGGGAGTTGGAAACGCGCCGCCACGCGCGCGCTCTCCTCACCGTGGCGCACCAACTCGGAAAGCTTCTGCGCGCGCAGCGGGCGCAGCGCGGAAACGAGATAGCAGGCCTCGAGAAAGTTGGTCTTCCCCTGCCCGTTCGCCCCGAACAGCACCGTTGTGTGCGGCGAGAGCGACACGCGCCCGCCAGCCAGGTTGCGGAACGCGCGCGTGTCGACGTCGATGAGCAGCAGGGAGCTACTCCCGCACGCACATGTCGATGGGCACGCCCGAACCCGCACTCCGGCACTGGAACTTCGCTGGACAGCGCGGCGGCGGCGGCTTCTTCATCAGCTTCTTCGTCGTCTCCGCATCGATGGCGGGAAAGCCGGGCCGGGCCGGCGTGGTGCCGGCCTCGTAAGTCTTGCAGGGCAGCGCGCAGAAGGCGGTCGCCAGCGGCTTGCCGTTGGCGTCGCTCAGGTGCAGACAGCGGTGCGCCTTGTGCTTGCAGTCCTTGTTCTTGTGGCAGCTCCTGCCCAGGCCGATGATGCGCGGATCGGGCGGACGCCTCTTCTGGGTGGATTTCGACGAAGTCTTCGCCGGCGCGCCCAGCGCGAAGAGCAAGACCAGCGCTGCCGGGATTGCGCCCATCAAATCCGCATAGGCATGATGACCGCCGTGTAGCGCGCGCCAACTGCCGCGTCTCCGGCCGGCTTGAGAACGCCGGGCGACAACTCGTCGCACAACTCGACGTTCATCTGCGCCGCGTCGACCACCTGGAGCACGTCCATCAGGTAGCGCGCGTTGAAGCCGATCTGCAACGGCGTCCCGTTGTACGCGACGGGAATGTCCTCGCGCGCGTCGCCCAGGTCGGGGTTCTGCGAGGTGACGCGCAGCGATCCCTCCTGCAACTCGAACCGCACCGCGTTGGTGGACCGGTCGCTGGAGAGAAGGCTCATGCGCTTGAGCGTTTCGAGCAGGCGCGGCCGATCGACGGTGACGGTACGGTCGGCCTCCTTGGGGATCACCTGCATGTAGTCGGGAAAGGTGCCGTCGATGAGTCGCATGATCATCGTCACGTCACCGCGGCGGAAGACCCCGCTCGTCTCGGTGAACCCCAACTCGCACACGCCGGTCGCATCTTCGCTGAGAAGCCTGCGCAGTTCGAACAAGCCTTTGCGCGGGACGATCACGCCGCGCTTGAGGTTGAACTGTCCCTCCAACTTGCGCTGCACCAGGCTCAGGCGATGTCCATCGGTGGCCACCATGCGCACCGCGCCTTCGCTCGTCTCGAAGTACACACCGTTCAAGTTGTGGCGCGTCTCGTCGGCGGAGATGGCGAACTGCGTTTTCTCGATCATCTCCAGCAAAGTGGCCGGCTCGACGGTGACGAAGGAGACTTTTTCCACGCGCGGGAACGGCGGGTAGTCCTCAGCCGGCTGGCCGACGATGTTGAACTCGGCGGCGCCGCTGGTCAGCTTGACGCGGTTGTTGGCTTCGCGCTTGAGCACCGCCGTCCGGTCGGGCAGCGAGCGGACGATGTCGTAGAGTTCCTTGTGCTTGAGCGCCACTGAGCCCGGCTTGTTCACCTCGGCCGGGTGCGTGGTCTGCACGCCGATCTCGAGATCGAACGCGCTCACACGCAGCTTGCCGTCCTCGGTGGCCTCGAGCAGGACCGAGGCGAGGATGGGCATGGTGCTCTTCTTTTCGACGATCCCCTGTGCTCGATACAGAGCACGTCCAAACTCGTCGGTCCCGATCTGCAACTCCATCGACGCATACCTTTCTGATCAGGAGATGAGAAGCTCGTAGTCCTGATAGAGGCTGTGGATCTGTGAAGGCGCTGCGTAGGTCTCGAAGATTGTTGGAAAAGCACCTGCGAACAACCGCTGCACGCAGGTGTGAGCGGCCTGTGTAGCAATCGGGGCGAGCCCGGTCAACACGCGCTGGGCACCGTTCTTCACAGGGTTGCTACGAATTCAGCCTGCGCATGAGTGACTCGACGGTCGCACGGAGTTCCGGCTCTTCGCCCATGAGTTGTTGGATGCGCTGCTCGGCGTTGATGACGGTCGAGTGGTCCTTGCCGCCGAAGCGCTCACCGATGACCGGGTAGCTGAGCGCGGTGATCTTGCGCGTCAGGTACATGGCCACCTGGCGCGCGCGGGCGATGTTCTGCTGGCGACGATCCCCTTTGATGTCCTGCGGCTTCACCTGCATCTGCTCGGCGACCACCTTGATGATGGTATCGACGTCCGGCTTGTCGCCGCGCACCACGAGGATGTTCTTGAGCACGTCCTGCGCCAACTCGACGGTGAGCGCCGCGCCGGTCAGGCTGGCAAAGGCGGCGAGGCGAATGAGCGACCCCTCGAGTTCCCGCACGTTGCTGCGGATGTGAGTGCCGAGGTAGAGGGCGACGTCGTCGGGCAGGGCGATCTTGTCGGTGGCGGCTTTCTTCTTGAGGATCGCGACGCGCGTCTCCACCTCGGGCGGCTGGATGTCCGCGATGAGGCCCCACTGGAACCGGCTGCGCAGGCGCTCTTCGAAGCCGTCGATCTCGGTGGGCAGCTTGTCGGAAGTGACGAAGATCTGCTTCCCCGCCTCGTGCAGCGCGTTGAAGGTGTGGAAGAACTCCTCCATCGTCTGCTTCTTGTTGCTGAGGAACTGGATGTCGTCGAGAAGGAGGATGTCGCATTTCTCCCGGTAGCGGGCGCGGAACTCCGGCATGCGGTGCTGTTCGAGCGCGTGGATGAGGTCGTTGGTGAATGACTCGCTCGAGAGGTAGACGACGTGACAGTTGGGGTTCTGGCGGAGCGCATGGTTGCCGACCGCGTGCACCAGGTGCGTCTTGCCTAGACCCACTCCGCCGTAGAGGAAGAGCGGGTTGTAGGCCTTGCCGGGCGCGTTGGCGACCGCGGTGCAAGCCGCGACGGCAAACTGGTTCGACGGGCCGACGACGAACGAGTCGAAGCTGTACTTCGGGTTGATCTGCAGTTGCCGCGACGGAGGCGCTTCGCTGGGCGGCGGCGTGGTGACCTGCGCTCGCTCGGGAGCTATCGACGCGTCGGTGGGAACCTCGGCCTCGGTGCCGGGGCGGTCGCGCACGACAAACTTCACCTCGCAGCGCACGCCGTGCTGCGCCTCGAGATCCTGCAGCAACACGTCCAGCAGGTTGTCGCGCACCCAGTCGATCATGAACTTGCTCGAGTGGGCGAGCGTCAACTCGTCGCCGATCAGGCTGACCGGTTTGATGGGCTCGAAGTAGGTCTGGAAGGTGTGGCGCGAAAGCCGGCCCTTGAGTCGCTCGATGGCGCGCGTCCAGAGATTCACAGCCGCGCGTTCAGATTCGGCTGAGAGGGCCGCGGCGGGGCCGTCCACAGGTTTGTTCACAGCTGTGGACAAGGAGCCAGGCATTGGAAGTCCCCCGGAAAATGTACAAAATAAGAAAACGTCCTTCGGGCCGCAGCGCGGCCCTTGACCGTGGGTTCGCTCGCCGGAATGTCCGCCGCACGACGACTGCGTGACAGCGGACGCGGACCCTAGCAAAGCCTGTGAAAAGGGATCAAGTGGGATCAGCGAAGTTACCGGATCAACGCGGGATCAATGCGGGCGCGCGTTGGATTGGTTTGTGCTCAAAGCATCCCCCTCTGGCGCGCCTCTGGAAACCGTTGACACCCTTCGCCGTGCGTGCTTGATTGCCGCGCTTTTTCCGCCCGTGGAGGCAACGTCGTGAAGCGCACGTACCAGCCGAGCAAGGTCCGCCGGAACAAGGAGCACGGGTTCCGCAAGCGCAACGCCACCAAGGCGGGCCGCAACGTCCTCAAGCGCCGGCGCGCCAAAGGCCGCAAGCGGCTCGTGGTCCGCGCTGCGCAGAAGTAGCTCCCTGCTCGTGCCGCCGTCGGTCCACCGCCTTCCCAAAAGTGCGCGCCTGCTCAAGCGGGCCGAGTTCCTCGCGGTTAAAGAGCAGGGTCGAGGTTTCGCGGAAGGCCCGCTCGCGGCCAGTTGGAAAGCGCGCGAGCAGGCGCCGACGAGGCCAGCGGCTGCGGGGCTGCAGCCGGCGATGGCGCGGGTCGGGTTGGCCGTGTCGTCGAGAGTCGGAGGTGCGGTGGAGCGGAACCGGATCAAGCGGCGCCTGCGCGAGGCAGTGCGACTCGAACTAGGCGCGCTTCCGGCGGTCGACCTGGTGATCGTCGCGAGGGCTTCGGCGGTGGATGCGGGAGTGGGCGATTTTCGCGAGTGGCTGCGCCGGGCGGCGCGGCGGATGGGCGGGGCAGGGCGGTGATGCGCGTCCTCTCGCTGCCGCTGCTCGGGCTGCTCTGGGTCTACCGGCGGCTCGTCTCGCCCGCATTGCCGGCAGCTTGCCGGTACTACCCGAGTTGCTCGCAGTACGCCGAAGAGGCCGTGCGGCTGCATGGGCCGTTGCGCGGAATGCTTCTCGCGGCGTGGCGCCTCATGCGCTGCAACCCTTTTGCGGCGGGAGGGCCCGACCCGGTTCCGCCGCGCGCGCGGTTCGAGAAAGCGTAGATGAAAGACTCCAATCAGCAGAGGTTGTTCCTCGCCATCGCCATCTGGCTAGCGTGCCTCTTCGGCTACATGGCCTTCTTCGCGCCGAAGAAAGGGCAGCAGCAGCCGCCGCCGGCGGCGGCGCCAGCTTCCGGTGCCGCGCAAGACCAGAAGCAGGCTGCGGCCGAGACGCCGGGTGGCCCCGCCGCCGCCGCGCCGCCCGCGAAAGCTGCTCCTGAAGCGCCCATCGCGCCTCGGCCGTTGAGGAAAGTCACCTTCGAGACGCCGCGGCTTCGCATCATCGCGACGAGCCAGGGCGCTGCAGTGGAGAGCGCACTGCTCCTGGGCGACAAGTTCACGCTGCACAAGGGGACCAAGGAGGAATCGCAGGTCGATCTCGTGGGCCCGCGAGCCGGCGAGCCGCTGCCGTTCTCGACCACCGTCAAGGGCGCCGACGGGTCGGTGCTGGTGCCGGCCGACGCCGCGTACGACCTGGTCGCGTCCAGTCCCTCGGACGCAACGTTCCGGACGGAGGCGCGCGGCGTGACGGTTGTGAAGAAACTGTCTCTCAATTCCAATACTTACGAAATCGCGCTGGCTGTGGAAGTGCGCAGCGCCACAGCTCTCAACGGGCAGCTCACGGTCCTCTTTGGCGCGCGCGCCGAAGAGCCTTCGGGCGGGATGTTCGCCGCGCGCAGCACGCCGGCGCGGGCCATCTGCGCGGCCGGCAACAAGGTGGAGCGCCTCGCCGTGGGGAACAAGACGCCGACGTGGGAAGCGCCGTCGGGAGTGGCCTTTGCGGGAATCGACGAGCAGTACTTCCTCACGGCCGTGATGCCGCCGCAGGGCGCGAACGCTTCGTGCCATCTCGAGGCGCATGGCGAGAAGGCCGGGTCGATCGCGGCGTGGGTCGCGGTGCCGGTGCAGGTCGCGGCCGGCGGCTCGGCGCCGCTGCCCTTCGTGGGGTACGCGGGCCCGAAAAGCACCGACGAGCTGAACGCGGTGGGCAAGCCGCTGGGCCAGGCCATCGACTGGGGGTTCTGGTCGGTGATCGCCGAGGTGCTCCTCGGCGTGATGAAGTTCTTCTACAAGATCGTCCCGTTCCACAACTGGGGCGTCGCCATCATCCTGCTCACGCTGGCGATGAAGGTGCTGACCTTCCCCCTGCAGCACAAGTCGATGAAGAGCATGCAGGAGATGCAGCGCATCCAGCCGCAGCTCGAGGAGCTGAAGAAGAAGCACGCGGGCGACACCCAGCGGCAGAACCTCGAGCAGATGAAGCTCTTCAAGGAACACGGCGTGAACCCGATGGGGTCGTGCCTGCCGATGGTCATCCAGATGCCCATCTGGTTCGCGCTCTACACCACGCTACAAGTCTCGGTGGAGCTGTACAACGCGCCCTTCATCCGCGGCTGGATCGACGATCTGACGGCCAAGGACCCGTACTACATCCTGCCCGTGGCGATGGGCATCACCATGGTGCTCACGCAGGTGCTGACGCCGGCGCCGATGTCGAACCCGAGCCAGAAGACGATGGGGTACGTGATGAGCGGCTTCTTCTCGCTGCTCATGCTCACGCTGCCGTCGGGGCTGACCTTGTACATCTTCACGAACAACCTGCTCTCCATCGCCCAGCAGATGTACCTGCGCCGCGCCATGAAGCCGCCGCCGGCCGGGGGCCAGACCGTCGAGGTCCAGAAGAAGAAGGACGGGCGCGCTGGCGGCGACGGCTCGGAGCGTGTCAAGGTGCACGCCTAGGAGCCATGGCCGGGGGCGAGCGCAAAATCGGGAAGGGCAAGAACCCGCTTTTCGGGGCGGCGGTGGTGAAGGCAGTGCTGCGCAAACGCACCGGGGGCGGCCAGTCGACCAGCTCGCTCTATGAGGGGATCCTGCGCGACCTGGGGGTGACGGACGAGGACGTCGAGGTCTACCTCGCCGAGCACAGCGAGGAGGTCGAGCAGGCCATCCGCAGCCATGGCCGGAGGGGGGACTGACGATGCGGGCCGTCCAGCGGACGTCGTTCGTGTACCGGGCGCGGCCCCCGGCCGGCATCTTTCGCGAGGATCAGCTGCCCTCCGCGGATCTGCGGCAGCTTCTCGAGTTGTGCGCGGCCCACGCCGCGGGGACTTCGGCCACTAGCCGGAGCAGGGTTTGAACGGCGACCAGCTCAAGAGCATAGGGGAGGGCGCTGGCGCGATGGGGATTAGCCTGTCGCCCGCGCAGCTCAAGCTGCTGGGACGGCATGTCGACCTGCTTCTCAGGTGGAACAAGTCGATCAACCTGACTTCGATCACGGACCCGGAGGAGGTGGTCGAAAAGCACGTGCTCGATTCGCTGGCCCTGGTGCCCGTGCTGCCTTCGGGAAGCCTGCTCGACGCAGGGAGCGGCGGGGGCTTCCCGGGCATTCCGGTGGCCATCGCCCGGCCCGACCTGGAGGTGGTGTTGGTCGACTCCGTGCAGAAGAAGGTCGCTTTCCTGAAAAACGCGCTCGCCGAATTGCGGTTGTCAAAAGTAAAGGTCCACGCCGTGAGGCTCGAGGGCAACCCGTCGCGCGAGAATCTCCCGCGGGTGCACGCTGCCGTGGCCCGGGCCTACGCCGCGCCGGACACCTGGTTGGCGCTAGCCGACCACTACGTGCTGCCGCGCGGCGTGGCCATCTGCATGCTGGGTCCTTCGGAAGAAGTGCCGGAGAGGGTCGGCGAACTGACGCTGCAACAGGAGTTGGCATACCAGTTGCCTCGATCCGGCGCTCAACGGCGCTTGGCAATCTACTGGCACGATTGACCGCTGCCCCGATCCGCTTTGGCCCTCCACCCGCTCTTGAGGGATCGGGCTGCGACATCAGGGCGCTCAGCCATACGCAAGCACAACTGGCCCGCAGCCCATCCTTTCGTCTCGGCCAAACCTGCCTCGAGGACGCCAGCGCGTCGGGCGCGCGCGTTTCACGTGGAACAGCGGCTTCAGCACGCGCCAGCCGCCAGGTGGGGCGTCGCCTCCGTACCACATGCTTGCGTCGCCGCCTGTTCGCTGACGGAGAAAACCTACCGCTGCGGTCACCTGGACGCCCCCGGGGGAAGGCGCGCGGGCCATGGGTGCTCGTAAGAGATGCTGCACGACCGGCCGGGGCACGCGTGAGTGCCCGCCAACCCGGCCGCTGTCGGCCAGCCACAGGGCCAAAAGACGTGATCCGCGCCGACCAGGTCCGGCGGGCGCGGTGGACCGATCCCCCTCACCGGACTTCGGCAGAGCCGCGCGAGATACCCGCGGTAGCGCGGGCCACCGGTCGGATTCAATGTGAAAGACGGCCTCGCTGGAAGTCTTCGTGGCTCGGACGCCGGCGGCGAATGCTTGGTTCGGGAGAGGTCTGGACGTTCGGGTCGAAAGGCTGTTCCGCCGGCATCGGGAGTGTGGCCCCGGAAGCGCGTCCCGGCTGACTGGGTCAGCGGCCGCCCGAGCGTTCCACGTGAAACACGGCGTCGCCGGGGTGGGGAGAGGCCGGAGAAGAGAAGGGGGTCCCGCCCGGAGTGTTTCAGGGGCGAGCAGCGCTCGGCGTTCCACGTGAAACACGGCGTCACCGCGGTGGGGAAAGGCCGGCGAAGAGAAGGGGGTCCTGAAGTGTTTCAGGGGCGAGCTGCGCTCGGCGTTCCACGTGAAACACGGCCTGCTGGGGTGGGGAGAGGCCGGCGAAGTGAAGGGGTCCCCCGGAGTGTTTCAGGGGCGAGCTGCGCCCGGCGTTCCACGTGAAACACGGCTCGCTGGGGTGGGGAGAGGCCGGCGAAGAGAGAACGGGTCCCGCGGGAGTGTTTCAGGGCCGAGCCGTGCCGGCGTTCCACGTGAAACACGGCGTTGCCAGGGGCGGGAGAAGCCCGAGAAGAGAAGGGGTTCCGCCCGGCGAGACGGTCTCGTCGAGCGGGAGCGCCAAGAGTCGGCGGCCCTGGCGGGTGCGAGCGCCGGAGCGATCGATCGTTTTTGCCGCCGGCGCCATCGGTTGGGTGGGCGGCTTGCCTGCCGTCGATCCGCCGTGGTACTGGCGCAGCATCACGCTCATCACGGGCGTGCCACGGTCGAAAGGCAGGCATGTCGCTGGTCCTCGCCGTCGTCAACCAGAAGGGCGGCGTGGGAAAGACCACCACCGCCGTGAATCTCGGCGCCTCGCTGGCAGCCCAGGAGCGACGGGTCCTGCTCGTCGATCTCGACCCGCAGGGGAACGCCACCAGCGGTCTGGGCATCTCGCGCGAGAGCGACCGCCGCACCGTCTACCACGCGCTGCTCGGCGAGGCGGAGGCACGCTCCGCCGTGCTCCCCACCGAGCTGCCGCACCTTTTCGTCCTCCCCTCCGGGGCGGACCTGGTCGGCGCCGAGTTGGAGTTGGTGGCGATGGAAGGCCGTGAAGGGCGCCTCGCGGCGGCCCTCGCACCGCTGCGCGCCGACTACGAGTACGTCCTCGTCGACTGCCCACCCTCGCTCGGGCTGCTCACCGTCAACGCGCTGGTCGCGGCCGACCGCGTGCTGGTGCCGCTTCAGTGCGAGTACTACGCGCTCGAGGGCCTCGGCTCGCTCCTGCACACCATCGAACTGGTACGCGGCGGCCTCAACCACGGCCTCGAACTGGAGGGTGTGGTGCTGACCATGTTCGACAACCGCAACAACCTTGCCCGGCAGGTGATGAAGGACGTGCAGGACCACCTGCCCGGGCTGGTCTACCAGACGGTCATCCCCCGCAACGTCCGTCTCTCCGAGGCGCCCAGCCACGGCCGCCCCGCGCTCTTCTACGACATCGAGTCCAAGGGCGCGCAGAGCTACCTGCAGCTCGCCGCCGAAATGCTGCAACGCCACCACGCCGCGGCCGCGGAAAAGAGGGCGGCCCGGCGATGACTCCCACGGCGCCGTCGCGGCGCCAGCACGCGCCGGCCGTGGACTTCCCGGCTGAAGGAAGGAGCAGCGTGATCGATCCCAAGCACATCAAGCGGCCCGCGCTGGGCAGGGGCCTCGGGGCGCTCATCCCCGGCGCGTCGGCGTCGCCTTCCGAGCGCAAGGGCGTGATCAACCTCGGCATCGAGGAGATCCGCCCGCAGAAGGGTCAGCCTCGCCGCCACTTCGACGAGTCGCACATCGAGGAGCTGGCCGAGTCGATCCGCAGCAAGGGCGTGCTCTTGCCGCTCATCGTCAGGCGCGTGTCCGACGGCTACGCGCTGGTGGCCGGCGAGCGCCGCTGGCGCGCGGCGCAGAAGGCCGGCTTGCGCGAGGTGCCGGTGATGGTGCGCGAGGTCACCGAGAAGGAGGCTTTCGAGATCGCGCTCATCGAGAACATCCAGCGCGAGGACCTCAACCCCGTCGAGGAGGCCGAGGCCTTCAAACGCCTCATCGAGGAGCACGGCCTCACCCAGGAAGAGCTGGCCACGCGCGTGGGCAAGGACCGCTCCACCGTGGCCAACGCCCTGCGGCTCTTGCGGCTTCCCGAGGCGATCAAGCAGGCCATCGTCGCCGGTCTTCTCTCCATGGGCCACGCGCGCGCGCTGCTCGCCGTCTCCGACGAGGGCGACCTCAAGAAGGCCGCCGAGAAGGTCATCGCCGACAAGCTGTCGGTCCGCGCCGTCGAGGCGCTGGTGCAGCGGTTCAAGAAAAAGCGCCTCCCCAGGGAAAAGCGCGAAGCCGCCACCTCTGCCCAGGTGCGCCACCTGGTGGAAAGACTGCAGCGTCGCCTCGGCGCCAAGGTGCGACTCCACGACAAGGGGGGCAGCGGCACGATGGAGATCCGCTACGGCAGCCCGCAAGAGCTGGACCGCGTCCTCGCCGTCATCCTGGGGGAGTAGTCACACATGACCGAGCACACCGAACTTCCCCAGGCGCCGGCGCCCCATCTCCCCGCCTCGTACGTGGCGCCGGAAGCGAAGCCCCACCGCGAGTTGACCGTCCGTGCCGTCTGCGTCGCGGTGGTGGTCGCGGGGCTGATGGGCGCGGCCGAGCCCGTGGTGGTGCTGCGCATCGGCTACGGCCCCAACATGTCGGTGGTGAGCGCTTTCCTCGGCTTCATCGCCATCTCCTTGCTCGGCCTGGTCACCGGCGTGCGCGGGACGCGCTGGGAGAACAATCTCGTGCAGACCGCCGGTACCGCGGCCGGCTCCGGCGTCGGCTTCATGGCGGTCGTGCTCGCCGCCATCGACATGCTCAATGCGCGCGGCCTCTTGAACCTGCACCTCTCCGGCCCGCAGATCTTCGCCTGGCTTGCGCCCTCCGGGCTCCTCGGCGTGCTCCTGGCCGTGCCGCTGCGCAAGCACTATATCGACCAGGAGAACCTCACCTTCGCCGACGGAACCGCCGCCGGCGAGACGCTGCTGGTGCTCGACGAGGGACCGCGCCAGGCCGGGCCGCGCGTCGCCGCGCTGGGCATCGGCGGCGCGGTGAGCGCCCTCTTCACCATCTTGCGCCAATCGCTCGGGCTCATCCCCGAGACGCTGAACTTCACCCTCCTCACGCCGCACGCCGCGGCGCTGCGCATCGGCACCGAGATCGGCGTGCTCTCGCTGGGCGCGGGCATGCTCATCGGCATGCGCGTCACGCTCTCGATGTTCCTGGGCATGGTGCTGGCCTGGCTCGTCGCCCCCGAGCCGCTCTTTCGCGCCGGGCTCGTTCCCTCGCTCACCTTCAACGCCGTGCTGCAGCGTTGGATCATGTGGCCGGCCACCGGCCTGATGGTGGCCGGCGGCCTGGCCGCGCTGGCGCTCAAGTGGAAGGTGATCGCCAAGACCTTCCACGGGCTCGGCGCCAAGGACGTGGACGAGGGGGGCGATTTCCCCATCCGCTGGGTGCTGTGGGGCGCCATCGCCTGCACCCTCGCGCTTGCGGCGGTGCAGAAAATCTCGCTCGGCTTCCCCATCTGGCTCACGTTCGTGTCGGTCTTCCTCTCGCTCATCCTCATGCTGGTCGGCATCCGCGTCCTGGGCGAGACCAACTGGGCGCCCATCAGCGCCATGGCCAACGTGATGCAGGCCGTCTTCGCGCTGCTCGCGCCGGGCCATCTGCCCATCAACATGATCGGCTCGGGCATGAGCGGCGCGGTGGCCGCCAACGGCGAACACCTCATGCAGGACTATCGTGCGGGGAAGATCGTCGGCTCGACCAACCGGAACCTCACCATCCTGCAGCTCGTCGGGGTCCCGGTGGGCGCGCTCGCCGTCGCGGTGGCTTACCCGCTGGTGCGCGCCAAATACGGCGTGGGGGGAGAGGGCGGGCTCTCCTCGCCCATCAGCGTGAAGTGGGCCGGATTCGCCGAGCTGCTGGCGAAAGGCTTCGGCGCGCTTCCCGCCAGCGCACTCTACGCTCTTCTCCTCGCGCTGGTGATCGGCGTGGCGCTGACGCTCCTCGAGTCACACCCGCGGCTGGGCCGCTACGTGCCTTCGCCCACCGCCATCGGTCTGGGCATGCTCATCCCCGGCTTCGCCGTGGTGCCGATGGTGATCGGCGGCATGGTGCAGGAAGCGTGGAAGCGGTTGAGCCCCAGGACGGAGAAGGTGTACGAGACGCCGCTCGCCTCGGGCTTCATCACCGGCGAGGCGCTGGTCCTCCTCGTGCTCGCCGCTCTCGCGTTCAATTGACCGGGCGCAAGCTCGTTTTCTTCCAGCGAGCGCAGGATCTTGTTAGAAAGAACCCATGGCACAAATAACGCCCGCACCGACCGTCCCCGCTCCTTCGAACGTACAAACCTTGCCCACCGCGTCGCGCCCACCGGGGGGCGAGTTGAACGCTCTCCTGGGCAAGGGAAGCGCTTTCGAAGGCAAGCTGCTCTTCGAGGGGACCGTCCGCATCGACGGGAAGTTCAGCGGGGACATCATCTCCACTGACACGCTCATCATCGGCGAGGGCGCCGAGGTGAAGGCAAATCTCCAGGTAGGCTCGCTGATCTGCCTGGGCGACTTCAACGGCGACGCCAAGGCTTCCAAGTCGGTCGAGATGAAGGCGCCAGCCAAGGTCCACGGGAGCATCTCCACCGCGTCGATCGTCATCGAGCGCGGCGTGTTTTTCGACGGGACGTGCAAGATGGACACGACCGGCTCGGCGCAGGGCGCCCCGGTGAGGAGATAAGAAGGCCTCGGGCTTCAGACCCCGGCGCTCGAATCGCCTTGAGGACGAGGCCCGAAGCCCGGTAACGCTACTGCTTGCTGGCCGGCGCCGACTGCGACGCGCGCGACTGGTCGGCCTGCACCTTGATCTGCCGCGGCTTGGTCTCCGCCTTCTTCGGCAGGTAGACGCGCAGCAGGCCGTCCTTGCTCTCGGCGGTAATGTGCTCCCCGTCGACCGTGCTGGGCAGCGTGAAGGTGCGGCTGAACGCGCCGTAGGTGCGCTCGATGCGGTGATAGCCGTCGCGCTGCTCGGAGTTCTCCAGCTTGCGCTCACCCTTGAGCGTCAGCGTGTTGCCCTCCACCAGGATCTCGACGTCCTTCGCGTCCACCTCGGGCACCTCGACCTTGAGCGTGATGCCGTCGGCGTCCTCGAAGACGTCCACGAGCGGCGCCCAGGTGGCCGTGATCGACTGCTCATCCTGCCCGCGGCGGCCGCCGTAGGTTTCGCCGAAGGTGCGGAAAAGCTGGTTCTGCAGTGCGAACAGATCGCGGAACGGATCGTTGCGAATCATTGCCATGTGAATGACCTCCTCGAACAATTGAATTTAGTGGCCGGGCGCTTTCGACCCGAGCCATCGATGCCGCGGAACGTGAAGCAGGACCGCGGTCCGTCAAGGTCTCAAGCCGCCGATCCGGATAGCGCAAAGGCCGGACTGGTCGTAGGCTCGCCCGCCGGGTTCAGAGGGGACGCATGCCGGATCGGCTGGGGATGCTTCGCAACGCCGTCTTGCTCGAGAAGGTCCCCCAGGGCGAACTCGAACAGCTTGCCGCGCTGGTGCGGCCCGTCTCGATCAAGGGCGGCGAAACCTTCGCCATCCGCGGCCAGCCGAGCCCCGGCATGGTGCTGGTCGACGCCGGCTCGCTGGAGGTCCTCCTCGACTCCACGCCCATCTGCTCGCTCTCGCCCGGCAGCATCTTCTGCGAGGAGTCGCTCGTCTCCGACACCGCCTCCCCGGCGACCTTGCGAGCGGCCATCGCCTCGGCGATCGGCGTGCTCGAGCGCGGCGCTGTCGAGGAGCGGATCGACCTGATGCCCAAGCTATGGGAAGCGCTCGACCAGGCGTGGCGGCACCGCATCCTCACGGCGCGGCTCTACTCCATCGACCTCTTCCGCTCCATTTCCTCCCAGGCGCGGCTGGCGCTGGCCGACGCGTTCGAGGCGGTGGACCTGCCCGCCGGCGCGGTCATCGCCGAGGAGGGCAAGGTGCTGGACAGCTTCTGGGTCATTCGCGAAGGACAGGCGGAGCTGCGGCTCCCCGAGGGGAACGACCCAGCCATCGTGCCGCTGCGGACCGGCGAGTACGTGGGCGACACCGCGGTGCTGGAGGATTTTCCCCAGAACGCCACCGTGGCGGCGCCCCACGGGCTGCGGGCAATGAAGCTATCGCGCCAGGCGCTGCAGGCCGCCCTGGAGAAGTTCGCCGGAGCAATGGCCGAAGTGCGGACTGCGGCCATGCGCCGCAGGGAATCGATTCTCTGAGATCCCTGCGCTCAGCCTCGGCTGCTTCCCCTGCATGATGACCTTCATGCGCCAAATCTACCCAGGCTTTCCGAGAGCGGCAGCGCATTGACCCAGCTAAATGCCCGTGCTACGAACCCGCGCCTCTCACGGGACTCGAGGAGCACTCGCCTTGATGGTCGCCAGCGTCGCCCGACGTTACGCCCGCGCGCTGCTCTCGCTCGGCCTCGAGGAAGGCCGCCACGAAAAGTTCGGAGAGGAGCTGGAAGCGTTGCTGCAGGCGCTGGAAGCGAGCCGCGAGGCGAGCGCGATCCTGAAAAACCCGGGCTACCCGCTGCCGCAGCGCCACGCCGCCGTCGACGCGCTGGCCGCAGGGGTCGAGCTCTCGCCCACGGTGCTGAGCTTCGTGCGGCTCCTGGTCGATCGGCAGCGCATCGCCTACCTGCCCGCAATCGCGCGCGCCTACCGCGCCATGGTCGACCAGCAGGTCGGCCGGGTGCGCGCCGTCGTCATCGCCGCCGCGCCCCTCGCCGAGAGCGAGATCGAGGAGTTGCGCGAGGCCATCGCCGCCATGACCGGCCGCACCATCGTGCTCGACACCAGGACCGATCCATCGCTCATCGGCGGCGTGGTCACGCAGGTGGGCGCAACCATGCTCGACGGCAGCCTGAGCACGCAGCTGGAGCGCATGCGCGAAGAACTCAAGCGGGGCCCGGTCGGCGCCTAGTTCGCAGGGAGAGAGAATCCAAGATGGAAATTCGCGCCGACGAAATCAGTCGCATCCTCCGCGAGCAGATCAAGGGCTACGGCAAGCAGGTCGAGGTGAGCGAGACCGGCACGGTCCTCTCCACCGGCGACGGCATCGCGCGCGTCTACGGCCTCGAGGGCGTGATGGCCGGCGAGCTGGTCGAGTTCCCGCACAACCTGACCGGCCTGGTGCTCAACCTCGAGGAGGACTCGGTCGGCGTCGCGCTCATGGGCGAGAACGAGGGCCTGCGCGAGGGCGACGTGGTCAAGCGCACCGGCCGCATCGCCGACGTTCCGGTGGGGCAAGGAATGGTGGGGCGGGTGGTGGACGCGCTCGGCATCCCCATCGACGGCAAGGGGCCCGTCGCCAGCAACGAGCGGCGCAAGATCGAGGTGAAGGCGCCCGGCATCGTCGCGCGCGAGTCGGTGAAGGAGCCGCTGCAGACGGGCCTCAAGGCCATCGACGCGATGATCCCTATCGGCCGCGGCCAGCGCGAGCTGATCATCGGCGACCGCCAGACGGGCAAGACGGCGGTGGCCATCGACACCATCATCAACCAGAAGGGGCAGGGCGTCTTCTGCATCTACGTGGCGGTCGGGCAGAAGCAATCCACCGTCGCGCGCGTGGTCGACAAGCTGAACTCGTTCGGCGCCATGGACTACACCACCGTGGTGGCGGCCAACGCCTCCGACCCGGCGCCGCTGCAGTTCCTCGCGCCGTATTCGGGCGTGTCGATCGGCGAGTTCTTCCGCGACAGCGGGCAGCACTCGCTCATCATCTATGACGACCTCTCCAAGCATGCCGTCGCCTATCGCCAGCTTTCGCTGCTCTTGCGCCGGCCGCCGGGCCGCGAGGCGTACCCGGGCGACGTGTTCTACCTGCACAGCCGCCTGCTCGAGCGGGCCGCCAAGATGAGCAAGGCGAGGGGCGGCGGATCGCTCACCGCCTTGCCCATCATCGAGACGCAGGCCGGCGACGTCTCGGCGTACATTCCCACCAACGTCATCTCCATCACCGACGGGCAGATCTTCCTCGAGACCGACCTCTTCAACGCGGGCCAGCGCCCGGCCATCAACGCCGGCATCTCGGTCTCGCGCGTCGGCGGCTCGGCGCAGATCAAGGCGATGAAGAAGATCGCCGGCA
>Ga0137391_10001499_pt1 | contig 17033 bp, 21 predicted proteins | sample 15con2h24BmetaG_FD_101399 | JGI IMG/M metagenome (GOLD analysis project Ga0137391, IMG submission 101399) | Vadose zone soil microbial communities from Angelo Coast Range Reserve, California, USA - 15con2h2.4B metaG | ecosystem: Environmental > Terrestrial > Soil > Vadose zone > Saprolite...
CACGGTGCTAACCCGGGGGACGACCCCCGGACCCCCGGTGCGGAGCTTCGCTCCGCGAATCTGGCCCACTTCAGGGTGGTGCCACCACGCTCCCGTTCGGCATAATAATTGGCGTCCTGCATCCGGTGGTCTGCCATCCGTGCAGCACGATGGGAACATGCCGGATCCCTGCGGCTTCCTGCCCTCACGTGACGGTTTCGCGTTCACCAACAGCTGGCCGTCGTGGCCCGCGGTCCAGCTGGAAACGTCCTTCGGCACGATCGGCGTCGGCAACGCCGCCGCCGGGTTCTGCGGCGGGATGGTCTTCGCCGCGCTGGACTACTGGCATGCGGCGATCCCGCCCCCTGCCGCCCGCCCGACGCCCGGCGAGCCGCTGTACGGGTACCTGGTGCGGCGCCTGATCCACTCCTGGCGCCTGCCGGCCGGCGGCGCCAGGTACTACCGGTGGATGACGCTCCCCGACGGGGATGCTGACCGCGCTCTTCCCGGCACGCGGCTGGGGACCGGGCGCGGTATCGCCTGGCGCACGATCGCCTCGCAGTGGCCGCGGATCCGCGCGGACCTCGATCACGGTGTCCCCGCGGCCCTTGGCGTGGTGACGGTGGCCTCGGCTAACCCGGCGAAGCTCGGCCTCAACCACCAGGTGCTCGCGTACGGCTACGTGCGCCGCGGGACCGAGGTGATGATCCGGGTATACGACCCGAACTCGGGCCAGCACGACGGCATCGCCATCTGGTTCGACACGGCGGCACCGGAAGGGTCCGCGCGGGCGGCGCCGCCGCTGTTCGAGCACAACCTCAGCCTCGGCCGCCCGGTCCGTGGCTTCTTCCGTACGCCCTATGCCCCCGTCACGCCGCCATAGCTCATATTTATGCCGAACGGGAGCGGCGTGACGGCATCATGAAGACAGGTTTGCGCGGAACGGGGCTCCGCACCCGAGGGTCGCCTCCCCCGTGGTTAGCACTGTGCCACTGGAGCAGGGGTGGCGGCTCACCGCAGCGCTGTCCCGGCCGACGGTGGCACGCAAGCCCGCCGGACCCGGACTGACGTGGACTATCGCAGTGCCGCTTCGAGTCGTGCGCGCTGATCAGCGACCCAGCGGTAGGCGTCCCGCACGGCGCGGGCGGTGCCGCTGTCACGCAGGCGGATCATGGCAGGCTCGCCGGCCGCCATGGATGCGCGCACCGGGCCCGGCGATGTCCCAGTCGATGAAGGCCACCGGACTCCCTGACCAGCTCCGCCGCCCTTGCCAGGCTCTGGTCTGAGCCCACCTCGGCCGGCTGCACGGGCTCCCACGCCGCGTGGCCTTCCTGGTAACTCAGCACCTCCCTGCCGCGCGAGTCGACGCCGAGGAACCGCGGGGCACCTCCCCAGCCGTGCCGCTCGAACAGGCCGAGCAGTGCGTGGACGAATTCCGCACGGGCCGGCGGCAGGCGGCGCACCGTGTCACCGACGCGGACGACGCTGGTCACGAAGCCGCCTGGCATCGCGATCTCCCGCATGGCTTCCTGTCCCGCCCGGTGATTATGTGCGGCCTACGGTTTGCGGCCGACTCCCCCGGTGACTTTGAGCCGGGTGGCGGGCGCATCGGCGCCTGGCCGCCATTGCTCCACGCTGACCAGCCCGGGCTGGACAAGCTCGAAGCCGTCGAAGAACGGCAGGATCTCGTCCCTGGGCCTGAAGTACGTCTCCACCGGCGTGCCCGCGGCGACCGCGCGAAGCTGTGCCATCGCCGCAGGATCACTGTCGGCGCTGAACTGGGAGAGCACGAGGTGGCTGCCCGGTGCCATGCTCCCGCGGAAGCGGGCGACGATGCCCGCGGGATCCTGCTCATCAGGAATGAGATGGAGCACGGCCACGAGCAGCACCCCGACGGGCTCATCGAAGTTAATCAGCGCCCGCAGGCGCGGGTCATCAAGGATCTCCCCCGGCCTGCGGATGTCCTGCTGTATGACAGCAACCCGCTCGTCGGCGGCCAGCATGGCGTCGTTGTGCGCCGTCACGATCGGATCACTATCGACATAGACGGTCCGTGCCGACGCGTCTACCCCGCAGGCGACCTCGTGCACGCCCGGCGAGGTGGGAATACCGGTACCCAGGTCAACGAACTGCCTGATGCCCGACTCGGCAAGCAGCCGGACAGCCCGCACAAGGAACGCGCGGTTCGCGCGGGCAAGTATGCGCTGATCGGGCACGACGGCCAGGACCCGCTCGGCAGCCTCCCTGTCGACGGCGTAATTATCCTTGCCGCCCGGATGCTTCCGCAATCCACACAGGACCGGGAGCAGGCATCATGGAAGACATGCTGACCACGGAGTATGACGGTTGCGGGCGCTGCCTGGTGGCGACGCGCCGTCTTAGCCGCATGGCGGACGACACGAGCAGCCCGACCAGGCAGGCGAACCAGGATCTTAAGGCGGTGGCCGACGTCGGGGGCCACATCATCGCGTGGGCCGATGACTGGGAGGTGTCCGGGGCGACGGACCCCCTGACGCGCAAGGGGCTGGGGCCGTGGCTGCGGGGCGAGATGGGGCCGTATGATGGGCTGGTCGGCCCGTCGGTGGACCGTATCGGCCGTAATGTGCGGGACGCGCTGAATACTCAGGTTCTGCTGACTTCGCAGGGCCGTTTGGTGGTCACGGCTGATCACACCGGGGTATGGGATTTCAGCGACCCGAATCAGGAAAACGACTGGCTTTTCAAGGCTCTGGGGTCTCAGATGGAATTGCGTGCGATTCAGAAGCGGAACCGGGATGAGACAATCAGGGCGAGGGAAGCGGGCGACCCTAAGCAGCGTCCCTCTTACGGGTACATGTACGTACGGCTTATCCCCACGGGGAAAGTCGATCACGTGGAAATAGACCCTGTCGGGTCGGAGGTTATCCGGGAGGTGGCACAGCGGATTCTTGCCGACGAGACCGGGAAGATCACGTGCGCGACGGAAGCGGCGCGGCTTACCCGTGAGGGTATTCCTTCCCCGTCGGATCGTCGCGCGCAGCTGTACGGCCGTCCGCTTTCCGGCGGGCCGTGGACGGGTAAGACGGTCAAGCACATTCTGTGCAGTGAGGCGGCCCTAGGCTATCTCATGCACGACGGCCGCCCGGTAATCGGCGACGGTGGGAAGCCGACACGGATTGCGGAACCGCTCTGGGACCGCGCGGCCCACAATGCGATCGTGGCCAAGACCGCGCCGAAGCGTTCGGGAAGCCGCGCGCCGAAAGGCGTTCAGCTCCTGTCGGGTATAGCGTTCTGCGGTAACTGCGGGGCGCGGCTTTACCTCACCGGCCGGCGGGGCGGAAACGGTGCCTACACGGGTGCCTACGGCTGCACCGCACGTGTGCGCGGAATCCAGTCATCAGCGAATTGCAAGCCCGCCCCGACCATCGGGGTAGCCGACCTGGACGCGCAGGCAGGAGAATGGTTCCTCGCCCGCTACGGGGCGGGTGAGGTCATGCGGAAGATCTACGATCCGGGCACGGGCCACGCGGCGGAAATCGCGGAACTTGAGGCCGCGCGCAAGCGGCTGCGGGATGACCGGAAAGCTGGCCTCTACGACAGCGACGATGACGCGGAATGGTACCGCACGGAATACAAGCACCTTGGGGAAGAGATCATCGCACTCAAGGCACTGAAAGAGCGTAAGCCAGGTATCCGCGCGGTGGGCACGGGCCGCACGATCGCGCAGGAATGGGAAAAGGCGGATGACGCGCGGCGGCGGGAAATGCTCACGGAATTCGAGGTCCGCGTTGTGCTTCACCCGCTCGGGCACGCGCCGCGCGTGGCGATCACCGGAATGGAGATCCCGGAGGGTTACGAACTGGCCGGCTGAGAATCCCGCGCGAAAACGGAACCGCCCGCCCTGACGACAGGGGCGGGCGGTTTCCGCTCTCCTTCTAGGTGGTTGTCGCTAGGACGGGGTGAATTCGGGAACCAGGTAGCGGACGGTGCGGCCCATGCGGGTTGTTATCCGCACGTCCCGCGCCGATAGCGTTCCGCGTGCCGGCAGTGCGGTCACGGGGCATTTGAGTACGGTCGCTGTCGTCCATGGCGTAATTGCCACGGTGAGAACGCCGGAATCCGGGCGGCCGGCGAGCCGGCACCATAGCTTGCCGGAATCGGCACCCGTTACCCTGACGGCAATAGCCGTTTCCGGGATTCGTGCCTGCCATTCTCCTTTCCCGAGAGGGTGAACGGTTCCGCCGGAAATGGCGGCGACGGCCACGGCGGTACGGCGTGACACGGTGAGAGCCTGCCATCCCAGTGCGCCGGTAACGGGGTCGGCCCGTGGGGTCAGGCGTCCGTCACGCGGGCCGTGCTCGGGCATCACCCCTTCCGGTCGTTCGCTGTCGCGCGCCGCGTGTCTCGTCCGCCTCACCCCCGCTCACGGGCCGTGGCCGTGGCGGGGTTTGTGAACGCGAACGCGCACGGCGTGAATGTGCCCTGTACGTGTAGGCGCGAGGCCCGTTCACGTTCGCATTCACGATCACACTCCGTCACCACCTGGGGGCGGGCCGCCTGCGGGCCGTGCGGCCCGCCAGTAGCCGCGCCGGGCCTGTACCGCGCGGCCCGCCTGGGCGTGCTCCTGTAGCCGGTAGTAGACCCACCGGCGGGTGCGGTGGCACAGGGCCGCCAGCTCCCTGACGGACACCCCTTCCGGGCCGGCGTCCGCAAGCGCGTCCCGCAGCGCCGTTTCCGGGCGCGGACCTTCATCCCCGTCATCACTACGGGGCGGGCCGCCAGTGGCCTCCTGGGGCGGTTCTGGGGCCGTCCAGGGTTCATCGGGTACCGGGGCGGACAGTACCGGCCGTAGTCTGGCGTAGCGGGCCGCGTGCTGGTCCCTCCTTTCATCGGTGATCAGGTAGGCGCGGTTCCTTTCCGGGGTGCCGTGCTCGGGGCCGGATATCAGGAATTCGCCCGGCTGGGTGAGCTTGTGGGCGTGCCAGCCGGAATTCAGCGAGCCCTGACCCAATATCAGGTCCGCATCGCGGGGTTCCCTCACCCGTAGGCATATGCGGATATCCATTTGCGAGCGGACGGCGGTATTGCGGCCCATCGCTGCCAGGGTCGGCCTTTGTGTCGCGGCGATCAGGGTAAGCGCGACCGCGCGGCCCCTCCTGGCGACCGAATCGGCGCATTCGTGGGATTCCTCGGGCAGTTCCGCGTGCTCGTCGGTGATGATGACCAGCGCGGGGTTATCCGGGGTTGGTTCCCATGTGCGCTTTCCCGTGGCTGCCATCCGCGCGGCATGGTTGTTGAGTTCGGTTACCGCGTCGCGGAACAGCTCATTGGCGTCTTCCGGGGTTGTGGCGATCCTTTCGAAGCAGGATTCCCACGGTCCTAGTTCCATTCCTCCTTTCAGGTCCACGCCCCACAGCCTTACGTCTCGGCACGCGGCGAGTACGGCGATGATGACGTTGAGGACACCTGATTTCCCTGATCCGGCTATTCCGCCGATCAGGACGTTGCGGCGGAGCAGGAGAACGCGGACGGGCCGGCCGTCTTCGGATGTCCCGATTTCCGCTGGCTGGGTTACTGATGTGATGGAGGGTCCGGGCCACGGGAGAGGCGCGGCTAGCGGTTCTGTTTCGGCTACCCGCATGACGAGCCGGTTCGCGTGCTTTCCGTCGGGGAATACCCGGACGCTGCCGGGCCGCAGTTCCAGCCCGGATTCGATGTCAGGTATCCGGCTTATCGCCTGGGCGACGGTGGTTCCCTTCCTGAGTATTACGCGTGCGGTCCATCCCCACGTGTCCACCACTACGGAGGCGATTCGTGAGCGGGGCAGCCCGATATCATCGGCGATACCGGGCCATCCGGAAATGGTGCGCTCTACCCGGACTTTCGCGCGGCGCCGGCGGTGGAACCACCACGGAACCGCGAGAATTACCGTAGAGATAAGCGCAGTCACCGGCAATGGCTTTACGGCCGGGCCGCTGGCGATTGCCGCCGCGAGCCATCCGCCGGCCGTGGCGATGACCGTAGCCGCGTAGCCGCGTTCTACAGCCCGGTCTATCCCGCATTTCTCCCAGAGCCGGGAAAGCACGCTGGCGATCCTGCGGCCGGCTGAGTGCCGGCGCATTACCGATAGCGGGAATGCGAGCAGGATGCTTGTCACGGCGGTTACCGCCGCTACGGGCATCCACCATCGCGCATGGTGCCCGTGGGCCGCGCCGGCCGCGATGAACGCGGCCGGCGCGACCCAGAACGGGGCGAGCGCGGAACGGTGCCGGAATGCCCACCGGGTAATGATCACGATGGCGAGTTCGGGGAGCGGGTCACCGGAGCTGAGGACCATCATCGGCTGCATGCCCGCGCGGCGTGCCTGCCGGGCATGGCGGCGCATCTGCCGGTAGCGGGTCACGATGCCCTCCCGTGGCGCTGGGAGGGTGCCTGGCGGGCGCTGAGTTCGTCCCGGAGGTAGTACAGGGGGTCAGCCTCGCCATCGGCGTCTGCGGCGAGTGCGGAGCGGATCGCGGCGAGCAGGTTGGCTCCGTCGAGGCGGGCGGCGGTGACTTCGGCGTTCAGGCGGGTGATTTCGGCGGACAAGGCCAGGTTGCCGGCGAGCGCGGTGGCTAGGTGGCGCCAGAATTCCGCGAGTGCGGGCATCCCGGCAGAGAATCCGGTGATAATGTGCCGCGCGATCTCGTTGCGTGCGGCGATTTCTTCGAGGTTGATGCGGTGCGAGTTAGTCATAGGCACCACCTCCGTTTCTATGGCTTGTTAAGCCAGGTGACGAGGCCGGACAAGAGGTTGCGGATTTCCGGCGCGGCGGTTGTCGCGGCGAGCAGGAATCCGAAGATGAGGGCGACGATCGCGTGCCATACGCGGAGCCCCGTGTAGCGGTAGGCGATGAAGACGAGAATTCCGAAGATGATGACGAGCGGAATGGATACGGTCATGTGGCGTCACTTCTTTCCGGTGCGGTAACGGACAGGGTTCTTACGGCTGCGCCATGCCTTACGGCGGTACCAGCGGCTGCGCGCGGAGCATTTGCGGCACCGCTTGCCCGACTCGTTACGCTGCGCGCCGCACGGGCAGCGGCATTCCGTGAATTCATCGGGGATATCGCGCATTAGCCCTCGCCCCCGTTGTTATCGCTGCGGACACCGACTCCGGCCACGCGGCGGGTGATGGCGTCGATGCGGTTCCGGGGAGGCGAGGCCAGGTCCCCGCGATCTCCCTTGCGGACGCCGGCCGCGATGAAGACGAGGAACGCGACAGCGCCGAGCAGGAGAACGGGAGAAGCGGCGAGGATGATGCAGAAGGCGATCATCTTTACTGCTCCTTGTTCTCATCTGAGGGGATGGCGACAGCGCGGTATTCGACAGGGCCGAACTGACGCGAGGTCACGTAGTGGCTGCGGGGGGAGGAGATCTCGGTTCCGGAGCCGATACGCGACGCGATCACGTCGATTTCGCTGCGGTTCTCGGCGTCGGATGCGAGCGGCGGGAAAACCAGCATGTAGGCGTATTTCGGTGCGGGAACTTCCGGATTGCCTTCCAGAAAGTCGGCAAGCTCGCGAAATCCACTGATAAGCGCTTGCCGCTCGATCACGCTGGCGTAAGTCATATGGCATCAGTCCCTTCCGTGGCCCGGTGGAATCAGCCTCATTTCGTGTGGCTGCTTTCCATGTCTCCGATTCCATCGGCTATCGGCCTGATTTCCAATGCAGTTATAATGCATTAGCCATGCAAATCCAGTGCAACCGCAGTGCAAAAGCCCAATTGGACACGCAAGTCAGGCCGCTTTACAGGCGCCGATCGGGAAGGCTGCATCAGTCAAGCCAGCCCTTTAAGCGTGAGGCTGGCTTGACTGCCGTCCGGGTCCTCACTGCGATCTATGCACAAACAGACACTACAGACAGTCCGAACGTGATGGACAGTGCGCGGAGCGGGCAGTGTTTGCGGGTACTGTGTCGGCAAATGGGCTATAGGCCACCGTGTTCACGAGCTTGGCTAGCGTCACGTCAGCTTGCGAGTGCGGGAAAGGTGCGCATGCAGGTAATCGCGCAGTGGACTGGCGGCTACGCCGACGCACTCCGGCGGTCCCTGCGCATGACCAACGAATCATTCGCCGAGTACCTAGGCGTAGTGGTTCGCACTGTCGCCTACTGGCGCAAGAGGCCAGAGATGATCCCTCAACCCCATATGCAGGGGATTCTAGACACCGCGCTCGACAAAGCACCGGAACGAGTCAAGGCCCAATTCACCGTGCTTGTGAGCGAGCTTCCTGTCTCGGCTGACGCCATGACGACATCACTCGATGCATCGGGGCCTGACCCAGACGAGCGGGCGCGCATACGCGGCGTTATCCTGCAACCTTCCCGTCTTGACGAGGCTACCGTGGCTCACCTGACCCAGGCCCTTTACGGACAGCGCCACGCAGAGGACAGCCTTGGGCCTAGCATGATGATCGCCCCAATGAAAGCCCAGTTGGACACACTGGTCGCAGCGCTGCGCGGGGCTTCCGGACCCAATAAGGCCGCGCTAATGCATCTCGTAGCAAACTGGACAACCTTTATTGGCTGGCTCCATACAGCACTTCACGAGTATCCCGAAGCGGATGCCGCATTCGCCATTGCAGAGGAAATGTCGGATGAACTGGAAGATGGCATACTTGCATCTACCGCGACCAGCTACCGGGGTTATCTCGCGCTGCTGCAAGGTCACCACCGCAAGGCCATACGCGCTACGGCGGCGGCGCTAGGGACTCCAGGAGCGCATCCTGCGCAAGTCGCGTACGACACACTCCAAACGGCGCAGGCATATGCGGGTCTCGGTGACTTCCGAGAGGCCAAGAGCCTTCTCCACGGGGCATCGGATCTGGTGACAAACGCGGGTGAGCCGCCTGAGTCCCTTTACTGGTATACAGAGCCATTCCTCCGAATGAACATCGGCCTCACGCAACATGCGATCGGCCAGTATCGCGATGCGGCTGACTCAATTCGCAGCGGCATTGCCGAGCTTCCCGCCGATCAGCAGAACGCGGAATGGCTGGATGAGTACCAGCAGGCACTCGACCACGCGACCGAACAGACTGACGGACATCCCACCAGCCAGCCCGAGTAGCACCCCATGGCCGACGCGGCGGTAACGACCGTCAGCGACCCGGCAGCCAGCGCGCGTTCAAACGCTTCTGCCGATGAAACGTGGGCGGCCTCGCTACCGGGGAACGAGCAGATCCAAAGTGAGCCGATAGCGATGCCCATGCGCTTTGGCGGCGGCAACCGGCGCCCGGCTCACTGCCGGGTCACGTGCGGAAGGTGCCCCAGTTACTCACAATCACAACAAGCCCGTCAGCCTCAATGCGCCGGAGCGCGGCAATGACGGTACTACGCGCCACCTCGTACTCCTCGGCCAACTGCGCCACCGAGGGCAGTCGCTCCTCTGACTGCCATTCACCCTCGCTGATTCGTGCGCGTAGCACGGCCTCAACGCGCTGGCTCGGCAACTCGGGCGTGCGGTCAGGTGGCACTCAGCCATGATCGCAAATACCGTCTGACCTGCGCGGACTGTCTGTAGTGTTTGGAGTGATTTGGAGTGTCTGTAGAGTCTGACCAGTCTTTACCGTCTGAAACTGGTGCCAGCCGCCACCGGAGCCGCTAATTGCGTAAATGTCAATCCAGTGCGAATGGAAACTGAAATGATCCCGTCTGAATGGTTTGATCCTTCCGTGCCCCATCCGGCGCGCGTGTACAAATATGCGCTGGGCGGCAAGGAGGGAGCTGAATGCACAGGAAACCCCGGGCAGAAGTACTGGGGTGCCGCCCGGGGTTCCTCTTATTCACGCACTCGTGAGGGTTTACATCATTCCTACGGGCCCCCCTTCTCTTGCTGGGTATCTGGGCCTGCCAGCCGCCTTGTCCCTGACCCAGGGGGCCGACACCCTAGACTTTCCTGGCGGCTGACAGGGGCTCTAACTGAATAGCATGATCACCATTGAGGGGAAATTAGCCTGTAAGGTCCTGAGTAGCACATGACTACATCTCTTCCATGCCGTGGTGCCGCCTGCATTTACGGTTGCTCTGGAGCCAGTCCGCGCCGCGTGGTGTCCCTTCCCCCAGGCACGCGGCACGGACCGGGCTTTTTGATCTTGCCATTACTGGGACCGCGTGGGCTCCTAGGCAAGGGGCGCGTCAGCCAGGTTTCTCCGGGCGCATCCGGCTAACTGCGCTAATACTGATATCGGATGGATAATCATGCCACGGCGCTCGATCAGCATCATAAGCCGATCTCGCGTTTCCTGGTCGGGCGAGATCATATCCAGCGACCCCGTGAGGATGATCCCGATATCCAGCTCCGATATCGTGCCGATGAGTGCACTCAGGCTTGTGTCACTGCCCGGAGCATAGATAGATTCCTGCACTGACCAGCCGAAGCGCGCCGCGTATTCATCACAGCGCAGCTCAGCCTCTCTGACAACACCATCGTCATCCCCCCGGACGTAGATGACGGCCCGTTCACCCGTCATGCCCGCTCTCCCTACCTCGCTACGACAGAGAGCCTTGTTACTCCGTCTCCCACATGAGCCTAGGGCGTGACGGATGCCGGCAAGTGGTGCAACCTGAGTACTCGTGCCGGGTAAACAAACTACACTCAGGCCCCGTAGCGGCCTCATGCACGTTTGCAGCAAGATCGCGCGGGCGAAGACAGAAACAAGTTTACAGAGATGCCCTCACCAAGATCAGCTAGCTTAGAGGGAGCATCAGAACATCCATTGCCTGGCCGTCTCCCGTGAATTCGCCTTGCTTATGCCAGCCCCAGCGTATATACATCGAGTAGGCAGGATCGTCGGGTATCGCTGTCAGCGTGGCGAATTTCTCGTAACGGTGCTCCAGCAACGTTTGAAGAAGCCTCTTTCCGAATCCTCGGCCACGGTAGGAACTTTGGACGTCAAGTTCGATTACTGCAAACTTGGATGCGTCGAGAATTTCCGTAGTAGGCGGCGTGGCATCAGCCCACCAAATCCCCGGCGGAAACGTGAGGCCAAAACTGAAGCCGACGAGAACATCATCCGATCGCACAGTGATCAGCTCAAACCCGTCTTTTTCCATTTGCCTCTTGGTGCGAGCGATGAAACTCTTACGGCTGAATATCTCGACAGATTCGTAACCCAACTCGCTATTAATGTCGTCATACAGGTCTATTATGTCATCCAGGATCATAAGCGTCTGTTCGCCGGAGTGTCGTTCAAAAGTCACCTCACTCATGACTCGATGGCCTTTAGTGGTGGTGACGATGCCAGGAGTTCGCGGTAAGCGACTACGTCGGGCCTGCTGTGCACTTGAGCCGGAACATGGTTGAGTACTTTCCTGGCGAGGCTATCGAGTATTGCGGTTCGTTGATCAACGGACAGCTCTCCGTATACGAGCTGGGCCTGACGGATTCCCTCGCTTATATCGCCAGAGCGTATGCGTGCAAATGCTTGCATAAGCTTGACCTGCGTGGGACTTCTGCTGTCGGCAGCGGAATACAGCGAAATCGCTCGCAGTGCCGCGGCGTCTGCTTTGATCTCGTTTCCCAGATGGGAGTACACCCATGTCTCGGTGTAACGTAGGCGATCCTCCCCCCAACCCATCACTGAAGCGTTAAGAGCAGTGGATGGGAGCTGTCCTAGAATTCTTTCCGCCTGTCGCAGCTCATCCTCGGCTGCTTTACCGCCCCCAACCAAAGCCAGCACTTGGGCTCGGCTGGCGCTCATGTCAGCTAGCCCGCCGCATATGTGATCACATGCGTGACTCTTTCCTTCCTCAATTTGTCGCAATATGATCTGAGCCGGGTGATGTTGATATATCCTCTGGAAAATGTGCTCTCCGCGCGCCCACAAGCTTAGCTCCAAATCACCCGAAGCGTCCGCCACATGTTGCGCTATGCGCCACCATTGACGCGATTCCCTGGGATAATCAAGATTGTACAGTGTTTTCGCCACAAGTACGGAGAGCGCCCCACCCACACGGCACCATCCGCGATACTCTGCATCGTCCTTGGTAAGCCTGTAAGCAATAGAACGGACAGCTACGAGATCTGCCGCTAGATCCGGAATCAGCTTAATCGGAGAAGTGGCGTGATAAGCGTATCCGTATTCTGCTACCGCCTCTTCCCAGTCATCCACGTGATTGCGGTCATCGTAGTCAAATACCTTCCCAAAACCTTCCCGTACCGTTTCCAGAGCTTCGGCGATGGGCGAAGCAGCGATTCCCAGAGCGGCCAGACCTCGGAGTAGATTCCGGCGCTCCATCTCCTCCTCCGCCTCCTTTTCAGCAGAAATCCGCTCGTCTTCAGTAGCCGTTTGCAATTGATCGCCGGTAACTGAGTGTCCGACCCTTCCCGGGCGCTCGCAGTCGGTCTCGGCCATAGCCGGGACAAGTGCGGCCAGCTTCCCGCCCGCGCCCAGCGTTTTGTCGATATCTTCGGCCATGTGCGCGGTGACGCGCTTGCGGCCATTGAGCACGTTGGACACATGAGAGGCGTGGTAATGGGACCTGCGGGCCAGTTCCCGCAGGGACATGCCCCGTTCTGCGAGGAGGCGGCGCACCTCGACGCAAAATTCATCCGGAGACAGCCACCGGTAATCGTCGCTTTCCCACGGGCGGCTGCCCATTCCCAGCATCACGCCCGGAATATGAAGGCCATCGGAAACCCGCTCGAATATCGCGACGCTCTGCGCGCGCATCCGGCCCTTCATGTAATCCCCGACACGGCCGATGCTCATCTCACAGCGCCGCGCGATATGACTGGCCGTGAATCCGGCCCCGCCCCGCCTCACCGCAATCGTGAACATCGCACCGAGATCATGCCCCGTGCATGCACTGGCAAAATCAGGACGGCCGAGCACTTCCGCAGGAAGATAATCCGGCGGACCCTGTGCCTGTGCTGCCGTTACCGTATCCGCAGATTCCGCCATCACGCCCTGCCCGCTGCCAAGAAGAACACTGACCGGAACGTTAAGAACGCGAGCCAGGGCGGTCAGCGTGCTAAGCCGCGCTGACCGCCGCGCGCCCTGCTCCAGTTTCTGAACCAGCCCGAGACTGACCCCTGCCCGGTCCGCGAGCAGCTCCTGAGTCAGGCCGCGCTTACGCCGCAGTCCCGCAAGCCCTCTGACGGTCAGCTGGCCGCCGGAATCCTCCGGTGAACTGCCCTCGTCACGCCCAGAACTCGCGCACGCCTGACAGTGCCTTGCCGAGTTGTACCGGCTCAAGGGCTTGCCGCAGCCCTCACACACTCGGGCCGGAGCCGGACCGGACACGGCACGAAACCCCCTCACCACCAGGCATGCCTGCTAGCAGCCTACGCCACGTGCACGGCGCGTCGCGGGGGTTAGTGCAAGTGCAAGCCGCGCGCGCGTCTGCACTTATGGGGTAGGCCGCTGACCTGCTGCGATGCTTGCGTGAGTAGCTTACTTCTACAGATCTCTTGCATCGCGACCAGCAGCAGGATCCGCTTGACGGACTAGACGACAGCTGGCCCGTCCGGCTAGTGTGTGCTTAGAGGAAGCATCTGCCGAGCAGGTAGTCATAGATTCGCGCGGCGCTCGGCCTGGTCGGATCGACACCGGCCAGCACCTGCTCACGGCCAGCCATAGCGGTAGCGTAGCGTCTGCCCGGGCTGGTGGAACTCATTCGACGACGTCCCGCCCGCCGATTTCGAACGCTACCTCGGCTACGAGGGCGGGGCTGGGCTGGGCGACGCGAGTCCAATACGCTTTCGGGGTGCTTCGTTTCGAACCCGACTCGTCGCTCGCGGACTGGTTCGCGCGGCGCGATGAGCCTTGGGGCGAGCTGGTGACGATGGGGCCGGCCGACTTCGAGTCTTACGCCCGGGTCCGTTACCTCGAGGAGGATCGCATCTCCGAGCGTGTCCTTTTCGCGCATCTGCGGGTGCACCTGGCTGGCTGGACGAAGACGCCGGGCGACTGTTTCCACGGACTGTGGGCCGGGGCCGTCTCTGGTATGCACGGCGACCCCACGCGAGGCATCTCGCCGTGGTTTCCCGCGAGTATTCTCGCTGGCCCGAAGGTCCGCATCCCCAATCGGGAGTACATGCTCTTCCGCGGCCACCTTGATGAAGTGGGCCACTGGGGCGCCACGGACCCCACGACGGGCTCATCCAGAGACGAGGAACTTCCCGCACCGCACCTTCTGTGGCCAGCGGACCACCGGTGGTTCGTCGCGACGGACGTGGACTCCGACTTCACCTGGGTGAGCGGGCCTCAGGGGCTCACTCACGCGGTTATCACAGATCCGAAGCTCGGCGCCGAGCGCGTTCACCGCAACTGAACCCGTGTGACCGAATCAAGGCACAGGGGAGAACTATTTGCTCTACTACTGCTCCCTCAGCTCATTCACTTACGACTGACCGCCCGGAGGCGACAGCGCGCGACTTGTGGGACACGCACCTCCCGCCGCACCTCCATATGCGGCGGGAGGTGCGTGTCCCCATGACGCAGTACTCACGGTTGACCCGCAGAAACGGGAAATTCACTGAGAACCGGTTATCTGGATGCACCAAGGTGGTCCGCCTTCGGTGCTTACCCGGCGTTATCCTCGCCGAGGAGCTTGGTCACTATGCGGTCGAGCGCCGCCAGGTCCGCTCCGGGTAGCTCGCGCACGGGCGCGGGAGGGTCGTTGAGTATCCGTTCGGCCAGCCCGGCCGCGTGCACGCCCTCTGGTGTCGCCGTGACGATCCTCGACCGGCGGTCGCCGGGGTGGACGGTTCGCGTGACAAGTCCCCGGCGCTCGAGATCGTCCACGACAAGGGTGGTGTACGGGGCGTCCGTGGACAGTTTCGCCGCCAGGGCGCGCATCGTCATCGGCCCGGCGGCAAGCTGGCGCAGCGCCTTTGCCCTGATGAAGCTCATGCCGAGCGCGTCGCACACCTCCTTGCGCCGGTCGTGGCGGTCGAGCACGAGCACGCGTATCCCCCGCCATACGCGGTCGGCCAGGTCGGCATCGCTGTAAGTGGCGGCGGCTCTCATGGCGTCCTGATCGTGAGTGGTGGATCTCGAGTCGTGGCTGGTCAGGGGCGAGCCTGGCCGCGGTCTGCTCAGCGGTGCGCAGCGCCCAGCGGCTCGTGCTGATCGCGCCGAGCACGAATACCACCAGGCCGCATCCGGCTACTATCCACCAGCCCGGGTGGCTGGCGGCGGCGAAGCTTGCCCGCAGCGGGCCGTGGATACCGGAGGTTACCGCCGAGCCGAGCACGGCGACGCCGAGCGTCGCGCCGACCTGGCGGCTGGTGGAGGCGATTCCGGCCGCGACGCCGGCTTGTGACCGTGGCATCCCCGAGACGGCGGCGTTGGTAATCGGCGGGTTGACCAGCCCCGATCCCAGGCCGAAAACGACATAGGCCAGCATGAGCCACCAGACGGGCGTGGCCGTCTCCAGCCTCGTCAGGAGGACGCCGCCTGCCGCTGTCGTCACCCCCGCGAAAAGCAGCGGCAGCCGCGGGCCGCGGCCGCCGACGATCCGGCCGGACAGCGGAGCGATGATGACCGTCATCATCGCCATCGGCAGGGTGTAGAGCCCCGCGTGCAGCGGGGAGAAGCCGCGAACGTCCTGGAGGTACAGGATGTTCAGGAAAAGGAACCCGCCAAGCGCGGCAAACGCGCTCACCGCGATCACCGTCGCCCCCGCGAACGGGGCACTGCGGAAGAACCGTATGTCGATCAGCGGCTCGTCGCGGCGCGGCTCATATCCCAGCAATGCGGCCAGGGCGGCCGCCGTGAGGCCGAAGAACCCGAGGATCATCGCCGAGCCCCAGCCCGAGCGCGGGCCTTCGATGATCGCGTAGGTCAGCGATCCGAGCATCACGATGACGAGCAGCTGGCCCACCGGGTCCAGCCGACGGGGCCGCGGCGCCCTCGACTCCGGGACGAACAGCGCGGTGAGTGCTATCGCGGCGATGCCGATAGGGATGTTGACCCAGAAGATCCCGCGCCAGCCCACCGAGTCGACGAGCGCTCCGCCGGCCACTGGCCCGAGCGCCAGGCTGATGCCGAACACGCCGCCCCACATGCCGATCGCGCGGGCACGCTCGGCCGGGTCGGTGAAGGTGTTGGTGATGATGGACATCGCCACCGGATTGAGCATCGACCCGCCGATTGCCTGGACCATCCGGAAGGCGACCAGCCAGCCGAGGCCGGGGGCGAGGCTGCACAGCAGCGAGCCGAGCGTGAAGACGGCGAGCCCCGTCTGGAAGATCCTTCGCCGGCCCAGCCGGTCGGCGGTCGAGCCGGACAGCATCAGGAAGCTGGCCGTGACGAGGGCGTAGGCATCGACGATCCACTGCAGGCCGGAGACGGATGCCCGGAGGTCCCGCTGGATGGACGGGAGCGCGACGTTCACGATCGTGTTATCGAGGCCGACGATGAACAGGCTCATGCAGCAGATAGCCAGGATGAGCACGCGCCTGCGGCGGCTCAGCTCTGGCACGGGCGGGCCCTCTCGTTAGTTGTACGAATGCAATGGTTGCTATTGTACAACTAAATTGTTCCCAGCTCCTGGCGGTAATATTCGACCGCCATGACGGATACGCACTCCCCCGCGGCGACGGGGGCCACGCCGGAGCCAAGCGCGGGATCGGCACCCGTGGCGCGGCTGGCCGGCGTCGTGCGCGAGCCGGTGAACCTCGTCATCGCGGTTGCCGCCGCCCTCGCCCTCGGCCTGCGGATCTATCAGCTGGCCCGCCCTGGTTACCTGTTCGGGGTGACCGAGTATGACGACGGGGTGTTCTTCGGCAACGCGCTGCGGCTGGCGGACGGCGCGATCCCGTATCGGGATTTCGCCAGCGTGGAGCCGCCGGGTAGCGCGCTGCTCATGGCGCCGGTGGCGCTCATCGCCAAGGTCACCGGAGCCGCGGCCGGCCTGGCGGTGGCCCGTGTGCTGACGGTGTGCGCGGATACGGCGTGCGTGATCCTGCTGGGGCTGCTTGTGCGGCACCGGGGGGTGCTTGCGGTGGTGCTGGCGTGCGGGATCTACGCGGTGTTCCCCGGGGCGATCGTGGCGGCGCACACGTTCATGCTGGAGCCGTGGCTGA
>Ga0137391_10001501_pt1 | contig 17021 bp, 12 predicted proteins | sample 15con2h24BmetaG_FD_101399 | JGI IMG/M metagenome (GOLD analysis project Ga0137391, IMG submission 101399) | Vadose zone soil microbial communities from Angelo Coast Range Reserve, California, USA - 15con2h2.4B metaG | ecosystem: Environmental > Terrestrial > Soil > Vadose zone > Saprolite...
ACCGCACAGGTGGTGTTGCGGGTAAGCGCCGGGCATTCGCGCGGAAGCTTCGGGCGTGCAACGATTGGTGGCAAGCTTCCACACCTGAGTTCCATGGCAGGCCCGTCAGCACGACCGCGATCCCACTCGCATCAACTACAGCGCTCTTCCGCGGCAGGTTCCAGCAGCATAAAAACACTGCTAGCCTTCCTCCAGGGAGCCAACAATGGGGCGAGCATAGCCAAGGCTATTCAGGACTTTGGGAAAAAAGATGCAACTCTTTTCGATCAGGCCCTCGCAGTAGCAAGCGGAGCAACCAATCTCCTGAGCGCAGCAGATCTGGGTGGTATTTCCAAAGTCGCCGGTGACGTGGCTCCTGCTCTGGGCGCATTCACCGCTTCTTTTGGTCTGCTGAAGAACTTGGGCAATGAACTCGGCGACTTAGCATTTATCATGGTCGCCTCGCGCAACGGCACTGACCCAACTGTGCTGCAGGAGGCCCAGGACGACCTCAACAAAAATGCCCATGAGGCAATCTTTAACACGATTGAAGCAGAACTCAGCCTGACAGATGCCGGAGCCGTCTTCGGCGCGTTCGGCAAAGACCTTGTGAAGGCCATCGAGAATGGTGGCACAGGTGTAGCGCTACAATCAGCCGCCCTTATTACCACCATCCTGCATGCCGCCTCAGACGCAGAGGATGATGCGGTCGCTACAACTGCTCTGGGTGCTTCAGGTGAAATCCAGGCGCCTTTCAACTCCGACACCCAGGGATTTGCGGAAGTCACCGGAGTGGCGGACATTACCAACAGTCAGGGTCCGATATTCTCCGCCCTCACCGGAATTCAGCTTTCTCCACTCGACAACGGAGATTCGTTTGCCTTAGCCGACCCGGGCGGAAATTACGACATGTTCGTGCCTCTCCAGGCGAGCAACACCAACTATCTCAGTCTCACGTTGAGCGCGTTCGATCCTGTGAGCGGCACCACGCTCGGCTCCGAGATCGTTAATCTGGGAGGCCTTACTACAGCCGCAAGTTCGGTCGAACCCACACTCACGGGAGTCTGTTCTGATACTGATGCGTCTTCTCCCGATGCTGACGACCCTGATTGTGACTGATGGCCCCGGGCCCTCGGCTCGGCGGTGAGACCCCTGCTAGCGGGCCTCTCTGGAGATCTTCTGAAAAGGCAAGGCTGGCTTATTTGAACGGTCAAGGAGATTTCGGAGACATGGAATCTCCACGAAAAGACGATCCGCCGGATATCGGCAATGAGCCCGGAGTGGTAAGTATTGGATCAGAAGAGAGGCGCCACAGAAGAGCCTACAACACATTACGTGTTCCGGAAAGTGTCCTGCTGCGCGTTCATCGCCGAATGAGAAGGGCCGGTTAGCCGGGGACATCGCACGCCTCCAGTCCATGAGCACGAGTGAAACTGGCAAGCGATCCTGCAGAGATGACAATCATTTCCTGCCGCCATTCGTGTTGGCATGGGGCTCTTGGATCGACGCCCGTATGGCAGGAAAAGTTGAGCGTTTAAAGGCACGCTCATCGGCTAATTCAACTTCATTTTGCGCTTGCTCAGTTGTTCTGCGGCCATCAATGCCCCACTTCTTATGAATTGGAACCATCGCTTTCAAGTGTTTTTAAGAACGTCAAGGCAAGTCGAGATACTAAGATACTCATAAAATATTGAGAGGACTTCCTCGATTTTGTGTGCTATTTTCGGAGTGCTTGGCTCGAGTGCATCTGAGATTTTTGTACCGTTTTTGTACCGCCGATTCGGCATTTGAGCCTTTTTAGCTGTTTGAGCCGATTGGAGAATCAATAACTTACATGTTTTCAACACTCCTCAATGGCGATCCCGACTAGCTCCACCATTCCAAATCCTCTTTTTTCATTCATTTACAAAGCGGCCGGCGAAATTGTACCGTTTTTGTACCGCCATTTGACCGAGTATGGATTCTCGCCTACGTTCTTACCGGTCGTTATGGGTCTCTTTGTCTACACCCGTCATACTGCGGATTGTCCCAATCTTGCGGATCGCTTTTGGCGGCGCTGCCGCTGTCCGAAATGGATTCGCGGATTGCTCAGGGGCAGACCCGTTCGAGTGAGCGCGAAAACGCGCAGTTGGGAGCGAGCCGAATCCAAATTGCGAGAGATGGACGAAGCGGATGGCCGTGGCGAAATCAAACAAGCCAAAAAATAGCCATAAAAGAAGCAGTGGAAGCATTCCTGGAGGATGGAGCACTTCTCCTCGGCGGAACTCATCATGCTGCTCACTCGCACCCTCGATCAGCAGGGCGCGAAGATGTCCTATGACCTGGCCGCCGAGATTGCCTCAAAGCAACTGCTGCTCGAAGGCACCTACGTTCTCCACTCGGAGGCGGCCAAGAAGAACGGCGGCGATTTTGATTTCGACTGGGTCTGCATTCTGGACGAAGACCGATTCCCCCGCTTTGTGAGGAAACGGTTCTCGCTCACCAACGAGTACCACCAGCAGAAGACCAAGCACCGCAAGGCGCGGTCTCCGTGGTGGAACCTGGAGCACGTGGCCATGAAGGCCCGGGGCAATCAGATCGGCATGATTACCGACCTGAAGACCTCGTGTCTGGCGGCGGGCAGGCCCGAGCTTGCCTACCAGCTTGTGGCCGAACTGCAGAATGCGCTCGACAGCCTCAAGCACGAAGTCGAGGCCGATCAAAAAGTCATCGCCGACATACGTCAGCAGGTCAACCCGGCGCCCTGGCTGAAATTCAAGAACGAGCCCAGGATCTCCGAGCTGCCCATTCATCTCGATGTGGCCGAGACCGACCGCATCGGCAAACTCTACAACTACGTCCGCAAGGAGATCGAAGACCTGCTGATGAACAAGTTGCCGATCGAGGAGTTCAAAGGGCTGATTTCGGGCGAGGAAGTTACACGCCTGATGTTCGATGAATGCCGCTTCGTCAACAGCGTTTATGCCGCCATCGTGGGCCGGGTCTCCGAACGCCAGGACAAACTCAAGGCTGAACTCGCGAAGGCTCAGGCCGAGTGGGAAGCCGTGAGAAAAGATCCCGACAAGGAACTGCGCAGGCGGAAGCACGCGGCGCGCAAGAAGGCCCAGTCCGCTCACTATCACGGTGAGGAACAGGCCAGACAGGAGATGAAGGCAGTCATTTCCTGGGTGCGCGTCTGGGCGGGCAGCAAGAGCGAAAACCGCCTGGGCTGGTGCCAGGCGTTGAACCGGGTCGTGTGCAACGGGCACGGCGGCGGTTCGATCCTGTTCCATGCCTTCCCGCAGGAGCTGATCGACAAACTGGCGGAGAAGACCGGCGGCCGGGCCGTTCGGGTCGTTCTGCCGGATGTTGCCGGAATGTCGATCCGCAACGACGAAGAAGGCCGCAGCTTTCTGGTCGAGCAGATCGAAGGCGGAGAGAAGGAGACCTTCCTGTTCCAGTACAAGGACGGTCAATTTCTTTTCTGAAACCTTAACCAGCAAGTGAGAGCGGAACCGGGGAAACCCGGTTCCGCATTCAGGAAGTTCGAGGTAACTATGCAGCGCGCTTTAATATTTTTGTTGTTTTTTGCAATGTCTGCATCCGCTGAGGAAGTCAACAGCTTTCCATTCTCGACCTGTAACAGGTTCAATGTCAGTCGGAGGGCATGAGAGCAGAGCACGTCACTGCTTTTCCATCGAGCCTGCGGTTGCCTGATGTGGCGCGCTTTGAATTTTTTCACCACGGCAGCCGCCCGGCGGGAGTATGGCTGGTCCGTCAGAAAGACATTCGTTTTGTTCTGCCCATCACCACAGGCACAAAGCCCGGAGTGTCGGACTATCTGCCTGCTCCGTATGATTTGGCCGGCTTTGCTCCTCCGGTGGAGCAGCAGTTGCCCACCATCACGCCCTATCTGGAACTCGCCGACGGCCGGGTGATTGTGGCCGGCGACGGAGCCGATGAAATTTATCCCAGCGTCGACGGCCACAGCCTGCGCGCGGTATGGCAGAAATGGGCGTTGATCGGAGGGAAGGCCGGCCAGACTGTTGACGCCGGCCTGACCACAGAGGTCACCTGGAGCTTTGAAGGTAACACGCTGACCCGAACGGAGCGAATCTCAGCGGCTGAACCTGTCGCCATCCAACGATTCCAGGTCGCTGTCCCGAGCACCGGATCAGTTGACGTTACTTCTATAGAGAATGACCACCGCATAGACACCTTGCGGGGTGCGGAGAGCGGGATGGAAGTTTCGGTCGATGAATCCTCGGTCCCGATGAAGGTTTCACTGCAGGCCACGGGAAACTCCGCACTCGGCAAAGGCAGCCGCGGACCGGTGCCATTGATTCTTCATCTGGAATCGAGCGGGCTTGTGGTGGGGCCGGGAAAAGAGTTGAAGTGGAGGCTCTCTCTGCGAACTCTTCTCGGGCCTGTCTCTCTCCAAATCCAGAGTCTGCAATAAACCGGCAGCCACAAAAGCAATGCGCTGCTTTTGACCTTCAATCCCGCGCGTGCGACACGTTGTCTTCAGCGACAGGTTCAAGAATACGGGCCAGGATATTTGTTGCCGACTTGACTTGAAGAGGAGCTTTGTTGGAGTCGGTGTCTACTGTATAATCCCTGTGCTCTAATCGTGGGTTGGAGGGACCGCAAGACAGGAACGCATTGTTTTGCCATTCCCTGTCAAAAAAAGGGCGCGGCGCATGAACAAGCTCCTCTGCGAAAGTCGCTTGATTGAGTGACGATTGCCGATCTTTGCTTCAAAATCGAGCCTTATCAGTCAACAACGCAGCGCAATCGGTTCGTGATGTACGACTGTATCTCCAAAACGAACCGAGGCTTGAGCAAAGAGCCATTCTATCTTGCTCCAAAATTACCGCCAGACTGAGAGAAAGACCCTGTACCAGAAAGGCGACGCAATGAGCAGCACGAAATCCCGGCGCGGCCCGGACGTCACGCCGACATCCGGCGACGGAGTGGCCTGGAGTATCGGGACTTCGAACGGAGCGCGCCGAATCATCTGCTCCCGGTGATCAAACTATGAATGGACTGCACGTTACTCACAAGACTCTTTCCACCCTCGACATCGTCATCATCGCTGTGTATTTCTGCATGGTATTTGCCATTGGGTTTTACTTTTCGCGCAAAGGGCGGACTTCGACAGATTATTTTCTTGCCGGACGCAACGTCGGATGGTTTGCGATCGGCGCCTCTCTGTTTGTTTCCAATATTTCTACAGAACACTTTATCGGTCTCGCAGGTTCAGGCGCATCCTCAGGGCTGGCCGTGGGGCACTTCGAATGGCTCGCGTGTTTCATGCTGCTGGTTCTGGGCTGGGTGTTCGTGCCGTTTTACCTGCGTGCGAACGTCTTTACCATGCCTGAATTCCTGGAGCGGCGTTTCAACCGCGCGTGCGCGACGTATCTGGCCAGTATTTCGATCATCGCTTACGTGTTCACCAAGATCTCAGTCCACCTGTATGCTGCGGCCGTCGTTCTCGAACGCGTGGTGGGCTGGAGCCCGTTGACCGCAGCGGTGATTCTGGTGATTGCCACCGGCATCTACACCATTTCCGGGGGACTGGCCGCGGTTATCTATACCGATCTGGTCCAGACCCTGATTCTGATTGCCGGGGCGGTCGTGCTTACGGTGCTGGGTTTGCACCAGGTGGGCGGATTTTCGGCGTTACGGGCCGCTTTACCAGCCGATTTTTTTCATATGATGAAACCGGCCACCGATGGAAACTTCCCCTGGACCGGAATCTTCTTTGGCGCGCCGATTCTCGGCATCTGGTACTGGTGCACCGATCAGGTAATTGTGCAGCGCGTGCTTTCGGCGAAGACCGAAGGCCACGCCAAACTGGCCACCATCTTTGCGGGGTTCCTTAAAATTCTGCCGGTATTCATTCTGGTGTTGCCCGGTCTGATCGCCATGGCCCTTTACCGCGACCTGTTTACGTTTGGGCCCGATGGAAAGGCGACCAACGGCGACATCGCATATCCGACCATGATCGTTAATCTGCTGCCTTCCGGGCTGGTAGGCATGATGATTGCCGCTTTGCTGGCGGCCCTCATGGGCGCGATGAGTTCGGTGTTTAATTCGGCTTCCACGCTGGTAACGCTTGATTTCTACAAGAAGCTTAATCCTGCCGCGTCGGAGAAGTCCCTGGTGAACTTTGGCCGTCTTGCTACCGGCGGCATGGTGGTCCTGGGGCTGCTATGGGTGCCGTTTATTCATCTGATCAGCAGCCAGCTTTATATCTATCTGCAGAGTGTGCAGGCCTACATCAGCCCACCGATCGCTGCGTGTTTCGTTTTCGGCATTCTGTGGCCACGGCTGAATGGTACGGGAGCTATTGCGTCGTTGCTGACCGGTTTCGGCCTGGGCGCTTTACGTTTCGGAATGGAATTGAAGGATCGCGCAGCGGGCGGCCATTACTATACCTCCGGCCTGCCGTCATGGCTGGTCAACATGAATTTTCTGCACTATGCGATTTTCATGTTCATAGTCTGCTCCATCGTGCTGATTGCGGGCAGCCTGCTCTCTCCCGCTCCGCAGAAGGAAAAGCTGGCCGGGCTTACTTTTGCAACTGTATATCAGCGGGTGGACGTGCAGCCCGTGAGTTCGGTCGGCAACCGGCTGGCCGAAAGTGCGGCGGACCGTCGCGTCAACCTTGCCTTCAGTTTGGTGCTGGCTGCCACAGTCATCGGACTCTGGATCTACTTCCGTTAGCGGTATGCCGATGATCTACAGCCTGAGCGCTACCCTTACTCGGGATGAGGCGATGCAGATTCTCGCGCCACCGGGAATTCCGGGCAGGGTGCAGCGCTGGCAGAGAGGACATCTGCGAGCGATCGCCTCTATCTATATCCCTTATCGCCTCTATAAGACGTTGATCGACGATCGTGGCGTACAGACGATACGTTATTGCGCAGTCGACGCTGCATCCGGAACGCTCGACCCTTACGAATTCCCAGGACAGCCGGCCGTGGTAGAGGTGACGACCCGCAATGCTCTTCCTGCCCTGGTGGAAGAGTCACAGACCCGCGAGCTGGCCATCGAGAAGGTACGCCGCCTGCTCTATTCGGCGGGGTTTTTCCGGCTCATGAATCCCACGATTACCGCTGAGCCGGCGGGACAGGAATTCTATGTGCCTTATTGGGCCGGGTTCTTTGATGCACGGGGGGATTTGAAGATTGCAGCGGTCAATGCCGTGCGGCACAGCGTTGAAGGAGAGAAGGTCCGGTGTCTGATACAGGAGTGGTTGATCGAGCAGCCGCTCGAAAACTCAGCACAAAGCCTCTGAACCTCAGGCTCGCCGTTCCGCTATCGCGGCTTTTGGAAATCTGCTGTGTGATGTGACTGGACGTGATGCAGCAAAGCCAATCCCTGAATCTCAATTCTGAACATCTATGTAATATCGTCGATAAAAGGAATGTCACGAATCAATTGCCGCTTTCAGCTCAACCGCCTTGCCGGCGCAAGGGAGCCTCATCACAGGGGAACTCTCCGGATGCGCTTCCAGAGCGAGATCTATTTCCGATGCGATGGAGCATTCTGAATAAAACGAAGTCGCTGCCGCAGCGAATCTGCATGACGCCACTGGCAGGCTTTTTGTTGACAAGAAGCTTCGTTCTCATATAATGCAGTGCTGTGCCACATTCCAAGACAAAGACGGCGGGCAAATCTCCTTACCAGGTCCAGGTGCTCGACCGGGCGCTGGCAATTCTGGATATCCTGTCTGCTGAAGGGTCCGATTTGTCGCTGGGAGAGATCTCCGACAAACTGGAGCTCCACAAGAGCACGGCGCACCGGTTGACCATGGTGCTGGAGCGGCACAAGTTAATCGAACGCAATTCTGGCAGTGGCCGTTATCGTCTTGGCCTGAAGCTATTTGAGCTGGGAACAAGAGCGATTTCACATCTCGACCTGCGGGAACGGGCGCGCCCGGTTCTCGATCGGCTGGTGCTGGAAACCAGTGAGACCGTTCATCTTGGGATTCTCGAGGACACTGAAGTTCTTTATCTGGACAAGGTCGAACCGGCGCGCTCGGTTCGCATGTCATCGAGCGTGGGACGCCGGAATCCGGCCTATTGCACGGCAATGGGAAAGGCCACTCTGGCGCATCTGCCAGATGCGCAGGTGGAGGAGATCGTCCGCAAACACGGATTAAAGGCGATGACCGCCAATACTATTACAAGTTTTCTCGACCTGAAGACAGAGCTGAAAGCCGTGCGTGAGCGCGGCTATGCCGTTGACGACGAAGAAATCGAAGAGGGTGTTCGCTGCGTCGGGTGCGTGGTGCGCAATTTTTCCGGAGCGCCGGTAGGAGCCATCAGCGTCTCGGGACCGGCTTTCCGCGTCACGAAAGAGAAAGTGAAGAGTCTTGCCCGTGCGGTGATGGCATCGGCCAGTATTCTGTCAGCGGAGCTGGGATTCAAGCAGCAGGTTACGATAGTAAAAGCAACAATTGGGGCCTAGCAAGAGCAAACCCGGCAGAGCCGGTTTTTTTGCGTGCAAAACATGAATGGAACTGCATACCGCAATTCGGTATAAGCACCGAATGCTGCGCCGCGAACGGCGTCAGCGTGCATTGCCCGTTAAGATCGTTTCGGCAGCTGAAGGAGAACCATGAGCACTCAGATTGATTCAATGTCAGAACGCCTTGTTCGTGAAGGCAACATCTTTCGCAATACAAACATTCATTCCGGACGTACGGTCGTGATCACGCCGAAGAACAGCAGCATGCAGCATCTCTGTTACGCCCGGACCAGGCTGGATTCGGCCTCGTCGGAGGTGAGTTTCCATACCGCAAACAGCGAGACCGGAATCATCTGCCTTTCCGGACAGGCCGAGTTCGTGGCCGGTGGAAACAAATTTATGCTGGAGAAGTACGATGCAGCTTACATTCCTAAAGGATTGCAGGTGCAGATTCGCAGCCAGAGCGCCGACCTAGCGGAGTTTTCGGCTGAGGTGACAGGCGACTATCCGTTGCAAGTTGTGCGGTACGCGGAAATTCAGAAGGACAAATCGCTCCACTTCGCCGCCGGAGGCGCGGCAACTGCGCGTGATCTCAACATCCTGATCGGAAAAAACGTTAAGGCTGGCCGCGTACTGGCGGGCATCACCTTCTCAGAGCCGGGCAACTGGACGAGCTGGCCCCCGCACGAGCATGCCAGGATGCTGGAGGAAATGTACGTATATATTGAAATGCCTCCGCCGGGATTCGGAGTACAGTTTGTCTACACCGATACCAACGAGCCCGATCTGGTGGCGGTGGTGCGAGAGGGTGATGCGGTACTGATGCCTCGGGGATATCATCCCAATGTTTCAGCGCCGGGGCATCGAATCTGTTTTATCTGGGCCATGGCCGCTCACCACGAAGTGGAAGACCGCCAGTTTGGCGTAGTGAACATCCAACCTGAATTCAGCGTTTCGGGATCGGGTCTTGAGGCCAGCAGGAAATAATGGCGGTTCTGGAGCACTTTGGACGGCGGGAGGATGGGGCAGCCGAATGGCTGATCCGTCCGGATGGTTCGGTCATTCAGTCCGTGCATTACAACCCGGGAGATGGGTGGCCGCGCGTGGAACTGCGGGGCGGAACGGTGCGCAATGTCAGCGTCGAGATGCCTAATAACAGACCCCCGGGAGAGATGATCTTCACCCACACGCATCAGGGGCTTGCTTCCGGCACCACCTGGTCGCGCGGTGCTGCGTGGGCGCTCTATGGATTCAGCCGGGCGTACGCGGCGACCCACGATCCCGAGATGCTTGTTACGGCGGAGAAGATCGCCGATTACATTATCGGTGAATTGCCGGAGGACGGTGTTCCCTGGTTCGACTTCGACGATGAGGGCGTGCACTACCGCAACCGGGACAGCTCGGCAGCGGCCATCATCGCCGGCGGCCTGCTCAGCCTCTCGCGACAGATTGCGGACACGAAAAAGGCCGAGGGTTACCGCCAGCAGAGTCAACGCATTGCGCAATCGCTCATGGACCGCTACCTTTCTCCGGCAGGAAGCTCCGATCAGTCTCCTCCTGGAATTCTGCGTCATGGATGCGGCACCCGTCCCGCGGACGGCATGCTGATCTACGGGCAGTACTATCTGTTGGAAACTTTGCCGGCGCTGGAGGAGGACGAAAAGAAATCATCCGGCAGATCCGGGGGAGTAGCTTTGCCGGCTGAATATGCAGCCACCTCCTGCAGGGCGACAAACGATGGGAGGGACCGCCGTCTTGCCGCTCAGGTCCAGCAGTGAATGTGTCATGGTTTTCTTTCCTCAATTCGATTTCGAGAGGAGCCTCCCTTGAGAATCAACGATGCCAAGGTAATCGTGTGCAGTCCCGGGCGCAACTTCGTCACGCTGAAAATCACAACGGACGAGGGCGTGTACGGCCTGGGGGATGCCACCCTGAACGGCAGGGAACTGGCTGTAGCGAGCTACCTGACGGACCACGTAGTGCCGCTGCTGATCGGCCGCGACGCCCGCAAAATCGAAGACACGTGGCAATATCTATACAAAGGCGCCTACTGGCGGCGCGGGCTGGTCACCATGAGCGCCATCAGCGCCGTCGATACCGCATTGTGGGACATTCGCGCCAAGAGCCTCAACGTTCCCCTCTATCATTTGCTCGGCGGAGCTTCACGCGATGGAGTCCTGGTGTACGGCCATGCCAGTGGAACCGATCTGGAGGCGACCGTCGCGGCCATGGGGAAGTATGTTCAACTTGGCTATAAAGCGGTGCGAGCGCAATCCGGTATTCCGGGAATGACGAGCACCTATGGAGTGGGACGCGGAGACATGTACTACGAACCGGCGGAGAAAGACGCTCCTCCTGAAAACCTCTGGTCGACCGAACACTATTTGAACTTTGTGCCGCAGCTCTTCGCCAGGCTGCGCAAGGAGTTCGGTCCGGACATTCATCTCTTGCATGACGCGCATCACCGGCTCACCCCGATTGAAGCCGGACGTCTGGGCAAAGAACTCGAGCCCTATCACCTGTTCTGGCTGGAGGACCCGACGCCAGCCGAGTTGCAAGAGGGTTTCCGCCTCATTCGCCGGCACACCACAACGCCTCTGGCTGTGGGCGAAGTGTTTGACACCATCTACGATTGCCACAGGTTGATCGAGGAGCAACTCGTCGATTACATCCGGACCACGGTGGTGCATGCCGGTGGAGTCACTCATTTGAAGAAGATCGCGGCCCTGGCCGAGCTCTATCACGTGCGAACCGGGTCCCACGGGGCCACGGACCTCAGCCCGGTCTGTATGGGCGCCGCTCTGCATTTCGATCTGAGCGTGCACAACTTTGGCATTCAGGAATACATGCGGCATTCACCCGAGACCGACAAGGTCTTTCCGCACTCCTATTACTTTCAGGATGGCTGGATGCACCCTGGAGAGAAGCCCGGTCTGGGCGTTGACATTGACGAGAAACTGGCAGCGCAGTTCCCCTACCGGCGGGCGTACCTGCCGGTCAATCGCAAGCTCGACGGAACCATGCATGACTGGTAGCAGGAGCCGATGAACTATGTTCGCTGCCGATCCTGAATCCGGAGGCGAACGGTCTCACGGCAGGACCAGGATCTGATTTGATCTGGAATCTCTGCCCGGCAATTGCATGCGCGGCGCGAGCGTGAGTGTTGCCGATGTTCCCGCCGCCGATCAATCCTATCTTCATGTTCTTTCATGATTCCGGTGGAGGAGCCGTTGATGGAGGTACTGGTTTTCCATCGGCGGTATTAGGTTCCATCAATTCGATGCGAGTACCATCCGGATCAAAGAGGTTCGCCTGGCGTTTCCCGTTGACGCCTACCTTGATTTCAATGGGCCGGGCATAGCTCCGGCGCGCTGGACGGGATTCGAGCGCGGCCACCGCTTTTTCAATGTCAGGCGTGATCAGGCAGATGTGGTTTTTGCCGCCCATCTCTTTCGTATCGAGCGGTTGCGAATAGAGCATAAGCTCCAGATAGTCACTGCCATCCGGCACTCGCATATTGACCCAGCTTAGAACCTTGCCCGAGGAACTGCCCCGCCAGAACTCCTGAAAGCCCAGCACCTCGCGATAAAACTTCATGGCCGGGTCGAGTGCGTGAATGGTCACACCCACGTGCGCGATGTGGGCTGCAATGCGCGCATCCGGCAAATATTTTCCGGCTTCGCGGCGGGTCCAGCTGCCGGGCTGGTACTGAACAATCTCCACTGTATGGCCGTCAGGGTCGGTGATGTTGAAATTAGAATTGCCGATCCGGCCCAAGCCGACTTTGTCCGGTGTCTTGACGCCCCTGGAGGCGAGATAGACGCGCATGTTTTCCGCTGAGTCCGTGAAGAACGAGATGTGATTCAGTTGGCCGTTACCCTGGGGGCTTTCAGCGAACAATTCAATGTATTGGTCGTCATTGATCTTGATGAACGCTATGCGGTCCGACCCGTCATCGCGTTTCAGGGTATAGGGCTCCTGATATCCGAGGAAGTCGATATAGAACGAGCGCGCCTTTTGCAAGTCGCCGGCATAGAGCGCCATGTGGGCGACACCCATCACGCGCGGACGCTTAGGTCCATCCGCTCCCTGCACCGCCGCGATCAGGAACGACAAAAGAAGAAACAGGGTCAGCCAGCTTCCGAATCGTTTCACAAAATCCAACCTCTGCACAGAATCTTGCCGCCCGCGACGAAACCTTTGAAACATAGCGCGACGGCCGCAACCAAAAACCATTCACCACAAAGGGTAAGAAGGGAACACTAAGGAAAGCGATGTATGGTAGGTGAAGAACTATCGTGATCCTTTAGAGGCTCCAGTCTGCAGCGGAAAACCAGGACACGAAGGAAAGCGGAGAGGAGACGATTCTTGCCCCTCGAAAACACCCGTCCCACCCGCTTTTTCTCTGCGCCTCTGCCCTCCCCTCCGGCCTCTGCGGTTTAGGTCTTGCTTTCCTCAGTGTTCCTTTGTGTCCTTTGTGGTTAAAGGTTTTTCGATTGCGGTCGTCCGCTCTATGTTTCTAGGTTTGCTTTTCGCTTTGCGGTTGCGCTTTCGCCTGTTCCAGGGTTACCCGCCGTTTTTCGCGATAGGCCATGTTGGCCATGTGCGCGGCGACTGCCGATCGATAGCCGATTTCCACCGGGGCATTCGGCAGTTTGCGGGTCTGTACGCAGTCAATGAAATTGGCCATGTGGTTCTGGTCGGGGGTGTCGCCGGTCAGCGCCGCCCCGCCCTGGCGGTTCACTTTCTCGGGGTAATAGCGAATCGAAGAGGCCGAACGGCCCGTCACCATGTCGGTCACTCCGGAGAGATGTTCGATGGAGCCATCGCTTCCAAGGATGTGTTCTCCAAGGCCATAGTGGCTATTGCTGAAAGTGGACCGCCAGGTCACGGCCAGATCGCCAGGGAAGTCGAAGGTGACGGCGATGGTGTCCGGTACTTCACGGCCATCTTTTTCTGAGAAGACGCCGCCGGACATGTAGGCGGCATGGGGCAGCGGAAGATCGAGAGCGCTCATGATCCAGGCGATCTGGTGCACCATGTTTTCGGTGATGTTTCCTCCGGAGAACTCCCAGAACAATCGCCAGTTGATGAACTTGTAGCCGTCAAACGGACGCGCGGGGCGGCCGTTCAGGAATGCGTCCCAGTTGACGTTTTGCGCGGAACAATCGGAAGGAACCGGGCGCACCCACTGGCCGCTGCCGTGCGCAGTATTGCGGCTCATCCAGGATTCAACCATGGTGATCTTGCCGACGACGCCTTGCTGGATCCATTTCCTGGCGTCCGCTAAAGCGCCCGAACTTTCATGTTGCAGGCCGATCTGCACGATCTGTTTGGAACCCCTGGCGGCGGTCAGGCATTGCTCAGCTTCGGGAATCGACCAGGTCATAGTTTTCTCGCTGTAGAGGTCTTTGCCCGCGGCCACCGTATCGAGAAAATGCCGGGCGTGCAGGTGCAGCGGGCTGGCCACGATCACGCCGTCAATGTCTTTCAGGTCAAGCAGGCGGCGATGATCGTTGAACGTCTGGATTCCGGGCGCTGCCTGGCGTGCTTCGTCCCGGCGGCGGGAGTAGATATCGGCAACTGCCACCAGTTGAGCGTTGGGAACAGCCAGCACCTGGTGAAGAAGTTCCTGCCCCCGTCCGCCGATACCGATCATACCCAGGCGAACGCGATCATTCGCACCCAATACCCGTGAGGTTGGTTGCACAAGCAGGGCCGCCGTGCCCAAAGCAGCCTTTTTCATGAAATCACGTCTTCCGAACCTGTGGGCGCTCATGATTGCTTCCTCCAATGATGAATCTATCGATGTGCATTGTGTATTCTCGGATGATCTTGATTACAGCGCACCGGCTTTCCGGAGCTGTTGTTTCATGCCTGCCCAGCTCTGCCGGGTCGATTCCTCGGCTGTCCCTGCGCCGCGCCAATGCGTCTCAAGGCTTACGGCGTAGTGATAGCCATCCTGACGAAGGGCCCGAAACTGCCCGACCCAATCAATGAAGCCGCCACCCACCGGCGCCCAATCGTAGCCTTTGCCATCGGGCTTGCGGGTTGCATCTTTGCAATGGCAATGCCCGATACGTTTTTTTGGCAGGAGATTGTAGCCATCAGGATAGGGTTTTTCATCATGCGTGGCGGCGTTGCCCGGGTCCCAGTTCAACATCAGGTGAGGGGACTTTACGGCTTCTAAAACGGTGGCTGCCTCCGCCGCCGTGGCGGTGTTGCACGATCCTTCATTTTCCAGGACGAGAATGACTCCTTGCTTTCCGGCTTTGCCGGCGGCCTCCATCAGTTTTTCGTTGATCGCATGGCGATGCGGCTGCTGATCGTCAAGCCGCCAGAAATCGAAGCAGCGCACGCGGTCGGTCCGAAATACTCTGGCCAGTTCCAGGCATCGGTCGAGAACTTCATCCTGCTGCTCGAAGGTAAAGTCGGCGCCGAACTGGTCTCGCTTGGGGCTGAACCTCGACGGCGGCGCACCCGGCCAATCGGTCTTGAAAAGAGGGCCGGCAATATCGGTCACGCGCAGGTGATGAAGTTCCAGGATCCGTCGCGCTTCGGCAATCTCTCTGGCATCCAGATGAAGCAGGTTCTTGTTCCACATGCCGCGTATTTCAATCCACTTCAGGGCAAACTCGGTGGAGACAATTTCACAGGAACGGCCAAAATCCTGTGTGATCTCGTCGTTGATCACCGAAATCCTGAAAGGCGAGCTCATACCTTCAGCCCCAGTTTTTCTTCAAGATACTTCTTGCAGATCACGGCCGATTCACGGGGAGTTCCGGCAGGATCGGGGACGCTATCCAGTTCAACGATCGCCCATCCGCGAAAGTTTGCTTTGTTGAGCGCGTGGAATACTGCGGGCAGGTCCACCTGTCCACGGCCAAGCTCTACAAAGCGATACGGGTTTTTGGGCGCTCCCGTGTCATGAGGCAGCCACTCGGCGTCCTTGATGTGGAGAAAGAGCAGGCGGTCGTGATGGCGAGCAATGGCTTTCGCCGGGTCGCCATGTCCCACGAAGTAATGGGCCACGTCCAGTTCCAGCCGGGCGTATCGCGGATCGGTTGCCTCGAGGATCTGCTCCAGCGCTTCGGGACGCTCGCTCATCGTGCCCCAATGATTGTGATAGCCAAGGGTAACCCCGAGGTCGGCGGTTCGCTTGCCCAGTTCGGTCAGCAGGCGGCCCAGCCGCTTGTAGTCCGGAGCGGCGATCTGACGGTCTTTCGGGCGCTGGTCGGTGATCTGCAAATACAGTCCACCGGCATCATGGACAAACTTTGCGTTGGCGGTATGCCGGGCGATCTGCCCGGTTTCCACGGCAGGATCGATGCTCAGGCTGCCGCTGGAAAGGGCGACCAGCAGAAGCTTGCGTTGCTCCAGCAGATCGCGCAGTTTTGCCCCGCTGACGAATTCTTCAACGGCGTTGGCGCGCAGCTGGATTCCGGGGAAACCCAGCGCGGCAATATCGTCAATCGCCTGGCGTTCGTCAGCGCCCCAGGTGATGGCGGCGTAGCCAATCCGAATGTCACCCGGCGAGGAAGCAATTGGGGTGTCGAAATAAGAAAGATCGGTGGGCGGGTACAGCAAGGCGGGCGATGACGCTGCCTGTGCCGGAACAGGGACGGTTACGGCTGCGGCGACGGCCGATCCCAAGCCCCGAATAAACGAGCGACGCGACACTCCGAGTGACATGGGGCCCTCCATCACATTGCGTGGATACGATAAACCAATCGCAACGGAATGTGGGAGAAAAAGTTATCAACAAGGCGGGAACGCATCGAACATTCGCAAACAGTTTTGATAACTGCGGTCAGCTCAAAAGGTCAGGGCGCTTCGTTGTTTGTCTATTCGGGTATGACTTCAATCGCGCTGATCGAGGGATAGTTGGTCACAGGCGTGAAGTAGATCTCGAGTTTGCCCTGAGCGGTGGGCGCAATGTGGGGAAAGGTTTTCACCAAAGGTCTCGCTCCCGCTTCCTCGAAGATATCAAATTGCTTTAAAAGCACGGAACCGTTGCAGGACACGTCAAACACGCGGCTGCCCGCACCTCCGACTGCTCCGCTTTGAACGCCGAACCAGTGCTCCAGAAAATAGAGCTTGAGAGTATAGGTGCCGCTGGCTGCCACCGGGACAGCGTAGTGAAAATGCCCAAACCGATGCCAGTCATACACGCCGCCATCGGGGATTTTGGATAAATCGCCTCCGAAACGCGTGACGCGGCCACCGAAGAAATAGCGGTCCGGCACCCAGACATTACCGTTGGAGTCCCCATAGAGAGAAGGCCCGGCGGTGATGCGGATGGGCAGCATGCGATGCGGCGTGCCGGGCAGGATCTCAACCGCATTCAGAAATGCGTCGAGACTGTTGAAATCCACATGGATCATGCCATCGCTCTGGGGGCTGACGTCGAGAAACACTTTTGTGGTGGCCATATCGTTTCCGCCGGCGTCGTCAACCACATCCACGTTGTTGACAGGTCCCCCGTTGATTGAAAATGCTACGTTGCGGCTGTTCTCCAGAATCCCCGATGTTTCCGCAAACAAAAGGTGCACTTCGTAGGTTCCGGGCGGCGCCGGATAGGCGCA
>Ga0137391_10001516_pt1 | contig 16939 bp, 12 predicted proteins | sample 15con2h24BmetaG_FD_101399 | JGI IMG/M metagenome (GOLD analysis project Ga0137391, IMG submission 101399) | Vadose zone soil microbial communities from Angelo Coast Range Reserve, California, USA - 15con2h2.4B metaG | ecosystem: Environmental > Terrestrial > Soil > Vadose zone > Saprolite...
GCGCTCGCGGCCACTAGCCGGGCGGCGGCCTGGTAGGCGTCCAGGTGGGACAGGTCGTGGGCGGTCAGCACGGGGGCGGTGTGGTGCTCCAGGTCCCGTGCGTCCTCAGGGGAGACGCTGAAGACGACCTGGGAGCGGGCGTTGGCGCTGATGCCCTGGCGCAGGTCCGGGGGGAGCTGGGCGAGGTTCTGGTGCGCCATGGTCACCGCCAGCCGGTAGGCGCGGGCCTCGGCCAGCATGTCTTCCAGCGGGTAGGGCAGGTTCAGGAAGTTCTGGCACTCGTCGATGTACAGGCCGGCGTCCGGGCGGGCGGCCTCGGGCAGCCGGGCGCGCCTGCTGGCGGCCTGCCAGGTCCGCGCGACGATGAACGAGCCGACGAGCTGCGCGGTTTCCTCCCCGAGGATCCCCTTGGGCAGCCGGGCCAGGCACAGCCCGCCGCCGTCGAGGACCCCGGCCATGTCGAAGGTGGACGGGCCGGCCGCGATCGCGGCGTGCGCGAACTTGCGCAGCAGGAACGCCCGCAGCTTGTTCATCAGCGGCCCGACCGCCGCCGCCCGCGACGCCGGGGACATCTCCTCATACCAGCCCCAGAAATCACGCAGCACCTGGTCGCGGACCCCGGCGGTCAGGCGGCGGCGGTAGGCGTCATCGCCGAGCAGCGGCGGGATGTCGGCCAGGGTGACCAGCCCGGAGCCGGGCGGCACCGACCCGAGCAGGGTCAGGCACGCGGCCCTGAAAATATCGTCGGTGCGGGGTCCCCAGAACCCGGCGAAGATCCGCCGGAAGATCCCGGTGACGTTGTCCACGATCATGTCGGTGTCGGTGCCGGACCCGTCGCCTTGCAGGACGTTCAGGCACGGCGGGGCGTGCCTGCCGTCGCCCGGGTCGAACAGCACGACCCTGCCCGCCGCGTCCTCGGGGAGCCGGGCGAGCAGGTCGGTCACGGCGTCGCCCTTGGGGTCGATGAAGACGACGCCGCGGCCGGCCTGGGCGTCGGCGAGGATCTGCCCGGCGATCAAGGTGGTCTTGCCGGTGCCGGTCGGCCCGCAGATCCGCAGGTGGTGCCGCGCGTCGGGGACCGCCAGGCCGACCGGGCGGGGCGCCCCGGCGTCCGAGACCCCCAGCGGGCGGACGTCCGGGCCGGGCACCGGGATGGCGGGCGGCGGCGGGACGGCGCGTGCCCCGGCGCGGGCCAGGCCGGGCAGCGACGGGTCGGCGGGCAGCCGGGCGATCGCCGCCAGTTCCGGCACGGACAGCAGGTCGCCCTTCGCCAGCCAGCGGGAGCCGGTCACGGCGGCGGGGCGGCGAAGACGGCGGCGGGCGAGCCAGTTCCGCCCGGTGAGCAGGGCGGTGGCCGAGGCGAGGGCGTGGGCCAGGCCGCGGAGCCGGGCGGCCTGCTGGGCGGCGGCGGCCCGCCTTTCCCAGCGGCCGGCCCTGTCGCGGGCCTGCGGGGCGGCGGTGGTGGCGACCGCGTAGCGGATCAGGGTTTCCCACTGCGGCCCGGCGAGCTTGGCGGTGGTCTCGCGGATCTCGGCGGCCAGCTCGGGATCGGCGCGGCCGGCGGCCCGGGTGCGGGCGGTTCCGTGCCCAGGGCTGGCCAGGTCCAGCAGCCGGGAGGTAATCCGCGCGGACTGCCCGGACCGCTGCTTGCGGGCGGCGCGGCGCGCCTTGCGGAGCCGGGCTCCGGTCACCGGCCGGGCGAGCACCTGCAGGATGGCGTGCTCGCCGTCAGCGAGGCCGGACGCGGCCCCGGCCAGCGCCCGCAGCGGCGCCTCCGGGTCATGGCCCGTCGACAGCGGCAGGATGTCCGGGCGCGCCAGCCGCAGCGTGCCCCCGGCGACTGCCGCGCCGAGGGGCAGCGGCGGGCCGGCCGGGCTGGTGACGGTGTGCGCGCCGGGCCAGGCCGCTTCGACCGCGCGCTCGATCAGGCCGGGCGGGAGGGTGCCGGGCACCCACAGGCGGATCGTCATCCCGGCGGCGGTGCCGCCGGCCCAGGCGTACTCCCAGCCCAGGTGCGGCTGCCCGGACAGCAGCCGCGCCCACGGCGGGCGCAGCAGCCCGGTCAGGTGCCCCCACAGCGCCGCCGCCCCGGCCGCATCGGCCTGCGGCGGGGCCAGGACCGTGACCTGCCGGGCGGCCCCGGCGAACGCGGCGTGCTGCCGGCGGCGCAGCCAGGCCCGGCCCGCGATCACGGCGGTCACCGCGGCCGCGAGCAGCGGCCCGGCGGCCGGCCCGTAGTGCGCCAGGGCGGACAGCAGCAGCCGGGCCAGGTGCCCGGTGTAGCCGCCGGGGTTAGTGAGGTACCGGCCGGCCGGGCCGCCGGGCGGAGCCGGCGACGGGCCGGGACGGGCGGCAAGCAGCTGGAAGGTCATGGCAGCAGGTCCTCCTGGCTGTCTTCGCCGGGCCAGGCCGGGCCGGCGGCGGTAGGCTGGCTGGCCTGCATCCGGGCGATCTCGGCGGGGTCGCTCGTGCAGAGGAAGTGCTCGGCGGGCGAGGCCAGCGCCTGGAACGACACCCGGGCCGACGGCCCGGCGGCCAGCAGTCCCTCGCCCGGGCGGGCCGACAGCAGCAGCTGCCGCTCCCCGGCCGACAGCCGGAACTCCTCCGCGACCTTGCCGATGGCCTGGGGGGCCTGCCGGAGCAGGATCTGGGTGGCGCTGTTGGCGATCACGGCCCGGCCCAGGTCGGTGGACAGCACGTCCTCGGCGTCCTGGGTGACCGCGGCCAGGCCCGCCCAGGCTTTCCTGGCGGACTTCGCCAGCCGGAACAGGAACTTCGCGCCCTCGGGGTCGCGCATCAGCAGCCACGCCTCGTCCACGGTGATCAGCCGCCGCCGGCGCCGGGCGGGGTCGGAGACCGCCCGCCAGGTGGCGTCCAGGGCGAGCAGCGTCGCGGCGGGCCGCAGCTCGTCGGGGACGTCGCGGAGGCTGAAGACGACCAGGTGCCCCTGGGGGCGGGTGGTGGTCGGGGCGGCGAACAGCCCGGAGTGGCTGCCCTCGGTGAACGGGACGAGCCGGTCGGCCAGCGCCGCGGCCGCTTGCGTCTTCGCGGCGCGCAGCGCGGTCGCGAGAGCGGGCAGCAGCGGCGCGGGCCGCGCCCAGGTGCGAGCGTCCGACGTGATGCCTGACTGCTGGTAGGCGGTCATGATCGCCTTGTCCAGCGCGGCCCGCTCGGCCGGGGACGGCTCGCCGCCGAGCAGCACCGCGACGACGGTGTGGATGAACAGGGCACGGCGGGTGAGGGTGTCCGCCCTGGCCCGCCCGGCGGCGGGCAGGTCGAACGGGTTCAGGTGCACGCCGGGCGCGCCGAGGTGGATGTACGCGCCGCCGACCGCGCCGGCGAGCCGGGCGTACTCGTCCTCGGGATCGATCACCCAGCACTCGGTGCCCTGGTAGAGGCTGCGGAGGATCTCCAGCTTGGCGAGGTAGGACTTGCCGGCGCCGCTGGCGGCGAGGGTGACGGAGTTGTGGTTGTCGGCCGCCCACCGGTCCCAGGCCACCAGGCCCGGGCCGGCGGTGTTGGCGCCGTACAGGACGCCGGGCAGCGCTTGCGGGTCGGCGGGGTCGCGGGGCAGGTCGGGGGACGTGAAAGGGAAGGACGCGGCGAGCGCGGCGGTGTCCATGGTGCGGCGCAGCAGCAGCTGGTCGGTGCCGGCCGGCAGGGTCGTGGCCCAGCCCTGCAGCGACCGGAAGGTGGCCGGGACGGTGACCAGCAGCAGCGACGCGGCCAGCGCCCGCACCGCCTGCGTCTCGGCGGCCAGGTCCTCCTCGCTGGCGGCGTGGACGGTCAGGTACAGGCCGAGGCGGAACAGCTTGCCCTCGCCCCGGGCCAGCCGGTAGGCCAGGTCGCGGGCATCGTCGGCGGCGGCCTCGGTGTCCGGGTCGTCCAGCTGGCCCCGGTCGGCGCCGGCGCGCCGCCCGGATTCCAGCCGGGCGCGCTGCCGGCGCAGCCGGGCGGCGGCGACCGCGACCGGGATCGGCTCGATATGCAAGGTGACATCCAGCCGCCCGGGATAGGACAGCAGCGGCTCCAGCCAGCCCGCGTTGACCTCGGCCGGGTAGCCGGTGACCGCCAGCGTGGCGGACCAGTCGTCCCCGGTGCGCACGTGCCGGGCGGCGACCTCGACAGAGGGCGGGCCGGGCATGTCCGGGGCGCCCGGCCCGGCCGGCGCGGCGGCCCGGAGCAGCCGGCGGGGCCTCATGCGGGCCTGCCCGGGGCGGTGACCGGCTGGCCGGGCAGGGCAAGCCGCCCGGCCGGCCGGGGCGGGCCGGCCGGGTCGGCGCACGAGGCGAGCAGGGCGGTGACCTGCCCGCCGTCCAGCACGCTGACCTGAAGGTCGGCGCCGGACAGCAGCCGGGCGGCCTCGCCGGCCCGCTGGAGGGCACGCCCGGCGGCGGTGCCGCCGGCCCGGCCGGCGCCGTGGCCGGGCTCGCGCACGATAAGCAGCGCCTGCCGGGTGAGCACGTCCCGCTCGGCGGCCAGGCCCTCCAGGAACCCGGCGTGCTCCAGCGCGGCCCGCTCCAGGGCCGGGTGCGGCAGCGCCGGGGCGGCCTCGCGCAGCGCCGCCACGGCGGCGGACAGGTCGGCCCGCCCGGCCCGGACCAGGATCTGCACCGGGCCGGTGAGCGAGTTCAGCCACCTGCCGTAGGCGGCGGCGAGGGCGTCCTGCTCGGCTGGGCTGCGCAGCGCGAAGTTGACCGTCGACACTGCCGCGACTGCGGCGGCGCCGGCGGCGCCCAGGCCGATCACCCCGTCGGGCGCGATGTGCCGCCACAGCGGCGCCAGCGCCGCCGGGGGCGGCGGCTGCGGGCCGGGCGGGGCGGCCCAGGCGGGCGGGGCCGGGACGCCCTCCGGCGCGTTAACCAGGCGGCGCGGGGCGCGTGACTGGCGCCAGGCGGCGGCCAGCAGCCGGTCCAGCGGCAGCCCGTCCCGCTCCCCGATGACCAGGGCAGTGGCCGCCAGGCCGACCGGGGAGGCGAGCGCGGCGAACGCCGGCAGCGGCATCACGTGCCGGGCGGCCTGGAAGCCCGCCCAGATGATCACCGCGGCGACCGCCGCGATCGCGACCTGGCGGGCGGTCAGCCCGGCCAGGATCTTGTCCGGCCGCTCGACATCGGCGGGGATGGGCACGGAGTCGGGGACTTCGTAGCTCACGGCGTGCTTCCTTTCGGCTTGCTGCCGGACGACCCGCTCTTGCCGCTCCCGCTGCTCTTGCCGCTCTTGCCGCCCTTGGGCGGCGCGCTGGGGCGCAGCAGCGGGCCGACGCGGGACAAGACGGCGGCGGTAACGGCGAACCGGGCGGCGCGGCGCAGCGGGGACCGGCCGAGGGGAGAAAGGACGGGGCGGGCGATCCAGAACGGGATCCGCATGAGGATCCACAGCAGGCACAAGGTGACCAGGACCTGCTCCAGGTAGCCGCTGACGTGCCAGGGCAGCCAGCCGGGGGCGAAGAACACCTGGACGGCGGCGGTCATGACCAGGCCCTGGGCGACCTGGATGGCAAGCGCGGCGGTCAGCGCCCGCCACCACCAGCGGGCGGCCCAGGCGGTCTGCGGCAGGGCGTAGAGGGCGAGCAGGACCGGGGCGGCGGCGGCCAGCAGCACCACGGCCATCAGCCGGATCACGTACACCAGCGCCAGGACCAGGGCGAGGACGACCCCGGCCAGGGCCAGCAGGATCAGGAAGATCCCGCCGGAGCTGATCGAGTTGCCCAGCGTGGTCATCAGCGAGGTCGCGGCGGTCTGCGGGTCCACGCCCCCGGCGGTGAAGGCGGCGGACAGGCCGTTGGCGAGATCGACCGCGCGGGTCATCAGGACCATCGACAGGTTCGCGGCGATGAACCCGATCACGACCCTGGGCGCGATCTCCTTGGCCGAGTAGGAGGTCTGCAGGGTCTCGTGGCTCATCACGATGATCCCGCCGATGAGCACCAGCAGCCCGTAGCAGGCGTCGGCGATCCCGAGCCCGGTCGACCACAGGGTCCGCACGGCCGGGATGGAGTCCGGCTGCGGGGTCGACAGGGCGGTCTGCCCGATCAGGGCCAGCAGCGGGTTGACCGCGGACTTGACCAGCCCGGCGAACCAGCTCGTGATCGCGTTGCTGACGTAGCAGCCGAAGTCCAGCAGCCCGCAGCCGCCCGTCCCCGGCAGCGACACCGCCTCGGCCGCCGGGCTCGCGGGCCGGAACGGGGCCGCCGTCGCGGCCGGGACGGTGTCGGCCGCCAGCGTGGCGCGGGCCGTCGTGACGGCTGCCGCCGGGCGGGCCGGAGCGGCGGCCGGCGACGGGCGCCCGGCAGCTGCGGCCACGGCCAGGACGGCGAGGACGGCGAGGACGGCGAGGGCGGCGGCGACCGCGAGGACGGCGGCGCGGGGCAGCCTCATCCGCCGACCAGGGACTTCAGGACGGTCACGATGACCGGGGCGAGGATCGCCAGGCCGTAGCCGATCCCGGCGGACTTCAGCGCGGTCTTGGCCTTCTCGACCTCGGCCGGGTCGCCGTTGGCCATCAGGTAGCGGACCCCGCCCAGGGTCAGGAACAAGGTGGCCAGGCCGGCCAGGATCCCGACGATCCACAGCGTGGTGTTGTTCAGCACCTGGCTGATCGAGTCCGCCGCCAGCGGCGGCGACGCGATCAGCGGGACCGCGAGCAGGGCCGGGCCGCCGGGCGGCCGGGGGACACGCCGGAGCCAGGCCGGCGGCCGGAAGGTGAGCTTCATGGGCAGGTGCCTCCTGCGGGAACGAGGACTGGTGCGGAGCGCGGGGCGGCCCGCACGGCGGGCGCGGGATGACCTCCTTCGGGAGGGGAAATGGGGGGCGGCTGTCAGCGGCTGCGGCGGCGCCCCGCCGGGCGGGCCGCCCGCCCCGGAATTGCGACCGGGGCGGGGAACCCCCGCACCAACAGAAATCGGGATTTCGGCCCCTTTTTTCACCGGGCCACACGAATTAGTCCGCGGAAAATCCGTTCGCGATGGCGTCCGTGATGGCTTTCTCGGCCTTTTTCCGCCGGTTGCAGAGGGCGGAATGGCTGATCCCGGTCTCGGCGGCGATCCGCGACAGCGGGACGCCTTCGAGCCGGTTCCGGCCGATGAGCCCGGCCTGCTCCCGGGTGAGGATCCCCTGGCGCACGGCGGCGGCGAGCACCAGGTCCGGGTGCCCCCAGGGCAGGTCCGGGCCATCGCGCCACCCGGCCAGGTCGCGGCGTCGGCCGGCCCAGCCGGCGTCGGCGTAGGCGTGCTGCTGCCCGGCCCGCCACGCGGCCCAGCACAGCCGGGACGCCAGCGGAACCCGGTCCAGGTCGTCGGGGTCCAGGGCGCGCACGGCGGCCAGGAACCCGGTCAGGACCTCGGCCTGCAGGTCGGCGGGGTCACCGCGGTAGGCGGCGGCCAGGCTGCCGACCGCGCGGCGCAGGCCCGGCATGGCGATGCCGGCCAGGCCAATGATCCAGGCCGGGTCGCCGGCGCGGGCGCGGCGGACCAGCTCGGCCCACACCTGGTTGCGGGCGCGGGCGCTGGTCGAGGGGTGCAGCAGCAGCACCCGCAGCTCATCGAGGGGCACCGGCCGGTCCGGCAGTCCGGCCGCGATCTTGGAGGCGTGCAGCGCCAGCGGCTGCGGGCCGGCGCACAGCAGCCGGAACGCGGTGTCGGCGGCGTCGAAGGGCTCCGGCGAGGCGGAGTGGTCATCCATGCGAAAGCTCCAGGTCAGAGAGGCGGACGGGAACGAAGCCCCATCCAGCCACCCCCGATTGACCTGGCGTGTACCTGCGATGTACCGCGCGCCGGCCTGGCGTGTACCTGCCGTGTACCTGGCATGTACCTGCGCCCGCCCGCCTCCGGCACGCTCGCTGCGGCCCGCCCGCCGCGCGGGCCGGCCCGCCGTCGCCGGCCGGGTACATCAGAACGCTGACCTGCACCGCCCCGGCCAGGTACATCACAGGTACACGCGAGGTACACGCCAGGTACACGGCCTGTGGTAAAAGGCCGCGCCCGTGCCCGCAAAGTCCCGGAGAAATTTTTCCGGCGAGATTCCCTGGTAATTCACGCCGCCCGGATATTTCTGCGGCGGGCGCGTGAAAAAAGGCCCCGGAAACCCGATTTATGTAATGTCAGCGCAGAAAGCGGCGGCACGCGGGACCAGCCGCCATGACACACCCCTTCAACGCAGCCGGGGATGGCCTGCCGGCCGGCCCGGTACCGGACAGCGCAGCGGCCGGGAGCCGCGCGGCCGGCGGGACAGGTCCCGGCGTGCCGCTGAGCATCTGGCCCGGCCTGCCCGCCCACGGCAACCGGGACGGCGAGCCGTGCGGCGGCCCGGTTACCGTGGCAGCCGCCCGCCGGGTCATCGACGCGTTCTCCCTCCCCGGCGACCTGGTCGCCGCCGCCGGCGGCTTGCCGGCGGTCACCGAGGCTGCGGCAGCCGCCGGCCGGCGCGTCCTCGGTCTCGCCCCCGGCCCTGCCCCGGAACGGCAGCGGCCCGGCGTCCCGGCGGCGCTGCCGCCGCCCGGGGACCCCGCCGCCGGGACGGCCGGGCTGGCCGTCGCCGGCTGCTGCGGTCCCGGCTGCTGCGGCCAGCAGCCGGGCGGCGGGGACGGGCAGGACCCCGGGCCTGTGCTTGCCGCCTGCGAGCGGGTGCTGCGCCCCGGCGGGATCCTCGCGGTCATCACCGGCCCCGCCGCCCCCGATGTCACGCTCGCCGGCACCGCCGGGAGCCTCGTCGCCGCCGCCCGCGCCGCCGGCCTGGTCTACGCCCAGCACATCGTCTTGGTCCGCGCCGAAATCGACGGCGACCGCTTCGCCCCCGCCGCCCCTGGTCCCGGCCCCGCCGCGCCCGGCGGCAGCCCCGTCCACGACGACCTTCTGGTCTTCACCAAGCCCGGAGGAGGAGTCCGCCCGTGACCACCGCCCGCCCCGAGCCCGCCCCGCGCCCGGATCACCGCCTCGCCGCCGGCCCGGACCTGCGCCTGTCGGTGTGGCCGACCGCCCAGCGCGACGCCCGCACCCAGCGCCGCGGCCGGTACCTGCCGGAGTCGACCGCCCACCCGGCGAAGATGCTGCCCGCCATCGCCGCCACCGCCATCGCCCGCTACACCGAGCCCGGGGACCTGGTCGCCGACCCGATGTGCGGCATCGGCACCACCCTGGTCGAGGCCGTCCACCTCGGCCGCGACGGCCTCGGCATCGAGTACGAGGACCGGTGGGCCGGAATCGCCGCCGCCAACGTCGCCCACGCCCGCCGCCAGGGCGCGGCCGGGACCGCCGAGGTGATCCGCGGCGACGCCCGCCAGCTCCCCGCCCTCCTCCCGCCGGGCATGGCGGGCCGCGCCGGCCTGGTCGTCACCTCCCCGCCCTACGGCCCCAGCGTCCACGGCCAGGTCAAGGCCGAGCAGCGGCACGGCCAGGCCGGCGGGGTCCGCAAGTACGACAACCGCTACGGCCACGACCCGGCCAACCTCGCCTGCCAGGGCCTGGACGAGCTGCTCGCCGGGTTCACCGCGATCCTGGCCGGCTGCGCCGTGCTGCTGCGCCCCGGCGGGCTGGCCGTCATCACCGCCCGGCCCTGGCGTCAGCACGGCGAGCTGGTCGACCTGCCCGCCGCCGTCATCGCCGCCGGCGCCCGCGCGGGCCTGACCCCGGTCGCCCGGTGCGTCGCCCTGCTCGCCGGGCTGCGCGGCGGCCGGCTCATCGCCCGGCCGTCGTTCTTCCAGCTCGACAACCTCCGCCGCGCCCGCCGCCAAGGCCACCCCTGGCATCTCATCGTGCACGAGGACATTTTGATCTTCCGCGCCCCCGGCTTTCCCGGCAGTTCACGCGAACTCAAGGGTCCTTCCCCCGGGCTCCCGCCAGCGGCTGCACGTCCTGACCGGATAGGCCAGCAGGCCGCGTGAGGGCAGGCTGGCTGGCGATAACGACCGCCACGGCATCGGCCGGGTGGCTGTGGGCGGCAGCCTGGACCTCGCCGCGACCGCAGTCCTGGATGCCCGGCGAAATGGTATCTGGGCCGGTCGGCCGCGGCACTGGCCGGCGGGATGCCAGGACAACGGCAGCGGGGGCAAGCGACCCCCGGGCGCCTGCCCCCGCGATCGCGGGCGTGCCGGTATCAGCCTCCTGGCTGGGCCGGAGCCGCCCGGCCCGAGGTGATGCCCAGCGGCACGCCGACCGTGGCCGTGTCCGGGTCATCCAGCCGGACCCGGTGGCGGGCCCCCAGATCAGCGCCGTTTTCTTCCAGCTCGGTGACCATGCCCATCGCGAACGCGACGGCCGGCCGGATCTGCTCAGGCCACCGGCCGAGATCCTGCCGGTCCCAGTTCCCGGCCAGGATCAGGCGGCCGCCCAGGACTACCCACACCTGCGCGCAGATATGCGGCAGTCCCGGCCTTCCGGCATCGGGGAGCAGCCGGACCAGCACGTCGCTGCCGTACGCGTGCAACTCGTCCCGGCGCAGGTGGCGGGCGAGGAACCCGGCCCCGGGCCGGCCGTCCAGCGACGTGATGAGCAGCCATTCACCGTCCTGCGACGGGATCTGCCCGGCCAGCGTCAAGACGTTGACGTCCTCCTCACCGTCGGCGTCGTCCAGGATGCCCGGCATCTGGCCTGCGGGTGGTGCCTGGCTGGCCCTAGGGCCTGGGGAACTGGCAGTCATGATCATTCACCTCCAGGGTTGCTGATGGGATCGCCTTGCACGCCCCGGCGAGACGCGGCCCGGGCAGGGCCGCCGGCCGGCGCTGGCATGCAGCGTCGACGATCAGCGCTCCACTTGGCGCGGGATGTCAAGTCCGGCCGCGTCAGCCAGCCGCGCGCAGGCGAGACCCCGGCGCTGTCACACGCGGTGCCTGGCAGCCGGCGGCGGGCATGACGGGGGAACTGCCGCGGGCCGCCCGTGCCCCGCGAGATGCGCCCGCCGCGAAGACGAACGAAAGCGAGCCGATCGAGGTGACCTTCAGCCCTGCCGAGCCGCAGCTGACCCCCGGCGCAGCCCGGGCCGTCCTGGCCATGCTGCTGCACGCCCGGGACAGGGCAGACCGCGCCGGGGTCCGGAGCACTTGAAGCCAGCCGACGAGTCCGGGTACCACGGTGGACCCGGCACACCGCGTGCCGGCCCGCTCCCGGCCGGCCACCTGCAGGCACGGCCCCGCACCGGATGAGCAGGCGCACGGGAAGGAAACAGATGACGGGAACCCGCTCCCGCGGCCGGCCACGCCAAGCCCGCCGGCCCGCGGATGACCTGGCTACACCACCAGCAGACGCCCTAGCCGCCACTGGCCCGGGCATCCGGATCCGGGCCGCCCAGGTAGTGTTCTACGGCCGGACCGCCCACGCCGCCGGCACCTCGGACAGCCACGCAGACCGGCACCGGCAGCTGGCCCTATGCCGCGCGGCCATAGCCGCCTACGGCGCTCAGGTGAGCGCCGGGTATTTCGACGAGGGCTGCCGCGCTGACCGCCCGTGGCACCGCCGGCCGCAGGGCCAGGCACTGCTGACCGCGCTGTCCGGCCCCGCCTGTCCGGCCTGGGTACTGGTCGCGGCCGACCCGTGGCGCCTGCTGCCGCGCCGCCCGCCGGCCGGCCGCACCGGGATCTTGCCGCAGCTCGCGCTACGGCGCGTCGTGCTCGTGCTGGCCGAAACCGGCATCTCGGTCCTGGCAGCCGGGGACTACGCCCTGCTGGGCAGGCTCATGTCCGGTCCCGCCGGCAGCGCGCTGGTAACCGACCCGGTCACCTGGCCATCTGCCCGCGACCGCTGGCCGCGCAGCACGCGGCCCGGCAGGGTCGCCGCCGGGCAGCCTCGCGGCGGTGAGCCCCGATGAGCACCGCCCCGCCGCCCGGCCCGGACCCAGCCGGGCCGGTGAAGAGGTTCGCGTTCAAGGGCCGGGTCTCCACCGAGGACAACCAGGACCCGGAAGCGTCCTACAACTGGCAGAAATCCCGCAGCCGCGCCCTGATCGAGCCGGCCAGCGGGATCATCGTCGCCGACTACTTCGATGTCGGCCAGTCCCGGTCACTGCCGTGGAAGCGCCGCCCGCAGGCCGCGCAGTTGCTCGCCGACCTGGCCGACCCGCACCGGGGCTTCGACGCGGTGGTGATCGGGGAGCCGCAGAGGGCGTTCTACGGCAACCAGTACAGCCTGGTCATGCCCGTGTTCACCCACTACGGCGTCGAGCTGTGGGTCCCCGAGGTCGGCGGGCCCATCGACCCGGACTCCGAGGCCCACGACCTGATCATGTCGGTGTTCGGCGGCCTGTCCAAGGGCGAGCGGAACCGGATCAAGCTCCGGGTCCGCGCCGCCATGTCCGCCCAGGCCGCGCTGGAGGGCCGGTTCCTCGGCGGACGGCCGCCCTACGGCTACCGGCTCGCCGACGCCGGGCCGCACCCCAACCCGGCCAAGGCCGCCGACGGCAAGCGCCTGCACAAGCTCGAACCCGACCCCGAAACCGCCTGGGTGGTCAAGCGGATCTTCGCCGAGTACCTCGCCGGGCGCGGCCTGTTCGCCATCGCCGAGGGACTCACCCGCGACCAGATCCCCTCCCCGTCCCAGCACGACCGGGCCCGCAACCCGCACCGCACCGGCGAAGGCTGGTCCAAGTCCGCCGTCCGCGCCATCGTGACCAACCCCCGCTACACCGGCCGGCAGGTCTGGAACAAGCAGCGCAAGGACGAGATCCTCCTGGACGTCAACGACGTCGCTGCGGGCTATGAGACCCGGATGCGCTGGAACCAGGCCAGCAGCTGGATCTGGTCCGACACCATCGCCCACGAGCCCCTGATCCCTGACGGGGACTTCGAGGCCGCGCAGGCCATCATGGCCGGGGCCGGGCGCGCCCGGCGCAGCCGCCGCGAGGTACACCAGCGGGTCACTCACCCCTACGTCCTGCGCGGGCGGCTGCACTGCGGGTACTGCGGACGCCGGATGCAAGGCCAGTACAGCAACCACGAGCCCTACTACCGCTGCCGATACCCAAAGGAATACGCCCTGGCCAGCCACGTCCGCCACCCCGGCAACGTCTACCTCCGCGAAGCGGACCTGCTGCCCGCCATCGACAACTGGCTCGTCACCATCTTCGCGCCGCACCGGCTCGAGCAGACCATCCGCGAGATGCAAGCCGCCCAGGAGCCCGCCACCCCCGTCCCGGCTCCGGCCGCGCAGGATGTCCAGGCCGTCATCGCCGACTGCGACGCCCGGCTCGCCCGCTACCAGGCAGCCCTCGACGCCGGAGCCGACCCCCAGGCCGTCGCCGAATGGACCCGCCAGGTCAAAGCCGAGCGCGCCGCCGCGCTCGCCCGCGACGCCAGCCAGCCCCGTCAGCCGGCCTTCGGCAGGCTCACCGAAGACGACATCCGCGCCCTCATCACCGGCCTGGGCGACCTGCGAGCCGTCGTCCGCGGCGCCGAGCCCGCCGTCAAGGCGGCCATCTACGAGCAAATGAGGCTCAAGGTCACCTACCTGCCCGGAGAAGACAAAATCCGGGCTGACGTGACGATCAGCCCGGAGACATTCGTGCAGGAAGACGCCCAATATGGGGCAATGGGTCGTGTCCGAGGGGGGACTTGAACCCCCATGCCCTATACGGGCACTAGCACCTCAAGCTAGCGCGTCTGCCTATTCCGCCACCCGGACGCGCGATGCGGGGTACGCATCGGCTGGCTTACCTTAGCAAACCGAACGGCCTCAGGCGAGTGCGCAGGACCGTGAATCTTCGCACGCCCCCGAGCCGCCCGGCCCAGGCGACGACACGGGCGGCCCGCCCCAAAGGCATGACCGGGTGCGACGATAGTGCGGTGACAGCGAACCAAGTAACCGCGCAGGACGAGGTCGTAGACATCTGCCGTGACCTGGTCAGGATCGATACGTCGAACCCGGGGGACCACTCGGGTCCCGGTGAGCGCCTGGCCGCCGAGCACGTGGCCGGGCTCCTGGCCGAGGTGGGGCTTGATCCGGTGGTCCTGGAGTCGCACCCAAAGCGCACCAGCGTGGTGGCGCGGATCAGCGGCCGGGACAGCTCCCGGCCCGGGCTGCTCGTGCACGGCCACCTCGACGTGGTGCCGGCGAGCGCGCCGGACTGGCGGCACGACCCGTTCTCCGGGGAGATCGCCGATGGCTGCGTGTGGGGCCGCGGCGCGATCGATATGAAGGACATGGACGCGATGATGCTTGCGGTGGTGCGGCAGCGGCTGCGCGAAGGCCGCCCGCCGGCCCGCGACATCGTGCTCACGTTCACCGCCGACGAGGAAGCCGGGGGCACCTGGGGTGCCCGCTGGCTGGTGGACAACCATCCCGGCCTGTTCGAGGGCGTCACCGAGGCGGTCGGGGAGGTCGGCGGCTTCAGCATGACCCTCGGGAGCCAGCGGCTCTATCTTCTGCAGACCGCGGAGAAGGGCATGGCCTGGCTGCGGCTGATTGCGCGTGGCAGGGCCGGGCACGGCTCGATGGTGCAGCCGGACAACGCAGTGACCGAACTGGCCGAGGCGGTCGGCAGGCTCGGTCGGCACGAGTGGCCGACCCGGCTCATCCCTTCTGTCCAGGCTTTCCTGGAAGGTGTCTGCGACGCACTCGACATCGAATTTATCCCGAACGATCCCACTCAGGCGCTCAGTAAAATCGGCGCGGTATCCCGCGTTATTGGCGCAACGCTAAGGAATACGGTAAATCCGACAGTTCTCCGTGCTGGGTACAAAGTTAATGTTGTCCCGCAGACCGCGACCGCCGAAGTCGACGGCCGTTTCCTTCCGGGTTACGAAGAGGAGTTCTTCGACGAGCTTGACCGGGTGCTCGGGCCGAGCGTGACACGCGAGTTCATCCACACCGACATAGCAGTGGAAACAACTCCGGACGGAGACCTGTACGCCGCGATGACCAGCGCCCTCCTCGCCGAGGACCCAGGCGCGCGGGTGATCCCCTACTGCCTGTCGGCGGGTACGGACGCCAAATCGTTCAGCCGGCTCGGCATGCGCTGCTTCGGTTTCACCCCGCTGCGATTGCCGCCAGATCTGGACTTTTCCGGAATGTTTCACGGCGTCGACGAACGCGTTCCTGTCGAAGGACTTCGTTTCGGTGTTCGTGTCCTGGACGGATTTCTCGATCGCTGTTAGCGCTTAACCTTAGGTCAGAGCTGTATACGGCAAACACGGCATTGCCGGCGGGTTCCTTAATTCCGCGTTTTGCGCGCCGTCAGTACTCCTTGTGATGTTAAAGTTACGCCCTGTACTCGGGACGGGTGTTAGCCGTCCTCCCGGGTGCGGCAACCCCTCGCATCACCATCCATCAAGGAGAACCCATGCGTCCGTGGGCATCATGGACATCGAAGACGGCTCTGCTTGCCGCCGGCTTCGCGGCCGCCGGAGGCGGTTTGTCCAGCGTGGCCCTCGCCGGTACCGGCGGCAGCAGCACCTCGGGCAACGCTTCAGTGCTCAGCAACAACAAGCTCCTCGCGCCGGTCAGCATTCCCGCCAGCATCTGCGATAACGCAGGTGCCCTGCTCGGCATCGCCCGCGCCGACTGCCTGGGCGGCGCCACCGCCAACCTGCCCGCGCCTGGCCCATCGCAAACGGGCCTGTCCGGTGTGGCCAGCGGGAACGTGTCGGTCGGCAGTGGCAATGAGGTCAGCATTCCGGTCAGCATCCCCCTCGACGTCTGCGGTAACGCGGCCGCCGTGCTCGGCGACTCAACCGCGGGCTGCGCGGGCGGCGCGATGACCGGTAACACGAATAACCGGTCAGCCGGAAGCGTGATCCCCGGAAGCGTGATACAGAGCGCCGTGGTGCCCGTGACATCAGCGCTCGGCGCCGCCGGGCCGCTGGCGGGACTCCAGCCGGTGTCCGGCCTGACGCCGCTGTCCGGCATGACCGGAAGCAACGGCCGCCCTACCACCCTCGGGATCTTCGGGGCGGGTGGCATGTCCGCACTGGGGCCGGGACCGGGCAGCACCTTTGATAACACGCCCAGCGCCGGCTCAGGCGCGGGCGATGCGAACGTTCCGGCCGCGTCTCAGCTGGCCGGACCCGGGGACCTGCCTGGCCTCGCGGACCTGCCCTCGCTGGCCGGTCTGGCCAACATGCCCGCCCTGAATGGCGTAACGGAGGGCGGCATTCCCATGCCGGGGACCGCGCTGAGCGCGGCGAACACCCCGGGTATGAGCAGTGATTCCTTCGCGGCCCTCGCCGTCGGCGCCTTGCTGGCTGGTGCATCCGCGCTGAAAATCGCCGGCTGTCGCGCACGCGACCGCAAGGCGGGGATTGGAGTAGCGATATGAAGAAAGTTAGGTGGGTATCGGCTACGGCCGGCACGGCGCTCGTCGCCGCCACGTTCGCGCTGCCGGGCGCGGGCGTGGCCTATGCCTCGGGCAACGGCAATGTCACCGGCAACGGCAACGTCTCGCTCCTGTCGGGGAACACGATCTCGGCGCCGATCAGCGCGCCGGTCAACCTGTGCGGCATCTCGCTCGCGGTGCTCGGCTTCGCGAACTCGGGCTGTGCCGGCGGGGCCAGCACGGATGTCGTCAGCCCGCCCTCCGGCGGCGGCGCGGGCAACGGCAATGTCACGGGCAACGGCAACGTCTCGACCGGCTCGGGCAACACGATCTCGGTGCCGGTCAGCACGCCGGTGAACATCTGCGGTGTCTCCGTGGCGGAAGCCGGCTTCGCGAATTCCCATTGCGTCGGCGGGGCCCACACCCGGGTTACCGAATCATCCGGCACGTCCGGTCCAGGCAACGGCAATGTCACGGGCAACGGCAACGTCTCGACCGGCTCGGGCAACACGATCTCGGCGCCGGTCAGCGCGCCGGTGAACGTCTGCGGCGTCTCGCTCGCGCTTCTCGGCTTCGCGAACTCCGGCTGCGTCGGCGGGGCCAGCACTAACGTGGCCGGCGCGACCACCACGGACAATGGCAATGTCACGGGCAACGGCAACGTCTCGACCGGCTCGGGCAACACGATCTCGGTGCCGGTCAGC
>Ga0137391_10001522_pt1 | contig 16886 bp, 12 predicted proteins | sample 15con2h24BmetaG_FD_101399 | JGI IMG/M metagenome (GOLD analysis project Ga0137391, IMG submission 101399) | Vadose zone soil microbial communities from Angelo Coast Range Reserve, California, USA - 15con2h2.4B metaG | ecosystem: Environmental > Terrestrial > Soil > Vadose zone > Saprolite...
GGCCGTGATCTTGCCAGGCCACGCGGTCGGGCCCGGCCCGGGGCGCCGCGTCGCCGCAACTACAGCAGTGGTCCATTCACACACACCAGACTGCGTGAATGGACCACTGCTGTAGTTCGCTGCCGGCCGTGGCGAGGACCGCCAGGCTGCTGATCTTCATCAGAAACTACTTTGAATAACCCCCATCGGCTGGCACTGCCACCGCGCGCCCGTTAGGCATCCTTCTTCTTGTCTTTGTCTTGCGGGGCCTCGGGAAGGTGCCAGCGGAACGGGGCGATCAGCCGGTCGAGCGATGCCTGCGGGCCCCATGACCCTGGCGCGTACCGCTCTACCGGGGGCGGGCTCTCCAGCAGCGGTGCCGAGATCTCCCACAGGCGCTCGATGCCGCCGGAGCTTGTGAACAGGGACTGATCACCGATCATGGCCTCGAGGATGAGCCGCTCGTAGCCCTCGAGGGCGTTCCCGGCGGCGAACGAGTCGCCATAGCTGAAGACCATCGTGGCGGCGCCGAGGCACATCTCGGGCCCTGGTTCCTTGGCGAGGAACCTGACGGCGATCGAACCGGGATCGGCGAAGTCGATGACGACCTCGTTCCGGCGGCCCGTCGGTATGTCCTTCTTGTGCGCACGGAACATCCGCAGCGGCGGCTCATGGAAGCCGAGCGTCACCACCTGCCTGCTGGCGCCCAGGCTCTTTCCCGAGCGCAGGAAGAACGGGACCCCCGCCCACCGCCAGTTCTCGATCTCGGCCCGCACCGCCACCATGGTCTCTGTCTGGGAATCGGGTGCCACGCCCGGCTCGCCGCGGTAGCCCTCGTACTGGCCCCGCACGACGTGGCGTACATCAATCGGCTTGAGCGCGTCAAAGACCTTGCCCTTCTCATCCCGCAGCTGCCTGGCGCCCAGCGAGGTGGGGGGCTCCATGGCCACGAAGCCGAGGACCTGGAAGAGGTGGGTCACGATCATGTCGCGGTAGGCGCCGGTCTTGTCGTAGAAGTCGGCCCGCCCCTCGATGGAGAGCGTCTCCGGCACGTCGATCTGGACGTAGCGGATGTGCTCGCGGTTCCAGATCGGCTCGAACAGGCCGTTGGCGAAGCGGAAAGCCAGGATGTTGTCGACGGATTCCTTGCCGAGGAAGTGATCGATCCGGAAGATCTGCGACTCGTCGAAGACGGCGTGCACTACCTTGCTGAGCGCCCGGGCCGACTGGAGGTCCGTGCCGAAGGGCTTCTCGATGATGACGCGCGCCCCGCGGGCCAGGCCGGCCGCACCGAGCATGGACACCACGGACCCGAAGGCCACCGGCGGGACGGCCAGATGGAAGAGCCTGCCTGGCGAGCCGCCGATGTCCTTCTCGGCGCGCTGGACCGCGGTCACGAGCGCGGCGGTGCTGCCCGGCTCCGCGCTGGCGAACGAGAGCGCCCGCGCGAAGGCGTCCCAGGCTTCGCCCGCCGGCTTGCTGATCCCGAACTCGGCTACCGACTGGCGGGCGTGCTCACGGAACTGCTCGTCGGTGAGCGCCGCGCTCGGCGGCGCCGCGCCGATGATGCGGTACTTGTCCGGCAGCAGGCCGGCCACGGCCAGGTGGAAAAGCCCCGGCAGCAGCTTGCGCCTGGCCAGGTCACCGGTGGCCCCGCACAGGACGATGACGTGATCGTCGGGGCGCGGCACGGATCCGCGGGCGGACGCGCGGTTGGCGGCGGTACTCATCGGGCCTTCTTCTCCGCGTGCCCGCCGAACTCCGAGCGCATGGCCGAGAGGATCTTGCCGGTGAAGGCGCCGTTGTCGCGCGACTCGAAGCGCTCGTAGAGGGAAGCCGAGATCACGGATGCCGGCACGCCGGTGTCAACGGCGGCGAGCACCGTCCAGCGGCCCTCGCCCGAGTCGGATACGTGGCCGCTGAAGTCGCCGAGGTCCGGGGACTTGGCGAAGGCGGCGGCGACGAGGTCGACGAGCCATAAGCCGACCCCTGCGCCGCGGCGCCACACCTCGGCTACCTCGCCGGGTCGATCGTGTACTGATAGGCCTCCGGGGTGCGCAGCGGGGCCGTCTCAGCGTCGATCTGCTCCTGATGCTTGCCGGCGTCGGCATGCTCGATGATGCTGAGCCCTTCGGCGATGGCGGCCATCATGCCGTACTCCACGCCGTTGTGGACCATCTTGACGAAGTGGCCGGCGCCGCTCGGGCCACAGTGCAGGTATCCCTCCTGAGCGGTGCCGCCGGCCTTCCGGCCGGGGGTCGGCTCGGCGCTGCCCGGGCCGGGGGCGATGGTGCGCAGCAGCGGGCCGAGGCGGGTGACTGGCTCCTGGTCTCCGCCGATCATCAGGCAGTAGCCCCGGTCAAGCCCCCAGACGCCCCCGCTCGTCCCGACGTCCACGTAGTGGATGCCGTCAGCCTTGAGCTGGCTGGCCCGGGTGATGTCGTCGCGGTAGTAGGAGTTGCCGCCGTCGATCACGATGTCACCCGGGTCGAGCAGCGGGCGGAGCTCGTCGAGCGTGGGCTGGACGATGCCAGCGGGCACCATGATCCACAGGGCCCGTGGCTTCTCCAGCTTGCCGACGAAGCCGGCGAGGCTGGTGGCGCCGTCGGCGCCGTCGGCCTGCAGCTGCTTGACCGCCTCGGCGTTGACGTCATAGGCCACGCAGCGGTGGCCGTCGCGAAGGAGCCGGCGGACGAGGTTCGAGCCCATCCGGCCGAGCCCGATCATCCCGAGCTGCATCGGCTTGTCTGTTGGCATGGTTCGTTCAGCCTTCCCGCGTCTTCAGCGAACGGTATCGACGGATCAGTGCGTTGGTGGACGAGTCGTGGCCGAGGGCCGGCTCGCCGTCGCTCTCGAGCTCAGGGATGATCCGCCTGGCCAGCACCTTGCCAAGTTCCACGCCCCACTGGTCGAACGAGTCGATGTCCCAGATGGAACCCTGGGTGAACACGCTGTGCTCGTAGAGAGCGATCAGGGACCCGAGCAGCCGCGGGGTGAGGACCTCCGCAAGCAGCACGCTGGTCGGGCGGTTGCCTTCCATGACGCGGTGCGGAACCACGTGCTCCGGGGTGCCCTCGGCCCGGACCTCCTCCCGCGTCTTGCCGAACGCCAGGGCCTCGGCCTGGGCGAACACGTTCGATGACAGTATGTCGTGGTGGCTGCCCAGCGGGTTGAGCGACTTGCCGAACCCGATGAGGTCGACGGGTATGAGCTTCGTCCCCTGGTGGATGAGCTGGTAGAAGCTGTGCTGCCCGTTGGTGCCCGGCTCGCCCCAGAAGACGGCGCCTGTCTGATAGTCAACCGGGCGCCCCGCCAGGCGTGCGTGCTTGCCGCTTGACTCCATGGTCAGCTGCTGCAGGTAGGCGGGGAACCGCTTCAGGTACTGCTCATACGGCATGACGCCGACCGTCTGGGCGCCGAAGAAGTCGCCGTACCAGACGCACAGCAAGCCCATCAGCACGGGAAGGTTGGCGTGCAGCGGGGCCGTGGCGAAATGCTCGTCCATCGCGTGGAACCCCGCCAGCATCTCCGCGAACCTGTCCGGGCCTACCGCCACCATGGTGGACAGGCCGATGGCCGAGTCCATCGAGTAGCGGCCGCCCACCCAGTCCCAGAACCCGAACATGTTGGCCGTGTCGATGCCGAACCCGGCGACCAGCTTCTCGTTGGTGGACACTGCCACGAAGTGCCTGGCCACCGCCGCGCGGTGCTGGCCCGGTTCGACGCCAAGTTCCCTGAGGACCCAGTCCCGGGCCGAGGCGGCGTTGGTGAGGGTCTCGAGCGTGCCGAACGTCTTGGAGGAGATGATGAACAGCGTCTCGTCGGCCGCCAGGTCCCGGGTCGCCTCAACGAGATCGGTGGCGTCCACGTTGGAGACGAACCGGAAGGTCAGGTCCCGCTGGGAGTAGTGGCGCAGCGCCTCGTACGCCATCACAGGGCCGAGGTCGGAGCCGCCGATGCCGACGTTGATCACGTTGCGGATCCGCTTGCCCGTGTGGCCCGTCCACTGCCCGGACCGCACCCGCTCGGCGAAATGGCGCATCCGGTCCAGGACCTCGTGGACTTCCGCCACGACGTCCACGCCGTCGACCACGAGCGACGCGCCGCGGGGCATGCGGAGGGCCACGTGCAGGACGGCACGGTCCTCAGAGACGTTGATGTGCTCGCCACGGAACATCTGGTCGCGGCGCTCCTGCACGCCCGACTCTTCGGCCAGCTCCGTCAGCAGCCGGATGGTCTCGTCCGTGATCAGGTTCTTCGAGTAGTCGAGGTAGAGGCCGGCTGCCTCCGCCGTCAGCCGCTCCCCGCGTCCTGGATCCTCGGCGAACAGATCGCGCAGGTGATGATCGGCGATCTCGGCGTAGTGGCGCTGGAGCGCCTTCCACGCCTTACGCTCCCGGAGGGGCGCTACGGGCATGTTGCCTCCTTCATCAGCAGCAGTCAAAGTACCGTCTCCGGGCAAGGATGAACGTGTGCTGCGGTCGAGGGTCTTCCTGGGTGGCCAGGCGGTGTCGATGCTTGGCGATGGTCTCGCCATTCTGGCCATCCCGCTGCTGGTGCTCCAGCTGACACGCAGCCCCGCGCTGGCCGTGCTCGCGTCCTTGCCGCGCAGTGTCGGCTACCTGGCCGCCGGGATTCCCGCCGGGATCCTGGCCGACCGGCTCGACCCCTGGCGGGCGCTGATCAGCGCCGATCTCATCCGTGCGCTGATCTTCCTGGCACTCTTCGTGCTGACCAGCTCGGCTGTGGCCTCGGCCTGGCTGATCCTGTCCCTGGCCTTCGCGGCCGGTGCGGTGACCGTGTTCTTCGATACCGCGCTTGCCATCGCCGTCCGGGATGTATTCGCTGGCCCGCGGCTGGTTCCGGCGAACTCGTGGCTGGAATCGGCCAACCAGGGCGGCCAGATCATCGGGCCGGGCGCGGCGGGGCTGCTTGCCGCCGCCGGCCTGCTGCACGTGTCGATGCTGATCGATGCTCTGACGTTCCTGGTCTCGCTCGCCTCGCTGGCGGCTGTCCGGGGCGGTTACCGGGCCATGCCCCGGTCACGGCGGTCAGGCCGGTCCTTCGCCGCGGTCTCCTTTGCCGCGCTGCGCCGTGAGCTTGCCGAGGGAATCAGGTACCTGGCGGCAACCCGGCTGCTGTTCACGCTGATGCTGTTCATGCTGGTGCTGAACCTGTGCCTTGGCGCTGACAAGCTCCTTGTCTTTTTCGCCAGGAACACCCTGCACCTGCCGCCAGGGCAGGCCGGTCTCGTCGTCGGGGCAGGGGGCGCTGGCGGGCTCCTCGGAGCGGCGGGCACGAGCCTGCTGTGCCGGCGGCTCGGCCCCCTGCCAGTCGTGGCACTCTGCGCGGCGGTATCGGGAATCGCGCTGATCCTGATCAGCGCGGCCACCGCGGGGCCGACGCTCCTGGCCGGGAACCTGCTCTACACGTGGGCGATCATCGCGGCGAGCGTGACGCTGCGCGCGCTCCGGCAAGCTCTCGTCCCACGGGATCTGCTCGGCCGGGTGACCGCCGCGTGGCGGCTGGCCAGCCAGGCGGTCACCCTCGCGGGCGCCGTCCTGGCCGGGGCCATGGCAGGGTTGCTTGGTAATGACCCCAGGCCCGTATTCGCGGCGGCCGGAGCCCTGACGGTGCTCAGCACCAGCGTCGCGTGGCTGGCGGGATTGCGGAAGGAGGACGCCTCGAGCATCGCCGCGTCCCTGCTCGCCAAGTGAGATCAGCGTCCAAAGGCCGCGATCAGCGCGGCCACCGTTCCGCTCGATCCCGGACCGTCTCGTTCACAAATCCGTGCCACGTTGACTCGCTGACCTGGGTGCTTCTGCATCTCCCCCGTCCTCCTCGTAGCTGCCATCCCCTTGGCCGTGACCGACGCGCCAAGGCTCGCGAAGCGACCGCACAGCGGCCCGGCCTTGACTCGACGGACTCGGCCGAGATCATCGTGCAGCGAGGAAAGCAGCGAGTGTCACGAGTCATTCGAGGGCAAGCCGACCCGGACCGCAGGGAGCGCCCCCGCTGGAGGCGCATGAACTAACGGCCACCCGCTACAGGCCGAGGTTTCGGTATATCTCGCGACGGTGCCCCACGGCCGCGACGATGACGACGCGGGCTTGATCATCCACGGCGTAGATCACGCGGTAGTCGCCAGAGCGCACGCGCAGGTACGGCCGATGACCGGTCAGGGGCAGAAAACCGGGGGGACGCGGATCGATGGCCAGGCTATCGATGACCTGGGCGACCGCTTTACGCACAAGCGGCTCTAGCTGCCGCAGCGAGCGGCGAGCACGCGGCCGGACATCAATGGTGTAGGGGGCCACGTCAGGAAACCCTACAGATTAAGCTCTGCCTTGACTTGCTCCCAGGGGATCGACTCGCCGGGCTCGTCCATCGCGGCGTCAGCCTCGGCGGCGTCCTCCGCGTCCTCGGCGGCGCGAAGAGCCTCGATCACTGATTCGGGGACGATGGCGGCCACGCGCTCGCCGTGGATGGTGAGATGGGTGATGACGCCACGTCGAGCCAGTTCGACGGCCTGCTCTACGGCTGGGCTGCTGACCGGAAGGTCATGTGCGGGCTCGCTCATGTAGACAACTGTACTAAGCGAGGGTACAAACGCGGAGAGCCGTACTGAGATAATCGCTGTGTCGGGCATATGCCTGCCCGGACCGTCGCGGCGGGTCGGTGCCGGAGGTGCCGCACGCCCGGCGCGGGGGGGGGGCCGGGCGCGGCGGCGCGGAGCGGCGCCGCTCTTGATCAAGATCCCGTTCACAAATCCGTTCACAAACCGCATGCAAAAGGCCCCTTCCTGGATCGGAAGGGCCTCTGACCTGGTAGCGGGGGCAGGATTTGAACCTGCGACCTCTGGGTTATGAGCCCAGCGAGCTACCGAACTGCTCCACCCCGCGTCGTGTGCCTTAACTTTATGGGCACCCGCAGCAGGAAGCAAATCGGGACGGGGCGGCTGGCAGGCGCCGCATGAGGCCGACGCACCGGGCCGACGCACCGGGCCGTACGTACTGCCAGCTGAGCAGGCTGTCGGTACGCTGGCCGCGTGCTGCGCCATCTCCGCGCCAATCCCTGGCTCCGGGCAGGGCTCGTCGCCATCGCCGTCGGCTTCGCCGGCTATGGCCTCGCCTCGGAGTGGCCGCAGGTACAGGATGCGCTGCACCGGCTCGCCTGGTACGACGTGCTCGGGGCACAGTGCGCGGCGCTCGCGGGACTGGGCTGCATGATGCTCGCGTGGCGCACGCTGCTGGCCGGCCTGGGCTCGCCGCTGACCCGGCCGACGGCGACCAGGGTGATGTTCATCGGCCAGCTCGGCAAGTACCTGCCGGGGGCTCTGTGGGCGCTCGCCGCGCAGGTCGAGCTTGCCCGCGACTACGACGTCCCGCGCCGCCGCTCGGTGACCGCCACGCTCGTCAGCATGGCGATCACGCTCGCCGTCGGCCTGATCATGGCGGCGGTTACGCTCCCGCTCACCTCGGCGAACGCGGCGCGGCACTACTGGTGGGTACTCGCCTGCACGCCACTGATCCTGGTCGGGCTGTATCCCCCGGTCACCAGGCTCGGCCTCGACCTGGTGCTCAGGATCGCCCGCAGGCCGCCGCTCGAGAAGCCCGTCAGCCTGCCCGGTATGGCCCGCGCGCTGGCCTGGACGACGACCGGCTGGCTGCTTTACGGCCTGCACTCCTGGCTGCTTGTCAGCGACGTGGCCCGGGACAGCACCCGTGTCCTGCTGATGTCGATGGGCGCCTACGCGCTCGCCTGGGCAGCCGGGTTCCTTATCGTCGTCTTCCCCGGCGGCATCGGCCCGCGCGAGCTGGCACTGATCGCCGCGCTCGCCCCCGTCATGCCCCGCGCCGCGGCCCTCGTTATCGCGCTGGTCTCGCGCGTGGTCATGACGATCGGCGATCTGGCCTGGGCAGGACTCGGATTCGCGATCGGCCGCCGGGCCGTGCCGACGGGGCAAGGCCACACAGCACATCCAGGTAGGCGGCCCAGTGCGGCTCCGGATCCAGTTCCCGGATCCCCGAACGCAACCGGGCAGCCTCCCCTGGCGCGCTGATCCTTTCCAGCGCGCGCACCAGGTCGTCCACATCCGCGGGCTCGCAGGTCAGCCCGTCGATCCCGTCCCTGACGTGTTCGGCGAGCGAGCCGGTCCGCGTCGCGATCACCGGGACGCCGTGGGCGTGGGCGAGCCAGCCGTTCTGTGACGCGGTGGCAGCGCGGTACGGCAGCACGAGCGCGTCCGCGCGCGCGAACAGGTCAGCGATCTGGTCCGCCGCAACGTACCCGGGCCGCAGCTCGACCCTGTCACCGAGGCCGAGCTCGGCGATCAGCGCCTTCGTCTCCGCAACGCCGCCCCAGAACTCCCCCGCGACGGTCAGGGTCAGCCCGCGCGGCCCGCGCGCGAGCGCGTGCAGCAGCACGTCAAGCCCCTTGTACGGCCGGACGATGCCAAAGAAGAGCAGGTGCAATCCCGCTCCCGGTCCAGACCGGTCTAGACCGGTCTGGCCGCTGGCCGTTTGGTGTGGATGCCGCGCTGGTGTAGCTAGAACTGCACTAGTGAGGCATCCACACGAATGGCTGGCAGGGTGGCTCTCGACCCGGGGCGCGGCGGCGGGGCCGGGCGGCGGGCCGGGCCTCGTGGTGGCAGGCGGCAGCGCGCGCTCCCGTTCGGTATATGCATGGGAGTGCGGCAGGTGCGGGGGCATCCGCGCGACAGCGACCCGCGTCGCCGGGGCAAGGACGCGGGCAGTCGCTGCCTGCTCAGCGGAGTGGGTGAGCGCAGCGCCCGTCCTGCGAAGCAGTGCCCTGGTCAGTGCCACGTCCCCCGGCCTGCGCTCGTGCGGCAGCACGTTGTGGCAGATCGCAACGGTGGCGGGGCCTGCTTGCCTGGGGGGACGACTCCTCAGGGCCCCCCGCGGGCTCGCGCGCCTGCTGAGGCCGGCCAGGATCCCCAGGTAGGCAGGCACCTGGACTGGCGAGAGCAGCACTACCGCGACAAGATCGAACCCGCGTAGCCGACGGCCCGTGGCGAGCCAGCCGTCCGGACGCCACCAGGACAGCGACCGCCGGGTCCGGGGATAGGGCTCGCCCTCAGCTACCTCGACGGTCTGCTGTCCGGGATAGAGCCACGCTGGATACTGCGCCCGCCAGGATTCGATCACCACGTCGTGCCCTGCGGCGGCAAGACGGTGCGCGAGCTCGGTGGTATGCCGCGCGCCGCCGCCCTTGTACGGGTGGGCAGGCCCGATCAGCGCGATCCGCACGGCCCCTGCCCCTTTGCCGAGCCCGGCGTCGTGACCGTCACGAGTCGCCCCGGGAGCGGACGATCAGGTCGGCAAGCAGGGCGAGCGAGGCGATGAGCAGCCCGGTCACGAAGATCAGCACCGTGTTGATCGCGAAGTAGAGCGGGTGCACGACCATGTCGAAGATGCCCTTGGCAACGCCCAGGCAGAGCAGGAACAAGGCGGGCGGCATCAGTACCTTCAGCGGATTGAAGTACATCACCATCCGCAGCACCTGAAGTACATACCGGTACGCGTCGGAAAGAAAATGAAATTTCGACACGCCCGCCCGCTTGGCATATTCGATCGGGATGTACCGCACGTCATGCTCGTTCGAGAGGAACGCGAGCGTGATCGTCGTGACGCAGGAGAAGCCCGCCGGCAGCAACCGCAGGTAGGGCATCGCGACGGCGCGGCGGAACGCCCGCAGGCCGGAGTTCAGGTCGGGGATCTCCGCATTGGTCAGCCGCTCGGCGAGCTTGCGGATGAACCATTTCGCCGGAACCCGGACGAGCTTGTGCCGCCCCTCCTCGCTGGTCCGGGCCCCGACCACCTGATCCACGGCCGGGTCGGTGCCCAGGATGGTGACCAGCTCGGGGATCCGCTCGTTCGGGTACGTCATGTCGGCGTCGGTCCAGACGACGATCTCCCCCCTGGCCTGCTGGGTGCCGATCCTGCGCACGGTGCCTGAGCCGCCGTTACGCCGGAAGGCGGCGATGCGCAGCCGCGGGTAGTCCGGCTCGGCGCTGCGAAGCGCGGCCAGGGTGCCGTCGGTCGACGCGTCGTCGATCGCGATCAGCTCATAGGAGTATGCGCTCGCGTCCATCGCGCGGCAGATCCGCTCGACTTCGAGCAGCACATGGTCCTGCTCGTTGAAGCAGGGCAGCACGATCGAGACATGCGGCGCCACTGACTCAGGAACCGCCGCCTCAGAAACCGCTGCTGCCTCAGGAACCGCCGCCGCCTCAGGAACCGCATCAGAAGCCCGCCCGGGACCCGGCTCACGAGCCGGCTGAACGGATGCCACGCTGGCTGCCATGGGAGTACTCACGCCCGGCGAGAATACTCCGCTTCGCGGGGTACCCGCGTGATCAGCTAAGGCAGGGCGTCCGACAGATACACGGTGTAGTGGATCAGCCAGGTCCTGGAAGGCGGCTGCGTCAGCTCGTGCGTGTCCTGCGTCGTCAGGAGGTTGAGCACCTCACGGGCGCTCCCGCCGTAGGCGGCGAGCTGTCCTGGCTGCCCGGCGAGCAGCACAGGACGCCTGCCCGCCCGCTCGATCCCCGCGACCACCGGCTGCAGGGAAAGCGGCGTGGGGTTGTCCAGGCGCCCGGTCGGCGTGTCGCACATACCGCGGATGACCTGGGCGAACCGGTCGGCGGTAAGCGGATCCACGATCACCACGGACGCGTTCGGGCCGATCCCGGCGCACAGCCCGCGCACCGCGGTCAGCTCACCGCGGCTCGTGCGCTTGAACGCGAGACCGTTCGCGGTCAGCCGATGTGCGCCATGTGCGCCGCGCGCCAGCCCGATGCCGAACGTCGTCACCGCGGTGGGCACGAGCAGGGCCGCGACGCAGCACGTCACGACCGACGACCTGGCAACGCGTCCAGCGCCGCGCTCCCGCGCCTGCCGGGTCAGCCATCTCGCCGTCCACACCGCGCAGAGGATCATGCCGGGCAGGACCACCGGCACAAGCCGGCGGCTGGCCCACGGCTGGTCAGCGATGATCCCCGGGCGCCATAGGACGGTCCCGGTCACCCAGCCGATGATCATCAAGGGCAGCGCCCAGACTCGCGCGACGGCTCCGGGGTCGCGCCAGGTCAGCAGCGCGCGCAGGGACCGCCGTGCGAGCGGGGCGAGGCCGAACGCGCCGAGCAGCACGGCGGGTACCCCGATATACCAGATCACCCAGTACAGGCTGTCCTCCGCGTACTGCCGCCGCGGGTCGGCGGGCAAGTGCGCGAGCCTCTGCAGCGCCGCGATGTAAGCAATCGTCGCCGGATCTTTCTCCCCCCGCACGGTCTGAACGTAAGGGCGGACCGCGAAGCCGATCACGGCGAGCACGGTCAGCGCGGCGACCAGCCCGGGAAGCCACCGCAGCGGGCGCCTGCCGAGCAGCCGCCGCGCCCGGCCGCGCAGCCGGCGGAAGCTGGCAGGCGCGGCCACCGCCAGCGCCCCGGCCGCGAACACGGCGGCGATCAGGCCGAGCGGCCGCAGGGAGGATGCGAGCGAGTCCAGGTAGGGCCGCGAGAGCAGGTATCCGTCCGCGAACCCGTATCCAAGGCCAATGACAAGCCCTATCCCGAACGGGAGCGCCTGTGCCCGTCTTGCCGCAAGCAGCACCGCCAGGAAGGGCAGGACCGGCAGCAGGTCGCTGGTCCCGTCGATGCGGACGAGCGTGGACAGGCCGAGTGCAAGGCCGCCGAGCGTGGCCAGCGTTACCGTCGGGCTCGGCCCGTCACGCCAGCTCGAGCCATGACGGGGGGTCCTGCCAGCCGACCCGCGACGCCGACCGGGCCAAGCGCGAGCGTCTGGTGCGATGACCAGCGAGTCGATCAGCATGCAAAGGCCGCCGAACAGCAGGAGCTGCGCAAGCGGCTCGCTGAACGTGGACCGGCTCGTGTACTGCTCGGGCAGGGTCAGCGCCAGCACGAGCGCGCCGACGGGCGCCCAGCGTTTCCCCGCCAGCCGGCCGACGAGACCGCCGAACGTGAGCACGGCGCACGCGCCGAGCAGCGGTCCCATCACGAGCGCTGCCGCGGTCCCGCCGGTCCAGAACCCGGCGGCGAGCACGATCGGCAGCCCCGCCATGAACTGGGGCACCACGGTGGTGCCGCGGGAGTAGAAGCCGAGGCTGGTGAAGGTGAGGCCAGGATGGGCGCCGCCGAACGCCGGGCCCGACTGCGGGATATGGACCGAGCCGTGCTGCGCGATCCAGTAGCCGAATTGCAGGTATGTCCCTGGATCACGGATGACGATGACCTGCTGCGAGTTCATCAGGATCTGCCACGCGGCGAAACCGGCCGCCACCGCTACCGTGCCGGCCAGTGCCCACCATGGCACCCCGGTGCGGCGCCTGCCCGCCGCGGCCATTCCGCGCAGTGCACGTCCGGGCAGTGCCAGTCCGCTCAGTGCCAGTGCGCTCAGTGCCAGTCCGCTCAGTGCCAGGCCGCGCGGCACCCGCGTGAACCTGTGGAAGTTTCGTGGCCTGGAGGGCTTTGCGGGCGTCACGGCCTCGTCTGCCCCGGTCTCGGAAGCATCCGCTGGTTCAGCAGCGGGTGCCGCGCCTTCCGTGGCCGGAGCTTCCGGCACGGGGTCAGCCGGCCAGCTGGCCGGGAGCTTGCGCAGGCCGAACACGCCGAGCGCAACCGCTAGCGGCACGAAGATTACGACCATCGGCAGGCGCAGGAATCGTCCCGCGAGGAGCAGCGGCAGTCCCGCGAGCAGCCAGGCCATCACGAGCAGGACCGGCAGCTGGGTAAGGCCGGCGAACACCCAGCTCGCGACGGGCCGGGGCGTCCTTGCGCTCGCGCTTGGCCTGTCGCTCGCGCTTAGCCTGTCGCTCGCGCTCGGCCTGTCGCTCGCGCTCGGCCCGTCGCCGGTCTGCGTTGCCGGACCGCTACCCTCGGCTGGCCCGGCGCGCTGCACATCGTCGGCCGTAACGGTGCTGGCCTGCGCGGTGCTGGCCTGCACGGTGCTGGCCTGCGCGGGCGTGCCCGGCACCGCCTTCTGCTCCGTCTCGGCGGCCTTGCCTCGAACGCGGACTCCTAGGCGCACGGGTCCCACTGTAGAGCCTGCCTGGCCGGAACTCCGGACGCCGGCGCGAGCGTCCGTTACTGTAGCGAGAAATGTGATGGAGCGGCACAAGCCGCGCGTGCCACCGGCCAGGCCCGATGTCGTTCCTGACCGGCGACCGAGAATCGTAATAGTTCGCCGTGACCGCGTACGGTTACGGCCGCATACGATGTTGTATCGCGGTAACCCTAGGAGGGTCAGCGAGCATCTACTTAGGGAACAGGACCGGACTCCCGATTCCTGCGGCGTGCGTTCCTGTCCCGGCAATGTGCGGCGTGCGCCGCCGTCGGCGCGGGCGATCCTCGTGCCGGAACCCCGACACTGATCCTGGAAGCAGATGAGCCGCCACGACGTTCTTGACGACACACGCGGATACGGGCCGCAGCAGCGCTCGCCGTCGCGGAGGAGAAGCGGATCGAGCGCGGGCCGACGGCGCGCTGGGGCCCGGCAGGACGTCAGGCCTGACGGTCCGTCGCGGCATCTCCCGCCCGGATCCCGCGTGCCGCGATCGCGGCATCCGCGACGTCGTCGGGTACTTGCCTGGCTCTCCGTAGCCGCGACAGTCGTGATCGCCAGTGCCTCGCTGGTCGCGTACGTCGCCTACAGGAACACCATCGGTGACATCAAGCACGTCGACGTCAGCCACCTGCTCGGCAACCGCCCGGTGAAGTACAGCACCGCGGCGCAGAACGTCCTCGTGATCGGCTCGGACAGCCGGTCGGGCCAGGGCGCGAAATTCGGGCAGGGCATCGCGGGCCAGCGCTCGGACACCATGCTGCTCGTGCACATTGCGCCCGGCCACAAGGGCGCGGTCGTGATGAGCTTCCCGCGTGACTCGCTGATACCCGTCCTGGGCTGCCAGTCGGACACGCCCGGTGACCCTGGCCAGGTCGCGCAGCCGGGCGCCACCGAGATGCTCAACGCGACGCTGGCCAACGGCGGCGCGCCCTGCCTCTGGAAGACCCTCGAAGCGATCACCGGCATCTTCATCGACCACTTCGCCCTGATCAACTTCACCGGCTTCCAGAACATCGTCGACGCGGTAGGCGGGGTGAATGTCTGCCTGCCTCAGGCGATCAACGACCCGGCCTCCGGGCTCAACCTCCCGGCGGGCGTGCATCACGTCAACGGCGCTCAGGCGCTCTCGTTCGTCAGGGAACGGCACATCGGCCAGGGATCGGACCTGCAGCGGATTCAGCGCCAGCAGTTTTTCATGGCATCGCTGCTGCAGCGTGTCGCCGGCAGCGACCTGCTCGGCAACCCGGCCAGGCTGCTCTCCGTCGGAGCCGCCATCGGCAAGTCGATGACGACCGACAGCGGCCTGAGCCTCGGCACCATGCTGACGCTCGCGCAGAGCCTGCGCGGGCTGAGTTCCGGGGCAGTCCAGATGCTGACGGTGCCCGTGGTACAGGACCCGAACGATGCCAACCGGGTCGACTGGTCGCAGCCGCAGGCAGGCCAGCTCTTCAGCGCGATCTCCCAGGACAAGACCCTGCCGAAGACCCCCAAGAGGACGGCGCACCCGAAGGCATCCGCCTCGCCCTCGGCCACCCCGACGGTAAGCCCCGGCCAGGTCCGCGTAGACGTGCTCAACGGCTCCGGCACACAGGGACTGGCGGGCCAGGCCGCCGGCGGCCTCGGCCAGCAGGGATTCAACGTGGTGGGCAGCGGAGATGCCGCCAGCTTCAACTACACGAACTCGGTCATTCAGTACGGCTCGTCCGCCGATCTGCCCGCCGCCAACACCCTGAAGGGGGTCATAAGCGGCGCTCAGGTCCAGCAGGCCAGCGGGATCACCGCGGGCACGGTCAACCTGATCCTCGGCTCCGATTACAACGGGCTCACGACGTCGGCCACCCCGTCGCCCTCGCCGTCCTCGTCCGCGTCGGCCTCGGTGAACAACCTCACCCAGACGTATGGCGGAATCAACGGCAACGCCAACGTCTGCGGGGACTCGAGCGCGTTCAGCGGCCCCGACCAGCCCATCGACTTCCCCGTGAACGGCTAGGGTGTGTCCCGAGCTCGATGGTGGCGCGCTGGCGCTGGCAGCTCTTCAGCCGCCCTGGCGGAGTTTCAGGGCGGCCGCGCGGGCAAGCTGTGTCGCCGCCCCTAGGTCCTGGCTGACCTGTACGAGGACGATGACCTTGCCTACCCGCACGGCCACGGGGCCGCCTGGGCCGCCCAGGTCGTAGGCCTCGTCGCCGATGAAGGGGAGCCGCTGCACCGCCTGGTAGGTGTACCGCACATCCGCGAGCAGCCCCGCTGCCTGGGCCGCCGTGGCCGCCACCCACCCGACCGAGATGACGATGGCATCGGCACCGGCATCCGGATCGCTGTCCTGCGAGACATACCTGCACGCGGCGGCGGAGCGCAGGCCCGCCACAGGGACCGGCTCCGGCTGGCGATCGTAGGGCAGCGATGGCACGACGGACGTGATGCTGGCGTCGCTGAGCAGGCGGCAGGCATCCGGCCAGTCTCCCGGCGGAACGCCGCCGAGCTCGGCCGGGCCGAGACCCGAGGGCGCGCTGCGCAAGGCGACTACCCGGGCGCCGCCGGCCGGCCCGGCGAATGCCAGCGGGTATCCGGCGAACAGCAGGCCGCCCGCCGCGGCTAGCCATGGCTGGTCGGTGGCACCTGGCTCGAATGAGAGCGGCAGCGCGGCTGTCGTCATCTGGCCGTCCGACGGATTCACCACGTCGAGAGCCGCGGGAAGCAGCCCGTCGGCGAGGACCGACCGCAGTGCGTATACCCGTCCGCCCGCGTCGGTGACCGCCTGGTAGGCGGCGGCCGGCCTGCTCCAGACGGCTGCACCCGTGCCGGCGTCGATGGCGCGCAGGAGCTGACTCATCCCGTCCGGTGAGTAGTTCACGAGCACGTGCCCGGCGGCGACCGCGAGGAAGCACACCTGGTCGCAGGTGTCGCCGCCGCTCTGGACGAGCAGCGGCTGCCCGCGGGCGTCAAGGACCCGCAGCACACTGCCATCCCAGATGGCGCTGATTCCCCGCCGGACGATGACCGTCGCCCCCGCGGTGCTCGCTGCCCGTACCGACCAGCGGATCCTTCCGTCGGAGGGATCAAAGGCGATGACCCGCTGCTCATGTTCACACGAGCCGGGCAGCAGCGCGACCGCGTCGTCGCCTCCCGACCCGAACGGCGCTGGGCTGGCCAGCGTGCAGCCGGGCGGGAGCCCGCGTGTCCACAGCACCCTGCCTGTACGGGACGCGAGCGCTTCGAGCGTCCGCGCGTCCCTGGTGACAAGGAACGCCGCCGGCCCCGCGGGCCAGCGCAGCGAGTACTGCTCCACTCCGGCGGGCTGGACCGTGCCGCTTTGCCATAGCTCTGCCCCGGTCGCCGCGTCAAGGCTGATCAGCAGGTGCGTGGCGGCGTCGCCCGACCAATCGAAATACGCCGCGAGCTCGCCACCGGTCCCCGCCCAGCCGTCCAGCGTCCAGCCGTCACGATAGAGGTGCCAGCGTGCCTGCCCTGTGCGGCTGTCGAGCACCTGGAGGCCCAGGCCAGAAGCGACGACGATCTGCCCGTCCACCATCCCGTACCCAACCTGCCCGACGGGGGGCGGCTGACCGGCGAGATCGTCTGTGGCGGCCGACCAGACTGGCAGCACGGGACCTGGCGGCGGCCCCGCGTCGGTAAGCAGCGGCGGCGGGATCCGTGACATGGTGTGGTCCACTTTGTTCGCCGCGCCGCCGCGGAACTCGCGGAAGCCCGGAGGCTGGTCAGCGACGATCGTTTTTCGAGCATCGCCTGCTTGAAGGCCGTCCCATATTTTGGGGTGCCGAAGATCCGCGCCTTGTTCGAGGCCAC
>Ga0137391_10001526_pt1 | contig 16858 bp, 16 predicted proteins | sample 15con2h24BmetaG_FD_101399 | JGI IMG/M metagenome (GOLD analysis project Ga0137391, IMG submission 101399) | Vadose zone soil microbial communities from Angelo Coast Range Reserve, California, USA - 15con2h2.4B metaG | ecosystem: Environmental > Terrestrial > Soil > Vadose zone > Saprolite...
GGGCAGCAGCCAGGTGACGGCAATTTGTCCGATGGTCCAGTGCGCCGCCGTCACCATCCAGGCTACCAGTGCGATCAACCAGCCACCGATGATGCCCTTGGCAAAAATCACGAAGCTTCCTTCCGCTGCGTGAACACCTGATGCTGCCGGCAAGTCCGGAGTACATGAGGGCAACGGATGTGCGTGAAAGTTCGTCGCGGCCGTTTTGGACGACTTCCTCAAGAATTTCCTGGGCGCTTCTGCGCACGCTTTCCGGCATGAGACTACTGAGATGCGCAGCCAGGCAGAGATGCTGGCCTGAAGAACTCTCACCTGACTGCCCGCATAATCATCTGCATAAACAAAAAGCAAGAATGCCATTTTGGGAAAGGTACTCTGCTTTTTCCAGGAAGATCGGCCGGCACGTGCATCTCAAAGTCATTCAAAAGGTTCTGGAGGAGGGGGCAGTCGAACCGATGGACGAAATTTATAAGGTCTTGTGGATCGGCAATGAGATGCACTCCCCCATCATCGAAGCGGGCCTCTCTCGCGCGGGATGCCGTCAGATTCGGGCACTGGATATTACTGACGGCTTACAAGTTCTGCGTAGCGAAGATATCGACCTGATTGTTCTGGAAAGTCCTGCCTCGTGCGTGCAGGGCGAATTGCTTGCGGTGCGACTCAAGAATGTTGCCGCAGATGTACCCGTCCTTCTTCTTTGCGATCCTCTCGATAAAGCGACGCCGCAAGTCTTCTTCGTTAACCTGATTTTGGGGATGAATGCGAGCCCTGAATTGCTGCTCAAGGCAATTCAGACGCTGTTACCCAGCCATCCGGAAAAGAAAACCGGTACGTGATCCCCGTGGATTATTCGCGGGCTAATTGGACCTGCGGAACGGATTTCTCTTCTGGCGGCTTGCGGGTGAATTGCCACGCGTGCCACAGGATCCTCAAAGTGGCCATGACGGGGATGGACAGAAAAACGCCGATGACTCCCGCCACTTCGCCGCCGGCAAAAACGCCGAAGAGCACCATGAGAGGATGCAGTTCCAGAGTTTTACCCATGATCCTGGGAGAGCTGACGTAATCCTGAATACCGCGCCAGATCAATAGGAACAACACCAGCCACAGCATGTGGCTATAGCCCGCCATAAAGGCCACAGCTACGATGATCAGTCCGCCCACAACCGGCCCGGCCACCGGAATAAATTCGGCGGCGCCGGCGGCGGGCCCAAGAGCGATGGCGTAAGGAACGCGCATGGCTGCCAGCACGCTGGTAACGACCACGATGGCCAGAGCAGCCAGGATGAGCTGGGAACGGATGAAGTGCCCCAGCATGACGTTCATCTCTTCAATGGTCGCGGCCATGACGACACGGTTACGCGCATCTTCCACGGAATTGACGATCTTTTCCGCGAACTTGCGACCGTCTTTTAGGAAGAAGATGGCGAGCATGGGTACCAGGACCAACCACCATGTGTCCTGAAGCGTCCTTACAAAGCGGAGTACGAATCTCTGGCCTGCAGCCACCAGTTCGCCTTTATGGGAATTGAAGTATGCCATGAACTCATCGATGGTCTTCTGATTCCAGCCGTGCTGCGAGGCCAGTTGCTTGGCTAAATTGCCGGAGCTGATGTTTTCCGCCAGAGCAGGCGCCTGCTTGACGAGGCTCTGCGCTTCATCGATCACGGGCGGACCGGCGACGAGGAAAATCACTGTGACTAAAGTGATAAAGATCACATAAACAGCAAGAATGGCGGTACCACGCGAGCCGCGGAACCACTTTTCCAGCCGCGAAACCGGAGCTTCCAGCAGATAGGCAAAGAAGATGGCGAACAGAAAAGCAATGATGGCACGCCACGCCGAGTAAAGGAAGAGAAGAACAACCGCAAAAATCAGCGCCGTGAAAAGCGCCTGTGCCGTCTTCTTGTCAAAAAGCCTCAATCTCACCCCCGCGCGAGTCCGCTGCGTGATCGCGACAATCCGAGTACTAAGTGTAATTCACTATAAAGATGAGGAAACAAGTCTAAAAGGTGTAACTTCCTGATTTTAAATCCAGCCAATCGCCAGTAGGGCGAAAGGAAAAGGCAGGCTATTTGCGGCTTTATTTGCGACGTGTTATTTGCGACTAACGATGAGAGAGGTTTCGTTCAGGTTCAGCCAGTAATTGGTGATTAGGTTCACCACCCGTTCGATTTCGTCCGGCGAGGGTGATTTCAGGAGATAAGAATTCGCCCCGGCATCGTAGGCAGCATCCATGTACCTGGCGTCGGTCTCGGAAGTAAGAATCAGTACAGGAATGCGGCGCAGCTCTTTCTGTTGCCGCAGCCAGCGCAACAACTCAAGACCAGACATACCTGGAAGTTTCAGATCAAGAAGAATGAGTGCAGGCAGCGGATTCCGGACGCGATCCATGTAGGAATCACTTCCCGTGAGGTAGAACAGTGCGGCATCACCATTGTCAAGGTGACGGATAGGATTCTGAACGCCAGCTTTTTTGAACGCCCTGATTAAAAGTTCAGCGTCGCCGGAGTCATCCTCGACCAGAAGTATGGTCTTCTTTGCGTCTTCGTCAGAATGCATTTAAAAAATTCTATGGCGTAAAAAACCGTAGAGTTGAAATCATCTCCACAAGCAAGATGAGGTTAACACTGATTCCGAAAATGGAACAGTGCTGGTCTGGGCGACCGCATGTTGACGTACTGGAATCCTTCGAAAGAAGATTACCGAACGAATCTGCCGCTCCCAGCCCAGGAAAAAAGGCTGCATAAACACCATTCAACAAAGGTTGTAACTGGCGATCGGAAGCTTAAGTCGCTGCAAAAGAGGTCTGCGTTCAAAGAAATAGCTTCCGCTCCTCTTCCTTTTAGACGTTCCGGCGCAAAACCTCGGGCCAAACCGCTGCGGCTGAGATAATAATCTCCAGTATGCCGGAACTACCTGAAGTTGAGACCATCGCGAACGGGCTGAACAAGCGTGTGGCGGGCGATGTAATCGAGTCCGTTTGGGTGGGCAGCAAGCCTGAACCGCTCAAGTCGACGCCAGCCATTATCGCCCAGACTCTGGATGGTGCTCGCATTGAGCGGGTGCAAAGAGTGGGCAAGCACATTGTCTTCAGCCTGGTGGGCAAAAACGATAAGGTCAGTGAGTTTATCGTCCACCTGGGGATGACCGGACGAATGCTGGTGGCAAACCCGGAGAACGAAGTGCCCGGACACACTCACCTGATAGCGAGATTGGAGTCAGGCAGAGAGCTACGTTTTGTAGATCCGCGGCGCTTTGGCCGTCTTGAAGTTCGCGACAGTAAATTTGCCGGTCCCGGGACCGAACCCACGAACGTCAGCGCTGAGACATTTGCCAGGCTCTTTCATCGCAGCAAGGCGCCGATTAAGGCGGCGCTGCTGAACCAGAAATTTCTGCATGGCGTGGGTAACATCTATGCCGACGAGAGCCTGATCCGCGCAGGAGTGCGTCCGCGTCGGCGCGCCAATACGCTGACCCGATCTGAACTCAACAAGCTGCATGCCGCCTTGCAGCAGGTATTACAGGAAGCCATCCGAGCTGGTGGCTCGTCTGTTTCTGACTATGTTGATGCAGATGGCGAAAAAGGTTTCTTTCAATTTCGACATCGCGCTTACGGGCGCGAAGGCAAACCCTGTCTGAAATGCAAAACACCGATCAAGAAGATCGTAGTCGGTGGCCGCGGAACGCACTACTGTCCCAAATGCCAGAATTAACGATGTAAGAAATAACGCAGCCGATTTTTGAGGTGATCAGACCGGGCGCATCTTTCTCATGTTCCGGATCCAGCGATCATAGTCGGTGGCCTTATTGAGAAAAAACTTGCCGGCCTCAGGATGAGGTAGAACAAGGAAACGCTCTTCGTCCATAGCCTTGATCACGTCTGCGGCAACCTGTGCAGGTTCAAGAGCGCCGGGAAGAAGAAATTCATTGCCGCCGCTGAGCAGCATGTTGGTCCGCACACCCTGAGGACAGAGTGCAGACACGCGAATGCCACGCTCGCCGTAGTTAATGGCCAGCCATTCGGCAAAGCCGATGGCCGCGTGCTTGGTGACTGAGTACGGCGCTGAACCAATATGCGTAAGCAGTCCGGCGGCAGATACGGTTTGCAGCAGATAACCTTCCTTGCGTGCCAGCATCTGCGGCAGCACGGCCCGGGCTGCGTAAACGTGGGCCATCAGGTTCACATCCCAGCTCAAGGCCCAGTCCGCGTCGGCAGCATCGGGCCCCCGGCCTACACCGACTCCGGCATTCGAGCAAAAAATATCAACTTGCCCAAATTTCTGTGTAGCTGCATCCACCAGGTGCTTTACTTCCGATTCTTTGGCTACATTGGCAGGGATTGCTTCAGCCTGATTACCCTTGGAACTGATTTGCCGGGCCAGGGTGGCCGCGCCTTCCACGTCAATATCCGAGATGACGACGGCTTTTGCGCCTTCGGCGGCAAATCTCAGACACAGCGCGCGGCCAATCCCGTTTGCGCCTCCGGTAACTACAGCTACTTTTCCCGAAATTTTCATGCAGAAGAAGATAATCTGGTATGTGCGTTTGTACAAATCGTTGCCCTGGCTAAGGCGGTAAAGATTGCCGCCGGTCATTTTTCGCGCCGTTAAACTAGCATCGTATTTTCAGGAGAGGATTGCGGATGAGTACCTTTTCCATTGGAGTTGATCTGGGTGGAACCAACCTGCGTATTGCGGCCGTGGACGGGAATGGAAAGATCATTGAAAAGATCACGACGGGAACGGAAGTCTCTCGCGGTCGTGACACGGTGATTTTCGAAATGTGCACCGCCATTCAGGAGCTGACGACCAAGTTCCGCAGCAGCGCAGGTCACCTGGCAGGAATTGGGGTTGGTGTGCCGGGAATTATCGAAATGAGCAGCGGCATGGTGCGGCAGTCGCCGAATTTGCCGGGATGGGAGGACTATCCGGTGCGCGAAGAGGTTGAGCGCCGTCTTGGCGCCAAAGTAGTGCTGGAAAATGACGCCAATTCCGCAGCCCTGGGAGAGAAGTGGCTCGGCGCCGCCGCAAACGTGGATGACATGTGCATGATTACCCTGGGTACCGGAGTGGGCGGCGGCCTGGTGCTGCAAGGCCGCGTCTGGCACGGTATGACGGGTATGGCCGGGGAACTCGGCCACATTACCGCCGATCCCAACGGCCCGCCGTGCGGTTGCGGCAGTCAGGGATGCCTGGAACAGTATGCGTCCGCAACGGCGGTGAAACGCATGGCAATCGAAGCCGTGGCTAACGGCAGCGCGCCGGAACTTGGTCGCGCCATGAATGAAGAGCCAGAATTCAGCTCCAAGGTGGTTTATCAGATGGCCATTCAGGGCGATGAACCAGCTAAAAAGATTTTTCACACCGTCGGTAAAGCGCTGGGAATTGTGCTGGCGGACCTGGTAAACATCTTCAATCTGCCCATGTATGTGATTGGCGGCGGCGTTTCAAGTGCATGGGAAGCTTTTGCGCCGGTGATGCTGGAAGAGACCCGCAAAAATTCATTCGTCTATCGCGCCACGGCGCCCACGCACAATGTTCCCGGCGTGGCGGGAAATAAGATCCATGATGACTCGCTGCCCTCGCGCCGCACAACCATCATCACGCAGGCTCTCCTCGGCAGTGACGCTGGATTGATTGGCGCTGCGCGACTGCCGATGATCGCGGTAAACGACCTTCTACCCGAACCACAGCTCAAGCGGGCCTAAGGTTGGATATCTTGATCTACGGGCAGTACTGAAGCATTACAAGAAAAACAAAAGCGCACCCGCTGTGGGTGCGCTTTGTGTTCCTGTGGTGAGTTGGCTAGGCGGCGCGGGCCATCCGCTCAATTTCAATGCCATCCAGGGCATGCCACAATGCCTTTGCGATTGTCTCCGCTGTCTGCAAGGCAGGCTCACGCAATCCAGGGTTAGCGCTGATTTCTTTTTCCAGCTGCTCACTCCAGACCAGCGAGTGATAGACATCAGCGGTTTGATGGTGGGTGAAGTAAGCACAGGTGCTTTGATCGGCGCCGTACATCTCGGTAAGTCCGCGGGCCTTTTCTTTGGCGATGCGAGGAACCTGAGATTCATAAGCGTAGAAGGCTGCTAAAGCTTCCGCCGCGGAACCTTCGCGCACGATCCGCTGAAACGTGCTGACCAGGTTTTCAACTTCTGGCAGCGGCGTGGTGGCTCCAACCGTTGCGCGCTCCGCGCCCATGCCTTCAGCAAAGTCCAGCCACATCTCTGCATGAGGGCGTCCGTCCGGAGAGTCCGCGCCTTCTTCTTCAGCGCGATTCTGTGCGACCACCTTCGACAAAGCCGGCGAATAGCTTTGCGAGCGGGTCTCAAAGGTTTCCAGGTATTCGGGGAATGCCGCAACGTGGTGAAAATATTGCTGTGCGTAGGCGCGAAGATCATCTTTGCTGAGCTGGCCTTTGCTCCAGGCCACGTAAAAGGGATGGCAGAGAAGATCGTGTTTGGCGATCCGCTGATCGAGTTCTTCGCGAAGGGTCATCATGGTGCGTTGTTTCCTTTCCAGAAGTGCAGATTACGAGGATACGCGAAGGAATGCATGGCTTCAACTCGCATTGAGTGCAACCGTTATTGCAGGAGTTGCTTTGCTACCGAGCAGTAAAGATCGACAGCGTCATGAAGCTGCTTTTTGGAGATGAACTCGCGATCGGTGTGGGCGACGTGAATCGAACCCGGGCCGAGCAGAACCGGCGTGCCCCATCCGGAGAGTGCGGGGATATCCGTGGTAAAGGCCGCGACCATAGGCTCAATGCCGGAAACGGTGCGCAGTTTGACGAAAGGAATTTCCAGGACGAACTCAGCCTCCGCCAGCCCCGAAATAGCGGCGGCGATCTGCGCACGGACTAGCTCCGACGGACCGACCAGGCGGAAGAGAAGCTGGGCGCGAGCATGGTCTGGAATTACGTTGGGAGCCCGGCCACCTTCAATGAGGCCGATGTTCATGGTGCAGGGGCCGACCTCAGCATTTTCCGGCAACTTGAGGTCGCGCAGACGGGTAAGCGCCAAGAGGAGCTTGTCTATGGCTGATTCACCCAGTTCTGGATACGCCGAATGCGCCATCTTGCCTTTGGCCGTGAGCTGCACGCGCAACGCACCTTTGGAAGCCACGGCAATCTTGTTTTCGGTCGGCTCGCCGTTGATCAAAAAGCGGCTACCGGGCGGCGTCTGGTTGGCGATCTTTGCGCCCAGGCTGTCACGCTCTTCGCCCACCACAAACAACATTCCCACCGCCATGCCTTCCTTGCGCAGGCGCTGGCAAGCGGCAATCTGAGCGGCGATGATTCCCTTAGCATCACACGCGCCGCGCCCGTAAACATTGTCTGCGTCTTCAGAAGACGGAATAAACGGCGGCACGGTGTCCATGTGAGTGGAAAAAACGATTTCCGGCGCGCGCTCGTCAATGGTGGCGATCACGTTGAACCGCTGGTGCTCAATCGGCATTTTGTGCGTGGTGTATCCCAGCCGGCAGAGCTCGTCATAAAGCTCCGCACCCACGGCGCCTTCATTGCCGCTGATGGATTCAATGTCGATAAGCCTGCGCGTGAGTCTGATGGGATCCATGATGTGAGAAACAGAATAAACAAAATTTGCGATAAGGCACAGACGGCGCAGGTTGAATCCTTTGATCGCCTGCCCTCTATGGTAAAAAGTAATGTGCCTCAAGGACTTGGATCATTCTTTCTGAACGGCCCGGCAGGGCGGCTGGAAGCTTTGCTGAACGCGGGCAGTTCCACGGCGACGCATGCCGCACTGGTATGCCATCCGCATCCACTTTTCGGCGGGACCGTCCACAACAAAGTGGTGTATCGCGCCATGAAGGCGCTGAATGACTTTGGCTTTCCCGCGCTGCGCTTCAATTTCCGCGGGGCCGGGCTGAGTGAAGGCCAGCATGATCAGGGTCACGGCGAAGTGGATGATGTCCGTACCGCGCTGGAGTGGCTGGACAACGAATTTCATCTCCCGGTAATGTTTTGTGGATTTTCGTTTGGCGCGGCGACCGGATTGCGCGCCACGTGGAATGACGATCGTGTTGTGGGATTGATTTCGCTGGGCACGCCCGTGGCCGTTCAGGGACGCGCCTATACTTATGAGTTTCTGCAGGGCTGCGCCAAACCAAAGTTGTTTGTCAGCGGATCAGAGGACCAGTACAGTACGCAGGAAGCACTCACGCAACTGGTCGGCTCGCTGCCAGATCCCAAGAAGCTGGTGTTCGTGGAAGGCGCCGACCATTTCTTTGAAGGACAGCTCCCGCTGATGCAGACGGCAATTCGCGACTGGGTGAGCGATCAGTTTCACCTGCAGCCAAAGGTGGAAGCGGATTAAATGTCGGTGGCACACTCCATGCGTTCCGTTGCGCGCGATATCTTTCTTGATGCGCTGGCCGAAGCCGCAATCGGCAAGGCATTTGACCGCCACGTACAGTGTGAACGCGGCGTGCTGCGCGTCTGCGAAGATCTTTACGATCTGAAGACCTACTCGCGTGTGCTGGCCGTGTCTTTCGGCAAAGCTGCGCATCGCATGGCGGAGATTCTTGCCCGTCAGGCTGGACCGGCGGTGCAGGGAATTCTCGTCGCTCCCAACCCAAATCCATACCAGCTTTCCGGATATCGCTATTTCCAGGGTGGTCACCCGCAGCCCAATGCCGAGTCAGTGAAAGGCGCGGAGGCGGTGCTGAAGTCGCTCGCCGCATTGAATGAGCAATCGCTGGCCATCTTTCTTGTGAGCGGCGGTGGTTCTGCGGCATTGGAGAAGCCGGTGGACGAAGAAATTTCGCTGGATGATCTGATTGCCACCTACAAATCTCTGGTGCACTCGGGTGCGCCCATCGCGCAGATCAACGCTGTGCGCAAACATCTTTCGGCGGTGAAAGGTGGACGCATGGCGCAGGCCGCGCAAGAGGCGCAACAAGTCTCCATCATGGTGTCTGACGTCCCGGAGAATGCACTCGACTCGCTTTCGTCCGGGCCGACCATGCCTGATACTTCTACCCTGGACGATTGCTACCGAATCGTGAATGAACACAATTTGCTGCCGCAGTTTCCCGCGTCGGTGCGCGAGCTGTTTGAGCGGCACGCGCTGGAAGAGACGCCCAAGAAAGATGATGTTGCATTTGCGCGTTCACGCTGGTGGAAAATTCTGTCAAATGAAACGGCGGAACGAGCAGCGGCTGCCGCAGCGGCTCGACAGGGATTTGCCGTGGAGATTGATCACTCGTGCGACGATTGGGATTACGCCCGCGCGGCTGATCATCTGCTGGAGCGCATTCGCAAGCTACGCACCGAGGTGACAAAGGCCTGCATCATTTCCGGCGGAGAAGTTACGGTGAAAGTTCCGGAGGACGCCGGAGCCGGCGGACGCAATCAGCATTTTGCGCTTTATTGTGCGCAGAAGATTGCCGGAGAAAACATTGCCCTGCTGAGCGCGGGAACCGATGGAATCGATGGCAACAGTCCCGCGGCGGGCGCGATCGCTGATGGAACCACCATGGAGCGCGCTCGCGTGGCGAACCTGGATGTTGATTCGCATTTTAAGGGCTTCAATTCATTTCCGCTGTTTCAGAAGCTGGGGGACACCATCGAGACTGGTCCAACAGGGAACAATGTGCGCGATTTAAGAATCATGATGGCGTACTGAGATCTGCGACGTGGACAAAGGAGGAGCTGTGCCCGTCAAAGCATTGGCCAGAGTAAAGCGATTCTCTCAAACCCTGTCATCCTGACCGAAGCCGAGCGACGCAAGTCGTGAGGCTGAGTGGAAGCATCCCGAGAACCTATCCTCTACCACGCTGAAACAGGGAGTTCTCCCCGGAATTCTACGTGTGCCCGATACAAACCTAACGATTGTCTCGAGAGAACTCCCTGAAGCGGCCTTGTTACCGTTTGCATACCCGGGATCCTTCGACTGCGTCGTCGCACGCGCTCCGACTTCGCTCTCAGGATGACACCGGGATTGGGCATCGACCTGTTGGAATTAGCTACTTCTTCGGCGGAACCAGCTTCAGGCTGTCTGTGGCGAGGATTTTCTTTACCTGATTGCGGGCATGGATGGCCCAGGGACCAACAGTGTCGAGACGGGAATAAGCCTGCCAGTGGGCCAGGGCTTTGCGCGGCTGCCGGGCCTTCTCATAGGCGAGAGCAAGATTGTAATGCGCGTCAGCGTAGGTCGGCGCCAGTGAGATGGCGGCTTCATAGGCACGGATCGCCTCAGGCAGGCGTCCGGTTTCGTCCAGTACGTTGCCCAGGTCGAAGTAAGCCAGCGCGTAGCGCGGATCAACCTCTACGGCTTTACGGTAATAGCGTTCGGCAAGAAGGTAATCGTGGCGATTGTAGTAGAGCGTTCCCAGATTGATGAATGCGGCGGCGTGCGTGGGATCAAGGTCCACGCACTTTTTGTAGGATTCAATGGCTTCATCCTGGGTCGCGGGGTCTTCTTCCAGTCCAACCCCACGAGTGAAGAAATCAGCGGCGGTTTCAGCAGCGCGCATGGCATGCACCTTGCCCATCTTGGGCTCTACGACTTCGCGATCGGTGAAGTCCATGACAAATTGGCCGGCCAGAGGCTCCACCGCCGCACCGCGATGGCGATAGACCACGCGTGAACGGGTGGCAAAAGTGCCGGCTTCGAGCAAAGGATTTTCCATGCCGGCAACCTGTTGCTGCATGGCACGGAGAGAGTCGCGGATCATGGCAGGGCGCACACGTTTGGCGCGTAAATCACGAAGTTTTTTTATTTGCAGGAGATCGAAAAAGGAATAAAGATCCTTAACAGGAAACAGGCCGCCTTTCTCCCAGCCAGCGAGCTGTCGCGCCGTGATGCGAAGAATCCTGAGAACGTCCTCTCGATGGTATCGTTCCACTTTAGCCTTGAGGTGCCAAGTATCGTCTCAAACAGTCGAACAAGAATTCGCGATACAGTCCGCATTATGGCGGTTAACTCTAACAAATGCAAGGGCTAACCTAACTTTCATGTGGAAAAATAGCCGCAAACAGCAGGCGAAAGGTTTAAGGATCCAAGCGAATCAAGTTTTTGGCAGGTACTTGCTAGCAATAACAATGGTGCCCTTGCTGGTTTCGAGGGTTGTGGTCACCTCTGCCGGAACCAGGAACGGTGTCTTTTCGTCCAGAAGTGTGACCGACTGAAAAGTTACCTCGGCGTGATAGCGAAGCAGAGTACATTTGCCGAATGGATACAAATTCAATTGCGCCGGAAGCCCGGCGGACTCAAACGTAAATTTCTGAAACTTCGAGTCCCTGTCCAGGTCGAACTCCATCTCTCCACATGGGTGGTCCGGCAGATAGGACCCCGAGATTTGCGCCACGCTGAATACCGAACAGGGCTTTGCCGGAAGCAGCTTAAGTCTTGGAGAGTCCTGAGGGCCAGCATCGTCTTCAAAAGTGTAGTCGTCCGTTTCGGAGTAAATCTGAAAACCGGGCAACATCGTGAATAACATACTGTTCATGGACGCTTTGGCCACCTTCGCTCCGCGTAATGCTGCCCACATGGAAATATTGCCGTGAAAACTGGCATTCGAGGTCTTCTTATTCTTGCTGTAGCCGTGGAAGAGATATTCACCCGTGATGGTACTGGGCTTACGGGCTTTACCCGCGGCATCGGTGACGGTCATGGTCGTCACCTGCACCATGGGTAATTCCGCCGTATCGCGAAAGTAAAGTTTCGCTGCTTTTACCAGTTGGCCGCGAGTGACGCCAACCTTCGCTTCTTCTGCCGGTGCGCCTGTTTTCTCCGCACTTTGTGCGAGCGCACCCGAATTCATGGTGATGACGATAAGAACAAACTGTAATCCAAGACGTAGTGGCATGGTCATAACGCTTACCTCGTTCCCATTTCTTGCTTTGGCGGGCATGTTATCCCATTGCGTTTCGATTCACCATGGATTTCAGCCACTGAGGCTTTACTGTGTGTGCGTTGTCTCTTAAAATGGAAACTTCCCGGCCGACGTAGCTCAGTTGGTAGAGCAGTCGATTCGTAATCGACAGGTCATCGGTTCAAGTCCGATCGTCGGCTCCATCCCTTTTGTCGCTCCATTTTTCTTGTCGCTTTGCTCCAAACCGCTTTCAAAGTATCTTTTCTGGTTGCGTTTGTCCGCCCCGTTACAGCAGGCTCGGCGCGTGTTCGGCCTCGCCCTTGTCGGCCTCCTTTCACTGTGGCTTCGCTTCGATCTGCTTTAAGGGATTTTCTAGTGACGGCCGTGCCTACCGAATCTCCTTTTTCACCGCGGTCTAGTGAGATTGCGACCGGAACAGCTTGCCCACGTTCAATCCCAGGTTGAATGAAAAACTGTTCAAGGCAAACGTAACGCTCCGTGAATACCCAAGCTCCACTCGCACGATCCGCGTGGGTTCAAAGCCGAACCAGGCATCGAAGCCGTGCTCTTTGGTCAGATCATTTCCAATGGCGGCTGGCCCCCTGGAGGGAGGCGCCACTTTGCCTGGCCCGTCATCACGTGGGGTCGCCGTATCAAAGCGATTGAATACCTGTTGTTTCCCAAACGGAACAATCTGATAAGCCGAGCTTCCCAGGTAAACAGGTCGCGCTATCTGTAATTCCACACCTTCTTCAAAATGGCTTACATTCCCGAGTGAGATAAAGTCGCGCGTTACCAGTTCGGAGTCGGGAACGGTGTTGCCCACTCCGGCGGCCACAAACGGTGCCAGGCGCCCGATCTTATGCCGGAAGCGATTATTCCAATCCACTGTCGCTTCACCTGGACTGAAGCCCTTGCGTACGCTGCCCGTTGGAGCTGAGATTGTGAGGGTTGAACTGTAGTCAACATAGCGATTTGGAGCATACGCGTCCAGGCCGAAATAAAGGTCTCCAGCGCCGGTGTCGTGGATCCGGGTCTGGCCGGTCGTGTTGCTGGAATCACTCGCAAAGTACAGCGGTACACCAGCAAAGACGCCAAAATATCTGTTGAAGTCATAGCCCAGAGTGGAGTCGAGCTTGAGCAGCGTGCCTGAGTGGTTGATCATGCCGCGGAAATTCTCATAGGCGTTGAAACCTTTCATCGGATCGGGAGACTGGTCAGGCTGATGTGTCGTGCTCTGGCCCCGGCCGGTATCGGCAGGATTCTGGCCGAATGCTGCGGTTGCCAGGGCAAACGCGATGACGATAAAAAATGCTTTCGCAAGAAATAAGTTCATGACATTCTCCAGCGCAAACGAATTTGCGCAGCTCCTACACAGGGACACATGCACTGGCAAGACCGGCGCGTGGCCAATCATGCAAAGTGCAAGAAGAGTGACAGAGACACAAATTGCCAGCGCCTCTGTCCTCTCATGTCGATGTTGTGTTGAATTCAGCTTGCGATGCGCGGTGTATACCGCGATACGCTAAACGCACCGATCTCAGTTAACGAAGCAGATCGTTGTCATGCTCGGGACCATGTTCGCGTTCTATTTCATTGTCCCGATCGCGATCATTGGCCTGGTTGCGGCCGCGCTGCCGATGGCGCTCATGGTCACGCTCATTTTCGCGTTCGCGCTCCCGCTCGACCTCACGGTTGCGATCCCGATCACGATCACGGTCACGATCACGATCCCGGTCACGGTTGCGATCCCGATCCCGGTCGCGATCCCGGTCCCGATCCTGGTCCCGGCCTCTTTCCCTGTCTCTATCGTGATGTCCGGCGGAGTGGCCTCCGTCACGGTGTTGCGCAAACATGGGAAGGCTTCCGAAGGTGCTGGTGCCGACCGTCAGAATCAAGGCCCATGCAAATTGCCGTAGTTTCCTCTGCATTGTTTTCGAGCTCCTTTTCAAGCTTTGGATTTTTTAGGCGATTTGGGCGATTTGTATGAAAGATGTGCCGATAGTTGCTCGGGGTTGTGCTTGCGGCAGCTAAATCCAGACAAACTCAGTGCAAAAATTCCGGCGTGGGATTTTTAATATAAGAATGTATTCAGGTGCGATCATAAGAATCAATTTTGCTGTTCCACCTGGCGCCGCGAAGTGTCGTATCAAAAGAGTGCAGGGAATGATTTGGGCGATTTCAGTCCCTGCTGCTCCAGGGGGCCTTAGGAGAAATTGCCCGAGGCCCCTTATCCATCCTTTCCCTCCACGTTTTTCGGGCGCAATTGCGTCCTGCGCAAAAGCCCGGGCTTCACTTTTGTGGCAGTGCTCACGCTGGCGCTGGGGATTGGCGCGAATACCATAATCCGGTTATTTCCCTGGAGTGTGGCCGAACCAATGGCAGTATCAGGCATGCGCCAGCGCGGATGGAGTACCATGCAGTTTTTCCGGCTGCAGCTTAAAGTAGAACGTTGCTCCGCGATCGGGCTCCGCGTGGGCCCAGATCCGTCCCTGGTGCTTCAAAATGATTTGCTGCACAGTCGCGAGCCCCACGCCGGTTCCCTCAAACTCGTCATGGCGATGGAGTCTCTCAAAAGCGCCAAACAGTTTGCCGGCATGCTTCATGTCAAAACCGACACCGTTGTCACGGACGAAAAGCACAGTCTCGCCATCCTGAGAAGTTTCGCCAACTGAGATCAGGGCATGCCGGCGCGAACCCGTAAACTTGATGGCATTGGCAAGTAAATTCCAGAATACCTGTGTAACCAGTCCTCGATCACACTCAATCGCCGGCAGGGGCGTCACGTCAAACGTCACATCTCGGCCAGCCAGCTCGCGCTCAAAACCGGCGATCACCTCGTGGACGACCACATTCAAATCGGTCATCTGGAGCTTCAATCCGTGCTGGCCGAGGCGGGCAAAACGCAGCAGATCATCCACGAGCCGCTGGAGGCGCACCACGTTTTTCCGGATGCGATTCACGTGCTCAAGGCCGGAAGGAGTGAGTTGCCGCGCGTGGTCTTGAAACAGGATTTCAGAAAAGCCCGCGATGTTGCGCAGGGGAGCGCGGACATCATGGGAAACAGAATAGCTGAATGCTTCCAGCGCCTTATTGCGCTCTTCAAGCTCAGATACGCGGATATTGAGTTCTGCGTTGAGACTACCAATTTCCTGCTGGGCGCGCCGGCGGCTGGAAATGTCACGGAGAAAGGCGTTGAAGTGGTCCTTCCCATTGCGTTGCACGCGGGTAATCGAGAGCTCAATGGGAAACTCATGCCCATCGCGATGCAGTGCGGACAATTCCAGCCGCTTGTTGAGGACCGGGCCCTCGCCAGTCGCCAGCAAATGCTTCAATCCACGCAAATGAGACTCGCGATACTGGGGAGGAATAATGGTTTCATGCAGCGGGTGTCCTATAGCTTCAGCGCGGGGCCAGCCGAACAGCTCTTCGGCTTTGGGATTCCAGTCAGAAATGTTGCCGCGCCCATCGATGGCGACAAATGCGTCAGTTGCGGCGGTAATAATCTTACGCGTGTGCTCTTCACTTTCGCGCAGCCGCCGGTAAAGAGAAGCGATGATGAGGCCAATGGCCAACGCAAGTACGACAAATAAGATGGCGACGAAAGCGATAGGGCGTTCAATTTGCCAGATGGCGGCATCAATTGCCTGGACCGGGATTTCCACCAGTACACCCCAACCAAGAGAAGGCAACGGATGCCTGCTCACCAGTACCCGGCTTCCATCGTGCGAGAGAAATTCAGTGCCATCCTGTCCGGCAAGAACCTGTTTTACCTCGGGGCGACTGCCGGCATCGCCGGGTACGCCAAGGTTGGGAAGACCGGAGCCGGCCAGGACGGTCCCGTTCTGATCAACCACAGCAATCCACTTCAAGTTGGCAGGGGCAATGCCGCGCGTCCAGTCGGCGAATGCGTCGAGAGTATAGGTGGTAGTCAGGACCCCGGAGGGTTGGTGCGAATTGATCGGTACCGCCACGGTGATTGCCGCTTTATTCGTGGCTCTATCCGGACCGCTGAGGGCGGAGACGTAAGCGCTTCCGCCTTGCATTGCAGTCCCGAACCAAACGGAAGAAGCCATGCTGGTCTCAGTCTGGGAAGGAGCACCCGGATCTACAGCGCGGAGATGTCCATTCGCATCATAGACCGCGAAAGATGCAGCCTGGCGTTTCAGACCGTGCGCCATGCGCAATTGCGCCGCCAGGCGGTCCATATCTCCGTGGTTCCAGGCATCGAGCACGGCAGGATTTGCAGCCAGCGACTCGAGCGAGGCCTTTGCATCCGTCATCCGCTCTTCAATCACTAAGGCGGCAAGGTCTGCTGCAGGGCCAGTCCGTTCCAGAAGGTTTTTGGTGCTGGTCGAACGCAAGAGCCGGTCTGCCGCATAGAGAAAAAGAACAAGCGGCAGTACGGAGCACACAACCAAAATGCCGTACAAGCGCCAACGTCTTGTGGAGCGCCCGTTCTTTGAATGATTCAAGTTGGAAGGCCCTTTATATCACTCTTGCGCAAACAGTCAGCTCAAGAGGGAAACTGTTGGCTTACGATCACGATGGTATCAGGGGTGCGCGCTCTTAACCTCTTGTTTCGTCCTTAATTTCTGGTTTTTGTAAACCAGGAGTTCACCAGAAATTAAATCCGAATAATCATGGGTCCATAAGACAGTTTGCGGGAGCAGCCAACGGGGTTAACATGTACGCCGCAAAAGGCGAGCTGGCTGATTTAGGCACGGCTGATCCTTCTGGCCCTGCGAATAGACTGGCTGCCAGATTACAATAAGCGGATATCCTCCAGAGGGAGATCATCCACATGGGCCTTGCCACCAGCCAGCGCGCCGCGCGCACCGTACAGTCCGAAATCCGGGTGATGTCTCTGGAGTGCGAAAAGATCAAGGGCATCAACCTGGCCCAGGGCGTGTGTGACACTCCCGTGCCGGAAGTTGTACGCGAGGGCGCTCGCCATGCCATGGAGCAAGGCATCAACAGTTACACGCGCGCTGAAGGCCTCGCGCCGGTCCGCA
>Ga0137391_10001530_pt1 | contig 16845 bp, 15 predicted proteins | sample 15con2h24BmetaG_FD_101399 | JGI IMG/M metagenome (GOLD analysis project Ga0137391, IMG submission 101399) | Vadose zone soil microbial communities from Angelo Coast Range Reserve, California, USA - 15con2h2.4B metaG | ecosystem: Environmental > Terrestrial > Soil > Vadose zone > Saprolite...
AAGATGATCGACGGCCTCGCGGCGCTGTCGAAGAACGGGCTCCGCTATCCGGTCCCGCCCTACGGCATCCAGGGCGACGCCGCCGCCGGCCTCGCCGTCTCCTACTCGGACAAGGACAAGAAGCGCTAGGTGGTACTTAACCGGGCGGGGCTGGGGGGTGCCCTCCCGGGACCACACTGAGTCGCGGGCGCTCTGCGGCGTCTCGATGGGGCCACGAGATTTTGGTTTTTGGCTTCGAGAACCTCCGTAGAAGATATGGGTCCCGGAAGGGCACCCACCAACCCCGCCCTCTCCGCTCCTCCATCGAGCCAATGCCACGCATGCTCGAGATACTGCCCGGCCAGTGTTTTGGGATTGACCACGCGCGAGCTGGGTGGGGGCGGGGGGCAGCCTCCGCGGACCCTGTACCATCGGATTGACTCGAGGCCGGACTTCGCTGGGAGCGCCGCGCGGACCCTGTCGGCAGTGAGACCTGATATGGCATTGCGCCCCAGCGAAGCCGACAGTGCAACATCCCGTGGGGAATCGCGCCCTGAGCGCCAGTACAGGTTGTGAGTGCGCACTGTCGTGGGACCCGGCGAAAGAAAGGAGTCACCATGACTGAGGCGGCCTACCAGATTTACGTGGGCATTGACTGGGGCAACCACACGCATCAGGTCGCGGTCCTCGATACCGCGCGCCGCCTGATCGGCGAACGAGCGGTCAGCCACGACGGCCTCGCCCTGCAGGCGTTGGCGAGTTGGTTGGCCGATCTCGCGCCGCCGCACGCGGTGGCCGTCGCCATCGAGGTCCCGCATGGGGCGGTTGTCGACACCTTGCTGGAGCGCGGCATGGAGGTGTACGCCTTGAACCCGCGGCAGATGGATCGCTTCCGCGATCGCTACACCGTGGCCGGCGCGAAGGACGACCGCCGCGATGCCCAGGTGCTCGCCGCCGCCCTGCTCACGGACCGGCCGGCCTTCCGGCGGCTGCAGCCCGACGATCCCCTGTGGTCCAGCTGCGCGAACTCACTCGCATGGAGGTCGAGCTGCACGAGGAAATCCGCCGCCTCGCCAATCGCGTGCGCGAGCAGCTGCTCCGCTTCTACCCCCAGGCCTTGACCCTCTGCCCGGCCGCGGATGAGCCGTGGTTCTGGGCGTTACTCACGCTCCTGCCGACCCCGACGGCCGCAGCCCGCCGCCGGCGCGGCCCCGTGGCCGCCCTGCTCCGCGAGTACCGGATCCGGCGCGTGACCGTGGACGAGGTCCTGACCGTGCTGCGGCGCCCCCCGCTGACGGTGGCACCCGGCACGATCGACGCGGCGGGGGCCCACATCGCCCTGCTGCTGCCCCGGCTCGAGCTCGCCGCCACCCAGCGGCGCCTCTGCGCGCACCGGCTGGAGGCGCTGCTCGAGACTCTCGCCGCGGCGGGGGAGCACCAGGGGCATCGTGACGTGACGGTGCTCCGGTCCTTCCCAGGCGTCGGGAGAGCCGTCGCCGCCACGATGCTTGCCGAAGCCTCGCAGCTCCTGGCGACCCGAGACTACCACCGCCTCCGCGCCTATGCGGGGATCGCCCCCGTGACGCGCCAGAGTGGCACGCACCGCGGGGTCCACATGCGCTACGCCTGCAATCTGCGGCTGCGCAATGCCCTGTACTACTGGGGATTCATCGCGGCCCGCCATGACCCGGCCACGCACCAGCACTATCAGGCCCTCCGAGCCCGCGGCCACAGCCAGGGCCGAGCCCTGCGCGGCGTCGCTGACCGCCTGCTCCTCATCCTCATGGCCATGCTCAAAACCCAAACGCTCTACGATGCCGGCCGGCGGCGGGCCCAGGTCGCTGCCTGACATCGACCTGGACAACAGGTGGGGAATCCATATCTTCTGCGGAGCCTCTTCGAAGCCGACTACCCCCATCTCGTGGCGGCGTTGAGAGCGGATAGCGGGATGCGACTCTGTGTGGTCTGCGGAGGTTGCCCCCCCGCCCCCTCCCGCCGTGTCAGAGCCAAAACGCGAGCAAGCTAACGGAAGAGGGGGGCGAGGACGAGGGCGACGACGGACATCAGCTTGATTAGGATGTTCATGCTGGGGCCCGCCGTGTCCTTGAAGGGGTCGCCCACCGTGTCGCCCACCACGGCCGCCTTGTGCGCGTCCGAGCCCATGCCGCCGAAGTTGCCGGCCTCGATGTACTTCTTGGCGTTGTCCCAGGCGCCGCCCGCGTTCGCCATGAAGAGCGCGAGGAAGACTCCCATCAGCGTCGCTCCGGCCAGGAAGCCCCCGAGCGCTTCCTTGCCCAGGAGGAAGCCGATAGCGGGGGGCAGCACGACCGCCGACAGTCCGGGCACGATCATCTCCTTGAGCGCCGCGCCCGTGGCGATCTCGACGCACCGGGCGGTGTCCGCCTTGGCGGTGCCCTCCATGAGGCCCGCGATCTCGCGGAACTGCCGCCGCACCTCCTGGACCATGCCGAAGGCGGCGCGCCCGACGGCGCGCATGGTCAGCGCGGCGATGATCATCGGCACGATGCCGCCCAGGAAGAGGCCGATCACGACCTTGGCGGCGAGCAGGTCGATGGTCTTCAAGCCGACGGACTCCGTGTAGGCCGCGTAGAGGGCGAGCGCGGTCAGGGCCGCCGAGCCGATCGCGAAGCCCTTGCCGATGGCCGCCGTCGTGTTGCCGAGGGCGTCGAGCTTGTCCGTGATCGCGCGCGTCTCGGGACCGAGATTCGCCATCTGGGCGATGCCGCCCGCGTTGTCGGCGATGGGACCATAGGCGTCCACGCTCATCGTGATGCCGATCGTGGCGAGCATGCCGACGCCCGCGAGCGCGATGCCGTAGAGGCCGAGGGCGTAGTGCGAGACGAAGATCGCGGCGCAGATGGTCACCACCGGCAGGGCGGTGGACTCGAAGCCGACGGCGATGCCGGTGATGATGTTGGTCGCCGAGCCCGTCCTGCTGCTCTCGGCGATCTCCTCGACGCGCTTGCCCGAGGTGTAGCGCTCGGTGAAATAGCCGATGGCCGCGCCCGCCAGGAGCCCCGAGAGCACCGCCCAGAACGGCGCCTGCCCGACCTCCATGACACGCGTCACCACCCAGCTGAGGACGATCAGGATGCCCGCGGCGATGAGCGTCGCGTTGCGGAGCGCCGCCTGCGGGTCCATGCGCTGGAGAAAACCCATCGAGAGCACGCCGGCGGCCGAGGAGCAGAACCCCGCCATCACGAAGACGAGCGGCAGCAGCATCATGGAGATCGGATTCGGCAGGGCGGAGCCGATGGCGATGGCGGCCACGATGGAGCCGACGTAGGACTCGAAGAGGTCGGCGCCCATGCCGGCGACATCCCCCACGTTGTCGCCCACGTTGTCGGCGATGACGGCGGGATTGCGCGGGTCGTCCTCGGGAATGCCCGCCTCGACCTTGCCCACGAGGTCGGCGCCGACGTCGGCCGACTTGGTGTAGATGCCGCCGCCGACGCGGGCGAAGAGCGCGATGGACGAGGCGCCCATGGCGAAGCCGCTGATGATGACCGGGTCCGGCCAGCGAAGAAAGAAGAGGCCCAGGCCCAGCATGCCGAGGGCGGCGATGGTCAGGCCCATGACCGAGCCGCCGAAGAAGGCCACGGCCAGCGCCTTGTCGCGCCCGAGGGTTCGCGCGGCCTGCGCGGTCCGCACGTTGGCCTTGGTGGCCGCCTTCATTCCGATGAACCCGGCCAGCATGGAGCAGATCGCGCCCGAGATGAAGGCGAGCGCTGTGCGTGAGCCGATACCGAAACCGAGCAGGACGGCCACCACCACGATGAACCAGACGAGGATCGAGTATTCCTTGCGCAGAAAGGCCATGGCCCCGCTCTCGATCGCGTCCGCGATCTCGATCATGGGGCCGCTGCCGGCCGGCTGGGCCACGACGTAGCGGTACACGGCGAAGGCCATCAGGAGTCCGAGCACGCCCAGGACGGGAGCGAGGACCGGCAGGGACATGCGGACTGCCTAGAAGCGGCGGACCTTGTGGGCTTCGACCAGCCTGAGCGCCTGGGCTCCCGCCTCGAGGCAGGCCGCCTCGACTGTGGGAAGCTCGTCGGGCAGAAAGGCCGACAGCACGTGGTCCACGACCTCCTCGCGGTCCCGCTCGGGCGAGGCCGGCCGGCCGATGCCGATCTTGACGCGCCGGAGCTGATCCGTGCTGAGGGTGCCGATCAGCGACCGCACGCCGTTGTGGCCTCCCGCGCTGCCCTTCAGGCGCATCCGCACCCTGCCCAGCGGCAGGTCGAGGTCGTCGTACACGAGGATGAGGTCGCCCGGGACCAGCTTGAGCCTGCGCGTCACGCGCGCGACCGGCGGCCCCATGGAGTTCATGAAGCACTGCGGCTTGATGAGGTAGAGGACCTCGCTTCGCCACTTGCCCTGGGCGACCAGGTGACCGCCTACACGCTGGAAGCGGACCTTGAGCCTCTTCGCGAGAGCGTCGACCGCGCGCGCGCCCACGTTGTGACGCGTGTCGCGGTACTCGGGCCCGGGGTTGCCGAGCCCGATGATGGCCTGGGCCACTTACTCTTTCTTCTTTCCCTTCTTGTCCTTGTCCTCGACCTCGGCCTCTTCCTTGGGCTTGCGCTCGGTCAGCACTTCGGGCTCGGCCGGCGCAGCGGCCACCGCACCCACCACCGCCGCCACGGGCGCGGCGACTTCCTCTGCGGCCGGCGGGGCCACGGTCGCCACGGCCTGCGCCTTGTCGGTGAGGACGCGCACGCCTTCGGGCACAACCAGCTCGCCCACGGTCAACACGTCGCCGATGGCGAGGTTGGAGACGTCGGCCTTGATGTCCTCGGGAATGTTGGCGGGCAGGCACGAAACCTGGATCTCGCGCAGGACCATCTCGAGGATGCCCTGGGTGTCGCGCACGCCGATCGGCTCGCCCACGTGGTGGAGCGCCACCGTCACCTGGATCGGCTTGTCCATGTTGACCTCCTGGAGGTCGACGTGGACCAGGTCCTCGGAGACGGGATCGAGCTGCAGGTCACGCAGGATGACCATGCGCGAGTCCTTGGACCCGGCGAAGGTCACCCGGAGCAGCTGCGTGCTGCCCTCGTGGCCGTGAATGATGCGGAAGACCTCCCGCGGATCCACGGCGATGTTGATCGGGCTCGGGCCCCCGTAGAGGATGCCCGGCGTCTTGCCGGAACGCCGCAGCCGCCTGGCCACGGACTTGCCCACGCCCTCGCGGGCCGTAACGGTCAGCTCACGAATCTCCATGACGCATTCGCTCCTTCACTCTTGAGTTACACGAAGAGAGTCGACACCGACTCCTCGTCGTGGATGCGGCGGATGGCCTCCGCGAGCAGCGGCGCCACCGACAGCACGTGAATTTTCGGGATTGCCTTCTCGGGCGCCAGCGGCACCGAGTTGGTGATGACGACCTCCTCCATCTCCGACTCCTGGATGCGCTTGATGGCCGGGCCCGAGAGCACGCCGTGCACGGCGCACCCCAGCACCCGGCGCGCGCCCTCGCGCTTGACGGCCTCGACCGCCTGAATGAGCGTGCCGGCGGTGTCGATCATATCGTCGATGACCACCACGTCCTTTCCCTTGACGTCGCCGATCAGGTTCATGAAGACGGCGACGTTGGGACCGTCGCGGCGCTTGTCGACGATGGCCAGCCCGGCGTTGAGGCGCTTGGCGATGGCCCGGGCCCGCTCGACCCCGCCCGCGTCCGGCGAGACGAGGACCGGGTCCTTGAGATCCTTCTTCGCCAGATAGTCCACGATGACCGGGGGGGCGGCGAAGAGGTGGTCGACGGGCATGTTGAAGAAGCCCTGGATCTGCCCGGCGTGAAGGTCCACCGCGAGCACCCGCTGGCAGCCCGCCGCCGTGATGAGATCCGCCACGAGCTTGGCCGTGATGGGCACGCGTCCCATGACCTTGCGGTCCTGACGGCCGTAGCCGTAGTACGGGAGCACCGCGGTGATGCGCTGGGCCGAGGCGCGCTTGAACGCGTCCATCATCACCAGCAGCTCCATCAGGTGGTCGTTGACGGGCGGGCACGTCGGTTGGATCACGAAGACGTCCTGGCCGCGGACGTTCTCGTTGATCTGGACGTACACCTCGCCGTCCGAGAAGCGCGAGACGTCCGCGTCGCCCAGGCGCACGTGCAGGTACTGGGCAATCTCCTCGGCGAGCGGCCGGTTCGCGTTTCCGGAGAACAGCTTCAGCTCGTAGCTCATCTCCATCTCTCGCTCTCTCTCCGTGCTGTCCCCTCGCATGATGGCTGGGGCGGGAGGGATCGAACCTCCGTTGCGGGGTCCAAAGCCCCGAGTCCTACCTCTAGACGACGCCCCATTTTAGCTGCGGGGGCCTCGAAATGGCCCCCGCACTCCCCCATTTTCGCGCTTCGTCTCGCCTTCGGCTCGCCGCTTCTGCGGTCGTGCTCGCGAGCCACATCTGACGGATCTAGGCCCCCGCACTCCCCCATTTTCGCGCTTCGTCTCGCCTTCGGCTCGCCGCTTCTGCGGTCGTGCTCGCGAGGCACCTCCGGCCGTTTCGAACTTCGTGATCACACTGCGCGGATGCAAGGGCCGCTGTTCGTCCTCACGGCCCAGGCCGCCCAGCCCGCGCGGCTCACTCGCCGCTGGATCTGCCGCGCCTGGTCCAGCGATCGCGCCACGCCGAATACCGTCGGCCCGCTCCCCGACATCGCCGCGCCCAGCGCGCCCGCGGCCAGCAGCGCGGCCTTCATCCGCCCGATCACCGGCATGGCCGGCTCGACCCAGCGCTCGAGGTGATTCGTCAGCGCCGCGGCGACCTTGGTCGCGCTCCGGGTCCTGAGCGCTTCCAGCACCCGCTTGGTGCCCTCGGGCTCCGCGCGCCACCCCGCGGGCACCCGGCCGTACACGGCCTGCGTAGACAGCGGCACGCCGGGATTGACGAGCACCATCGCGTAGCCTCCGGCCGTCGGCAGCGCCTTCAGCACTTCGCCACGCCCCGTTCCCAGCGCCCGTCCCGGCCCGAGGAAGAACGGCACGTCCATCCCGAGCCCGGTCGCGAGCGCGATCAGCCGCTCCCGACGCCAGCGCAGACCCCAGAGGTGGTTGAGCCCCCAGAGCGTGGCTGCCGCGTCACTCGAGCCGCCGCCCAGCCCTGCCGCCACCGGGATGCGCTTGTCGAGCACGATCCGCGCTCCAGCCTCGACGCCCGCCGTCTTCCGCAGGAGCCGCGCCGCCCGAACCACCAGGTTGCCGTCGTCGGTGGGAAGGGCGGGATCGCTCGTCTCGAGCGTGATCGCCTCGGCCGTCTCCACTGTCAAGCGGTCAAAGAGATCCACCGCCTGCAGCACGGTGGACAGCTCATGGTAACCATCGGGACGTCTGCCCAGAACCTCGAGAGCCAGGTTGACCTTGGCCGAGGTCCGCAGCACCATGCGTCGGGCCCTTCCCGGCCGTTTCAACAAAGCGGTAAAGCCTACCACGCCGCCTCGCGGACGGTCAACGGAAGTCTTGGATTCTCACACCTTGCGGGACAGTCAGCTTGAGCAGCTCAGGGTCGAAACCGGTGTCCCGCTGCGGGTCGCGGTAGCGCACCGTCACCTCGAGCTTGTCGTCGAGCGTGGCGAGTCGCACACCGTCGGCAGTGAAGACGGCGCGCGCCGGCTGCGAGCCGCCCGTCCACTCGATCTGCCGCGCGTTGCCGGACGTCGTGTCGAACCAGATGCGCTGGCGGCCGTCGGCGATCTCGAAGGCCACCGACGGACCCATGTCATCGGGCGGCAGCATCTGGCCCGAAAGCGGGTCGCGCGCGGGCAGGGCGTAGCCGGCCAGGAGACTGACCAGCTCCTCGGCGCCGAGGGCGAGGCCAAGCCAGCGGCGCGTGGCATCCGGCGAGGAGCGCGCGATGAAGGCGCGCTCGTTCGGCACCTCCCAGAGCGTCACGGCGTCGGCGTCGGAGGCCACGACGAGGAGGGGCGTGCCGAAGGGCGCCAGCGCTTCAAAGCGGAGGGAGGCCGGCGCGCGAAGAAGGAGCACGCCCGAGAGGCGATCGATGCGGGTGCCGCGCCGGATCCTGATCTCCGCCAGGGAGCGGAGGTCGTGGAAGTCGCGCCAGCGCGCCTCGAGCGTGGCGCGCGCGGCCAGGACATCGGGCGGGAGCGGCTGCCGTGGGGGAAGCGAAGCGCAACCGCCCGATAGGGCGATGACCGACAGGGCGAGCGCGCCCAGCCGCAGGCGGGTGGATCTACTTCTGCTCGGCCTTGGGACGGTCTCCACCCTTGGACCGACGGACCTTGTCGCGCGCCTCGTCGAGTTTCTTCTTGATCGGTTCGGCGACCGTGCTCTCGACCTCTCCCTTGAGCGCGCGCTCCCAGACGACGATGGCATCGTCGGTGCGGCCGGTCTTGATGTACGCGTCGGCCAGGTGGTCGAGGATGACCGGGTCTTCCTTGGCGAGCGCCCCGGCGCGTTGCAGCTCCTTGAGCGCCTCGGGGTAGCGGCCCTGCTGGTAGTAGGCCCAGCCCAGGCTGTCGATGAAGTAGCCGTTCTCGGGGTCGAGGTCGAGCGCGCGCTTGATGAGCTGCACGGCCTCGGTCAGGTTCTGGCCGCGCTCCACGTACATGTAGCCGATGTAGTTGTAGGACTCGGCGTGCTTGGGGTCGAGCACGAGCACGCGGCGGAATGCCGTCACCGCGTCGTCGAAGCGCCCCTGCTTCTCGTAGACCACGCCCGTCTGGAAGACGAGGTCCTTGTTGTTGCCGTCGAGGCTGAGCCCTTCCTGGAGCGCGGCCAGCGCGCGGTCGTACTGCTGGGCCCGGAAGTAGGCGGAGCCAAGGTAGACGAAGAGCTCGGCCCGCTTGGGCTCGATGTTGACGGCTTCCTGCAGGACGCGAATGGCCTCGTCGTGGCGCTTGGCCCGGCCGTGGAGGAACCCGAGCTGGACGCGGGCGTCAACCGAGCGCGGGTCGGCGACCAGGATCTTCTCGAGCTCGACGAGGGCCTCGGCGTCCTTGCCGGAATCCATGAGCGCGGTGGCGAGGAAATAGCGAGCCCGGACGTTGCTGGGCTCGATCGCGACCGCGTTGCTGAAGGCCGACACCGCGCGGTCCCACTGCTTCTGCTCGTAATAGATCGCGCCGAGCTTGATCCAGATACGCGGGTCGCGCGGCGCGGATTCCGCCAGCGCCTCGACTTCCTGTTGCGCCTCCTTGAAGCGGCCGAGCCGGACCAGCACGTCGCCCAGCCGCTCGATGAAGGCGATATTGTCCGGGTTGGCCTGCAGCGCCTGCCGGTAGACCTTGAGGGCTTCCTCCGGCTGCTGACGCGTCTCGTACACGAAGCCGAGCGCCATCCACGCCGCGTCCATGTCGGGGTCGATCTCGACCGCGCGCTTGAGGCGCGTGATCGCCTCGTCCCACTGCTCGCTCTCCATGGCCACCCGCCCGAGCAGGTGCTGGGCCTGGGCCGAGCCGGGTTGGACCGCGACCAGACGCAGCAGCACCGCACGCGCCTTGTCGAACTGGCGCAGCTCGATGTTTTGCTGGGCGAGGGCGATATAGGCGTCGGAGGAGCCGGGCGCCAGCTGGATGGCCTTCTCGAGCTCGCCCTCGGCGTCGGCGAAGCGGCGCTGGCGCCTGAAGATGTCGGCGAGGGTCAGGTGGGGCGACGCGTTGCCGGGCTCGAGGGCGAGCGCCTTGTGCGCCGCCTCGACGGCCTTGCCCGGCTCGTTGGCGCGCGCCAGCCACTGGGAGAGCTGGACCCATAGGGCCGCCGTGTCAGGATCGCGGTCGATGGCTTCGCGGAGCGAGGCGATGGCGTCCTGCACGCGGCCGGAGCGGGCGTTCATCTGGGCGACGGAGTAGAAGTAGTATGCGGCGGCGCGCGAGTCGCGGATCCGCGGGGACGGCGAGTCGGCCGCCGCGTTGGGGCCATCGGCTGAACCCGACGTCCCCGACGGCGCCATGGGCGCGCAGCCGGAGAGAACGAGCGCGGCCGAGAGGACGAACCAGAATCGGGTCATGACTGCTCCGAAGCGGCGGGAGCACGACGCCCGCCGCGCGCCAGCAGGTCCTTGGTCAGAAGCCGCTTCAGTGACGAAGCGAGTGCGGGGTCGGGCAGTCGCGCGGCCGCGGCGTCCACGAGGCGAGCTTCCTCGGCGCTCAATCGGCGCGGCGCCACAGTTCCCTCGCGCGGCCGGAAAACGGTGACTTCGGCGTCACCAGGTCCGCTGCCGAGCGCGAACCGCACGCCGGTCACGGCCGAGCCGTGGCGCTTCCGCAGCGCGGCCACGATGGCGGAGGAGCGAAGCGTCAGCTCCTGGAGCCACGGGGAATTGTCAACGCTGACCTCGAGCGTGCCCTGCCGGAGCGCCCCGGGACGGGTACGCCGAGATGCCTCTGGCCCCACCGTCTCCGTCCACTCCCGGCGTACCGCCTGCTCGAGCATCCGCTCCGCCAGAGCTGGGACCGCCGCGGTCAGAAGATTGCCGACCCTCACCGGACTACGGCCGCCGCGGGTGCCCATCGTGCGTTCCATCATACTTGACGCGGCCCTCCGCTGCCACACTGATACGAGCGCGGTGTGGAGGGCGCCAAATTGACTCCCCCCGGAGCGGCCCTTATCATGGGCTGCCATGCCCCGACCCCAGCGCGGTCATATCTTGTCTCTCACCATCGACGACCTCGCATTCGGCGGAGAGGGCGTGGGGCGGGCGGACGGCTACGTGGTCTTCGTCCGGGGCGGCGTGCCCGGCGACCGCCTCCGCGTCCGCCTCGACCAAGCCCGCTCCCGCTTCGGTCGCGGCAGGATCGAAGCCATCGAGACCCCGTCGCCGCACCGCATCGAGGCCCCGTGCCCGTATTTTGGGCGCTGTGGCGGCTGCCGGCTGCAGCACGTCGACTACCAGGCGCAGCTGTCGTTCAAGGCCAAGCAGGTCGCCGACGCGCTCGAGCGGCTCGGAGGACTCGGCCCCGTTGACGTCCGCCCCATTCTCGGCGCCTCGGAGACCTACGGCTACCGGAACAAGATGGAGTTCACGATCGCGCGCGCCAGGGACGGCGTGGGTCTGACGGTGGGACTTCACGAGGCGGAGCGCTACGACTCCGTTCTCGACGTCGAGCGCTGCCTGCTTCAGTCCGACCGCATGAACGCGCTGCTCGACGAGGCGCGGCGTTTCTTCGCGGAGAGCGGGCTCGGGGCGTGGGAGCAGGACGCGGGAGAGGGGCTTCTGCGCTTCCTCATGCTGCGGGAGGGCTACCGGACGGGTGAGAGCATGGTCAACGTCGTGACCTCCGCGCCGGCGGTGTCGGAACTGGCGCCACTGGCCGCGCGGCTCGCGGCGCGCGTGCCGCGGACCGCGAGCGTGGTGATGAACGTCAACCCCAAGAAGGCGAGCGTGGCGGTGGGAGTCGAGGAGCACCTCCTCGGAGGCCGCGATCACATTCTCGAGTCGGTGGGCGGGCTCCAGTTCCAGGTCTCGGCCAATTCCTTCTTCCAGACCAATACCGCGCAGGCCGAGCGGCTCTTTTCCCTCGTGCTCGACTCCGCGGGTCTCACGGGCGATGAAACCGTGCTGGACCTGTACTCCGGCACGGGCGCCATCAGCCTGCAGCTGGCCGGGCGCTGCCGCTGGGTCTACGGTGTCGAGGTGACGCAGGCCGCGGTTGACGACGCCGCCCGCAATGCGGCCGCCAACGGCATCGCCAACTGCACCTTTCTCGCCGGTGAGGTTCGTTTCGCGCTTCCGTCTCTCATTGCCCAGGGTGTGAGGGCCCAGGTGGTCGTGGCGGATCCGCCGCGCGCGGGCTTCCACCCGAAGGCGCTACGCGCGCTCCTGCAGATGGGACCCGCGCGCATCGTCTACGTGTCCTGCAACCCTTCGACGCTGGCGCGGGATCTGGGCGAGCTCGTTCGCGGCGGCTATCGGTTGGAGTGGGTGCAGCCCGTGGACATGTTCCCCCACACGCCCCACATCGAAGCCGTCGCGCGCCTGGAGAAAGCCACGGCGTGAGGTCTTACCTCCTGCGACGCCTGTGGCAGGCGGTGCTGGTCCTCTTCGGCGTATCCGTCGTCGTTTTCTTGATTCTCCATCTCACGGGCGACCCCGCGGCGTTGCTCCTGCCGCCCGACGCGACGGCCGAGGACGTGGCGCGTTTCCGCAAGGCCATGGGCTTCGACGATCACGTGGCTGTGCAGTACGTCCGCTTTCTCAAGGGCGCGCTGCGCGGTGATTTCGGCGAGTCGGTCCGCCACGGCGAGCCCGCCATGCACCTCGTCCTGGAGCGGCTGCCCGCGACGTTCGAGCTGGCAGGGGCCGGGCTCCTCCTCGCGCTGTGCCTCGCCATTCCCGCCGGCATCATTTCCGCGGTCAAGCGGAACACGCCCATCGACTACGTGTCGACCGTGGTCGCGCTCATGGGCCAGGCCATGCCGACCTTCTGGCTGGGCATCATGCTCATCCTGGTCTTCTCGGTGCGGCTCAACTGGCTGCCCTCCTCGGGGCGCGGGGACCTCCAGCACCTCATCCTGCCCGCGGTCACCCTCGGGCTCTTCACCACGGCGCGCATCACGCGGCTCACGCGCTCCGGCATGCTCGAGGTGCTGGGGCAGGACTACATCCGCACCGCGCGGGCCAAGGGGGTCAGCGAGCAGCCGGTGGTCTGGAAGCATGCGCTCAAGAACGCGTCCATTCCCATCGTCACCATCGTCGGGATCGAGCTGGGCACGCTCCTCGGCGGCTCGGTCATCACCGAGACCATCTTCGCCTGGCCGGGGGTCGGACGCCTCTCCGTGCAGGCCATCTTCAACCGCGACTATCCCGTGGTGCAGGCGGCCGTCTTCATCCTCGCCAGCACCTTCGTCTTTCTCAACTTCCTCGTGGACGTCGCCTACACCTGGCTCGATCCGCGGATCAGGTTCCACTGATGGCGCCGCCCAACGGCGTCGCCGTCGCGCTGCGGGCGCCCGCCCCCGTCGAGGAGCGGCAGTGGCTCGTGACGCTCAAGCGCCTCGCGCGGCGCCGCACCGCGATTTTCGGGCTGGGCGTCGTCGTCGTCGTGCTGCTGGCCGCTCTCTTCGCCTCCTGGCTCACGCCCTTCGACCCGCTCGAGCAGGACATCAACCAGCGCCTCAAGGAGCCGGGCTGGCAGACCGCCGCCGGTCGCATCCACATGCTGGGCACCGACCACCTGGGGCGGGACATCCTGGCGCGCGTGATCTTCGGCTCGCGCATCGCCCTCGTGGTGGGGGTCTCGGCCGTGCTGATCTCGGGCGTGCTCGGCATGGCCATCGGGCTCGTCGCGGGCTACTTCGGCGGCAAGGTGGACGATTTCTTCATGCGGTTGGCCGATATCCAGCTGGCCTTCCCGTTCATCCTCCTTGCCATCGCGGTCATCGGCGTCCTGGGCCCGAACCTGCGCAACATCATCATCGTGATCGGGGTGTCCTCGTGGGTGGTCTATGCGCGCGTGGTCCGCGGCGAGGTCCTCTCGATCCGCGAGCGCGAGTTCGTCCAGGCGGCCATCGCGCTCGGCAGCCGCGACGGGCGCGTGCTCGTCCGCCACGTGCTCCCGAATGCCTTCACGCCGTGGCTCGTGGTCGCCACGCTCGACATGGCTCGCGTCATCGTCATCGAATCCGCGTTGTCCTTCCTGGGGCTGGGCGTCCAGCCCCCCACGCCGACGTGGGGCGGCATGCTCGCCGACGGCCGCGTCTACCTCTCCACCGCCTGGTGGCTGGCGACCTTTCCGGGCCTGGCCATCCTCGTGACCGTGCTCGGGATCAATCTGCTGGGCGACGGTCTTCGCGACACGCTCGATCCCCGCCTCAGCGTCTGAGGACCGCCATGGAGAGCCTGGTGCTGGTGGGAGCGTCGGTGATCGACGGCACGGGCGCCGAACCCGTCCGGGGCCGCGCCGTGGTCGTCGAGGGCGGGCGCATCGCGTCGGTGGTCGACGAGGCGCGCGCCCCCCGCGGCAGGCGTATCGACCTCTCTGGCTGCACGCTCCTGCCCGGGCTCGTCAATTGCCATGTGCATCTGTGCTTCGGCGCCGAGGCCGATCCCGTGCGGGTGCTGAAGGAGGAGCCCGCCGCGCTGACAGCGCTCAAGGCGCTCCTGCGGGCGAAGGCGTCGGTGGAGGCGGGCGTGACCACGGTCAGGGATCTCGGCGGACGCGATTACGTCGAGCTCTCGGTGCGTCGTGCCATCTCCGACGGGCTCTTTTCCGGTCCGCGGATCGTGGCGGCCGGGCGCGCGGTATGCATGACCGGCGGCCACGGCAGCTTCATCGGTCGCGAGGCCGACGGGCCCGATGACGTCCGCAAAGCCGTGCGCGAGCAGCTCAGGGCGGGCGCCGATGTCATCAAGCTCATCGCGACGGGCGGCGTGATGACGCCGGGGGTCGAGCCGGGCTCGCCGCAGCTGACGCTCGAAGAAATGCGCGCCGGCGTCGAGGAGGCCAGGAAGTCGGGACGGCTCACCGCCGCGCACGCGCAAGGCTCGGCCGGCATCGCCGACGCGGTGGAGGCCGGCATCACGACCATCGAACACGGTATCTTCCTGACCGACGAGATCATCGCGTCCATGAAGCGCAAGGGCGTGTTCCTCGTACCGACGCTGGCCGCGCCGGCCGCCATCTCCGCCAGCGGCCTCGCTGCCGGCATCCCCGAGTTCATGGTGCGGAAGTCCGACGCCGTGATGCCGCACCACATCGCGAGCTTCCAGCGCGCGGCCAAGGCGGGAGTGCGCATCGCCGCCGGCGCCGACTCGGGCACGCCGTTCAACTTTCACGGCAGCCTCCTGCCCGAGCTCGAGCTCATGGTCAAGTACGGGATGACGCCGCTCGAGGCGATCCGCTCGGCGACCTCGGTGGCCGCCGAGGCGCTGGGGCTGGGCGGCGAGACCGGCAGGGTGGCGGAGGGTTACGCGGCCGACCTCCTCGCCGTGGCCGGGCAAGCACACGAGCGCATCGGCGCCCTGGGTGACGTGCGCCTGGTCCTTGCATGGGGCGCTATCATCAAGTTGCCATGATTACTGTCAGACCGGCAGCCGAGCGCGGGCATGTCGACCACGGCTGGCTCGACACCTCTCACACCTTCTCGTTCGCCTCGTACCACGATCCCAGGCAGATGGGTTTCCGGGCGCTGCGCGTCATCAACGAGGATCGCGTCAAGCCGGGCGAGGGGTTCGGCACGCACGCGCACCGGGACATGGAGATTCTGACCTGGGTGCTCGAGGGAGCCCTCGAGCACAAGGACAGCATGGGCAATGGGTCCATCATCCGGCCGGGCGAGATACAGCGGATGAGCGCCGGCACCGGCGTGACGCACAGCGAGTTCAACCCGTCGCGCGAGGCGCCCGTACACCTCCTGCAGATCTGGCTCCTGCCCAACCAGCGCGGGCTCCCGCCCAGCTACGAGGAGAAGCTCTTCCCAACCGGGGCAAGACGCGGACACCTCTGCCTCATCGCCGCTGGTGACGGGCGGGAGGGCGCCGTCACTATCCACCAGGACGCCGACCTGTGGACGGCCCTGCTCGAGCCTGACGAGTCGGTGCGCCATGCATTGAGGCCCGGGCGTCACGCGTGGCTTCAGGTGGCGCGGGGCGCTGTGAGTCTCAAGGGCACGGCGCTCGGCGCCGGCGACGGCGCCGCGGTGAGCGACGAGGCGGCGCTCGAGATCACCGCTTCGGCGCGGGCCGAAGTGCTCGTATTCGATCTGGCCTGAGGTCTGGCTAGCCTGACGGGGTCTGGGATCCGGCCTGATAAGGCATAACGCCAGAAGACCGCCTTCCACATTCGGGCAGCATTCCAGAGCTCCTTCGTCCTGATTCGCGTAAGTCCACGATTCTGTGATCAGTTCCGAGTGGCACGGCTCCTGCGTCCTCCACGGCAGATCTTGAGTCGCGTGAGTCACGATGGGTTTTTGACTGCGAGGAGGGATCGGGACATGGAGCTGAAAACGGCGATCGGCGTTGACTCAGGAGCCGACCGTCGAGCCGGAGATACCGATCTGTGATCCCCATCACCATTTTTGGGACTTCCGCAGCGGGCGCATACCCTACCAGCGATATCTTCTCCACGAGCTGGCCGCCGACATCAACAGCGGCCACAACGTGCGGTCCACCGTGTTCATCGAGGCACGGGCGATGTACCGCGCCGACGGACCGGAGGAGCTGCGTCCCGTAGGCGAGGTCGAATTCGTCCAGGGGCTGGCCGCGGCCAGCGCGAGCGGTCTGTATGGTCCCGGCCGGGCCGCCGCCGCGATTGTCGGTCACGCCAACCTGAACCTCGGTGCGCGGGTGGAGCCGGTGCTGGAAGCGTTGCAGTCGGCCAGCCCCAACCGGTTTCGGGGCATCCGCCATTCGGTGACGTGGGATCCCCACCCCGAGGTGGAGAACACGGCCGCGCACAAGCAGGAGGGGCAGCTGGGTAGCGACGGTTTCCGGGCCGGCGCGCGGGTGCTTGCACGGATGGGGTTGTCCCTCGAAGTTTGGATGTACTTCCCGCAGCTTCCCGAGCTGGCGGCTTTCGCCAAGGCTGTCCCCGACCTGACGATCATCCTGAACCATATCGGGGGGCTGCTGCGGGTGGGCCCCTACGGAAACCGGGACGACGAGGTGATGGCCACGTGGCGGCGCGGAATCGCCGCGGTGGCTACGTGCCGCAACGTCTACGTCAAGCTCGGCGGCATCGGTATGCCCCGCACCGGTTTTGACTGGCATGCTCGAGCCACGCCGATCGGGTCGGAAGAGCTGGCGGCATCGATGACGCCCCTGATGACGTACTGCATCGAGCAGTTTGGACCCAGCCGGTGCATGTTCGAAAGCAACTTCCCGGTTGACAAGGTGTCCTACTCCTACAACGTGATGTACAACGCCTTCAAACGGCTGTCCAAG
>Ga0137391_10001531_pt1 | contig 16843 bp, 19 predicted proteins | sample 15con2h24BmetaG_FD_101399 | JGI IMG/M metagenome (GOLD analysis project Ga0137391, IMG submission 101399) | Vadose zone soil microbial communities from Angelo Coast Range Reserve, California, USA - 15con2h2.4B metaG | ecosystem: Environmental > Terrestrial > Soil > Vadose zone > Saprolite...
CTCAACTATGCGGCAACGGAGCTGGACATCCCCGCAGCCTTGCCCGGGCCAGGAGGCGAATGACGTGGAACTGGTCCAGAGCCGCATCGTGACCGATGACGTCGCGGGGCTCGCCGCGTTCTACGCCAGGCTGGTGGGGACACCGGTAGCGCTGAATGACTACTACGTCGAAGTGCACGCCGGCGCGATGTCGGTCGGCTTCTCCAGACACCGCTTCACCGAGTACCGGGAGGACCAGGCGGCGCGGTCCGGCCGCCAGGACCGCCAGGATGAGATCGTCCTCGACTTCGTGGTCGACGACGTTGACCGGGAGTTCGAGCGGATAAAGCGGCTCGGCGTCGATTGGGTCCTCGAGCCGACGACTCAGCCCTGGGGGAACCGGTCGATGGTGTTCCGCGATCCTGAGGGAAACCTCGTCAACGTCTTCTCCCGGCCCAAGGCGGCCCAGCAGTGAGTACCCAGGCCACCGTGGTAGCCGAGGACCTGGTCAAGACCTATCCAGGTGACGTCCGGGCGGTCAGGGGCATCAGCTTCTCGGTGCAGGCCGGGGAGGCGTTCGGGCTCCTCGGACCGAACGGCGCCGGCAAGACCACAACCATCGGGATGCTTAATTCGACGGTTACGCCTTCGGCGGGCCGGGCCTTGCTCGGCGGCCGGGACGTCGCGAAGGACCCCATCGGCACCCGGGCGATCAGCAGCGTCGTGTTCCAGGACGCCGTGGTGGACCAGCCGCTCACCGGGCGCCAGAACCTGGAGCTGCACCTGAAGCTCTGGGGCGTCGGGTCCGCCGAGGGCAGGGCCCGGCTCGCCGACCTGACCGAGACAGTCGGGATCGCCGATATCCTCGGCCGGCCGGCCGGCAGCTACAGCGGCGGCCAGCGCCGCCGGATGGAGATCGTCCGGGCGCTGCTGTCCGCGCCCCAGGTCCTCTTCCTCGATGAGCCCACGGTCGGGCTGGACACCCGGATCCGGCACGACCTGTTCGACATCATCGCCAGGCTCCGTGACTCGACGGGCGTGACCATCATCATGACCACCCACTACCTGGACGAAGCTGAGCGGCTTTGTGACCGCCTCGCCGTGATCGACGCCGGGACAGTGGTGGCCTGTGACAGTCCCGCGAACCTCCTGGCGTCGATTGGCGACGAGGTCCTTGAGCTTCGCGTCGGCCAGACCGACAAGGCGACGGGGATCCTCTACTCGAATGGCGTCGCACCGGAGGACGTCCTGGTGATCGGGGAGACGGTAACCGCATCCCTCAGGGAGATCCCCGGGTCGCGACTGATTCAGCTCCTGAACGAGGACTCGATCGCAGTCCGGTCCGTTACCACGCGCCGCCCGACCCTCGACGACGTCTACCTGCGTCTGACCGGCGGCCGGATGACCGCCGCTGACTGAAAGGCAACCAGCAATGGCCACAACCACTATTGCCATTCCCGCGACCACGAGGCCGCTTCGGACGCGAAACGCCAGCGCCGTGCGAACCCTTGCGTCAAGGCGCCTGGCGCTGACGGTTCGCTCACCGCGGTCCCTGGTGGCCCCACTGCTCACGCCGGTGCTGTTCGCGCTGGTAATCGCCCCCGCTCTGGCCAGCTCACTAGCTTCCCCGGCGCAGCGCACCACCTACATGACATACATAGCCCTGGCCACCGCCGGGCTGCTGATCCCGCTCAACTGCATGTTCTCCGGGATCGGGGTCGTCGTCGACCGCGAGCACGGTGCCATGAGGGAGCTGCTGGTGGCACCCATCCGAAGGGCCGCCATCGTGGCCGGCAACCTGGCCGCCGCCATCGCCACCACGGCATTGCAGATGGCCGTTCTCATCGCCGCCTCGGCGCTGCGAGGTGCGGACTACCAGACCGGACACGACATCCTGTGGTTCGCCGGAGCCGCCCTCCTCTTCAGCGTGGTCATGTACGGCGTGGCGGAGATCGTCGCCAGCCAGGTCCCGAGCCCCGAGGCGTACATCGGCGTGCTCCCAGCCATCGCCATCGTGCCGTTCTTCTTCGCCGGGTCGCTCTTCCCGATCACATCGCTGCCAGGCTGGCTGGCTGACGTAGCCAGGATCCTCCCCCTAACTCACGCACTGGCGCTCTTCCGCTACGGCCTGACACCGGCGAACGGGGGCGCCCAGGCTCTCCAGAGTATCTGGGGGATGAGCGGCGACACCACGATGGCCGCCCTGTCCATGCTGGTAGTTGGCCTTTACGCGGTGGCGCTCATGGCCGGTGCCGTTCGCCTGTTCACCAGGCAGGGCACGAGCTGATCCCAGGCTATAGATCGTCGGGCAGGAGCCGGAACCACTTGTGCGACGTGAGGGGCCGCATGGCGCGGAAGTCGCGGCGGTCCAGTGTGAGCACCACGTCGGTCCGGTACTTGGCCGCCAGTCCCACGTTGACCGCGTCGGCCAGGTCCAGGTCCAGGCTTGCGTAGTGCTGCTGGACCAGACGTGCCGTGTCCAGGATCTCAAGGTCGGCTTCGGGAATCTGGAAGCGCAGCTGCCGGGTCTGGGCGATGACGAACTCGATGAATGCAGTCCGGGCGCGGGAGCCGAAACGAGCCTTGGCCAGGTGATCCACCTCGGTGAGCACGAGCGGCGAGATGATCACTGTTCCCGCTTCCTGCAAGATTTCCCGGCATGCTGCTGACCCGACCGCGTTCTGGTCGGATGCGGCGATGATGCCGGAGGTGTCGGCGATGACGATCACGAGCTGGCGGCTGCACGGGCGACCGCGTCGGTGACCTCATCGCTGGTGGCTGTCTCACCGGTGCCCTCGAAGGTGGGCCAGTCGAGGGCACCGTCCCATACCCGGTTGCTCATGGCCGCGAGGTGGATGCCTTCCCGGATGATCTGCGCCTCGGGTACGCCGCGACGGGCGGCGATCTCCTTGATCAGCGCGAGGTCGTCGGCGTCAGCGTAGACGTTCGTCCTCTTGAGCGACATGTACCGATGCTAGCACACGTCCACCCCCTGCCATGTCCCTGCGCACCCCGACCGTGCTGGGTCTGGCTGGCCTGCGGGCGCATGTAGTGGTAGATTCAATCTACATAGATCTGATCTACCTGAACGGGGCATAGGTTGCTGTCGTCGTTTGCGGGGCGAAGGGCCGAGCTTGCCCTGCTCGGGAAGCGCCTTGAGCGGGTGACTGCGACGGGGACCGGGATGGCGGTGGCGATACGGGGTCGTCGTCAAGTCGGCAAGTCCCGTCTGGTTCAGGAGTTCTGTGACCGGGCCGGGATGCCGTACGTGTTCTACACGGCGACGAAGGGCGCCTCGCCCGTGGAGGCCGTGGCCGAGTTCCTGTCCGGCCTGAGGGAGTCCTCCCTTCCCCGCGACCGGGAAGTGGTGCCCTCTGGCGGCTCCGGCAGCTGGCCGGACGCGTTCCGTGCCCTGGCCTCGACGCTGCCGGACCGGCCGTCGATCGTCGTGCTCGACGAGCTTCCCTGGCTCGCGGAACAAGACGACCTCTTCGACGGGGCACTGCAGACCGCCTGGGACCGGCTCCTGGCGAAGCGTCCGGTGCTGCTGCTCCTGCTGGGCAGCGATCTGCACATGATGGAACGCCTGACGGCCTATGACCGTCCCTTCTATGGCCGCGCCGACAATCTGACCCTGGGGCCGCTGAACCCCGCCGAGACCGGCGAGGCCCTCGGGCTGAGCGCCGTCGACGCGGTCGACGCCCACCTAGCCTCCGGTGGCCTGCCCGGCATCCTGCGCACCTGGCCGCACGCCACCCCCGCCCTGACCTTCCTGGAACAGGAGTGCGCAGACCCCGCGTCTCCCGTCTTCTCCGTCCCCGAGTCGTCTCTGTTGGCCGAGTTCCCCGCGCCGGATCAGGCGCGCCGCGTTCTGGAGGCCGTAGGCGGCGGCGACCGCACCCAGGCCAACATCGCTGCCACGGCCGGCAGCCGCCAGGGTGCGCTGCCTTCAGGTTCCCTGTCCCCGCTGCTGCGCCGCCTGGTCGAGGAGAAACGGGTCCTGGCCATGGACGAGCCGCTGTCCACCCGCCCGGGCAAGCCGGCTCTCTACCGCATTGCCGACAGCAATCTGCGCCTGTACCTGGCGGTCCTGCGCGGCGCTCATGAGCAGGTCCGCCGGGATCGACCCGAGGCAGCCTTCCGTCTTGTCGAGCGCCGCTGGGCCTCCTGGCGTGGCCGGGCCGTCGAACCGCTCGTACGCCAGTCCCTGGAACTGGCGGCCGTCGACGGGGCCCTGCCCTGGCGCCAGGTCGAGGTGGTGGGCGGCTGGTGGAACCGGCGGTTCGACCCGGAGGTCGACCTGGTCGGCGCGGACCGCGCCCCCGTGGCTCAGCAGATCTCATTCATCGGCTCCGTCAAGTGGCTGTCCTCCCCTTTCGACCGTCACGACCTGGCGGACCTCACCCGCTCCGCCCCCCAGGTTCCCGGGTTTACCCTGGGCGCGACGGGCCTGATGGTGGCCTCCCTGTCGGGGATCGCACCCGACGCCGAGGCGGGAGCGATCGACCTGCTGTGGGGGCCAGATCAGCTGATCAGTGCCTGGCGATAGGAGGAAGGCGGCCCCTCAAGCCGGGCCGCGAGCAGGCTCCGCCGGTGCCGCCGGAACCCGGTTACGGCGGCGTTGAGCCGGGCCAGCTCGGTCGTGGCCTGGTACTGCTGGCGGGCCGCCGAGCTCTACGAGGGCGCGGCGGACAGTGCGGTGGCGCTAGCCGCACCAGGCACAGCGCCCCGGCCCGCTCAGCCACCGGAAACGGTAGTTGCGCGGCGGGTAGGATCATCTGGCGTGCCGGTGCCCTCTGTGCCAGGATCAGATGAGACAGTAGGGGATGAAGTTCCCCCTGTGTGTTGAGTAGGGGCGCGACAGGGACTACCACACAGCGACCATGACGACTACAGACATGTGCGGATGTGAACTCGCCGGGTGCCATGCACCGGCGTGCCGGTTCCAGTCTTTCCCGCTCCCATTTCCCTGCCCACTCTCATTCCCATTCCGATGCATGGAGGACCCACAGTGCCGAGCAAGGAAGATGTCAAGGCAGCGATCCACGCAGCCTTCGACGCGGCCGTTCCAGACGGCGCAAGCTACACCAAGGTGTACGCCTCGGACATGAAGCAGAAGAACTACATCGTGTACCGCAGCACCACCGTCTACAACTACGCCGTGGGCTTCAAGCCGGGCAGCACCGAATTGGTGATCGTCCCGCTGGATCGGACCAACGATACGGTGACGGCAGGCACGCCGGTAAGGATCACCGACGCCAACCGGGGTGACGTGAAGAAGCGTGACCTGGGAGGCCGCTTCCAGATCTCTACGAAGGACGGCCAGAAGTTCCGGCTTGGCATCATCCCGTCGGTCCCTAAGATCACCGCGGCCTTTTATCAGCTGCCCGTGGACCAGAAGGACGAGTACGAGGCGTTCCAGGCGGTCAAGAACGCGATCGCCGGATAGGGGCGCGTCCCGCCGACCCCGTATACAGCCACCCGCGACGCTCCCGCCGGATCACGACCTTGCATATTCCGAACGGGAGCGCCGTGGCTGTCCGGCCGCCTGCGCCTTGTGTCCCGTGGCGCGTCAAACGTTGCTCCACTGCACCCAATAGCCCGCGGTTGTGGGCACGACGTATATGGTCCAGCCGTACCCAGTGCCGCCTTGGCCGAGGACTTGCTCACCGTCGTGATGGTCAAGGAAGTATCTGCTGACGAGGTACTGCCCATCTTGGAACGTGGCCCAGATCCATACAGTTCCGTTGCTACCGCACGAGGCGAGTACGGCAGTGGTGAGGTCAGAGCTGAGTCCGATGCACTTTCCATTACCTGCCTTGATGTAGTACGAATTATACGAGCCTATCGGGGAGTACGGTAGGTAGTATGTGCCTTGAGAACTTACAGTCCAGGTAGGTGAGTTGGAAGATATGTCGGTGAAAATGGTACTTCCGGAGATGGACAGGCAGACATTGGAGGAATTAGTCAGGCAGATTTTTTTGCCCGAGGTCAGATACGGAGCTGCAGCATCGGCAGATCCTGCGGTCGCGGCGGTGATGGCTGCGGCTGCAAGGACTACGGCAGCCGCTCGCGTCGTGTAACGGCGGGAGATGACTGATACTACGCCCATGGCGATCGCCTCCGAGGCGTCCGGCGGGTGTGAAGATGGAACTTCGGAATAATATAGCGCTAAAAATGATGCAAGCTATGTGTATGTGTCGCGCCCGGACCCTAGCCCGCTGCTATGCGTCAGAGTGGCCAGCTCTCCTTGCGGTAGCCCATGTCCCAGAACATCCACTCGTAGCGGCTGGTCGCGCGGAAGTGCCTGTGTACACGCGCTCGCTCGGACGGCGAGAGGCCGACGCCCAGCTCGTCGGTGGCGGCCAGCACCTCGCGGACGATATCGCCGAATTCCTCCCCGCCGTAAGTGCCGATCCACCGCTGGTAGCGCGGGTCGGGTGAGCCGTGGCGCACGAGCTCCTTGCCGACTTCCCAGTAGATCCAGTAGCACGGCAGCACGGCACCGACCCCTTCGGCGTACGAACCGCCGCGGATGGTCGCCAGCAGGTAGCTCGTGTAGGCGAGCGTCGTGGGCGCCGCCTCGGTCACGCCGACCGACGCGGGGTCGATCCCGAGGTCGGTCAGGAGCGAGTCGTGCAGCTTCGCCTCGACGGCAACGCCCGCGGCGTGACGGGCGAACATCTCGGTTCCCGCGGCGTCGGGCGCGCGGCTGGCTACGGCCGCGAGCGCCTCTGCGTATCCCTGGAGGTACAGCGCATCCTGCACCACGAAGAACGCGAAGGTGTCCTGCGGCAGGCTGCCGTCGGTCAGCCCGGTCAGGAACGGGTGGGCCAGGATCGCGCCGTAGATGCCAGCGATGCCCTGCCACAACTCGTCGGTGAGGCGGTCACTCACGACGCTGCCCCCCGGGGGTTCCGCGGCGCCACGATTGCTGCCGTCCGGCATGACCGCTACCTCCATGATGATTCAGGTGCGCGGGCGCTGCATCGTCGGGGGCCGCCACCGCGCTCCCGTTCGGAATCCTTGTCTTCAATGCCTGCTGTATCGGAATCCCGGTCCGGATACTACCTCCCGATCTGCCCCGTGAAGTCGGCAGGTTCATCTCCGGATCGTGTACAAGACGATCGCGGCGAGGAGCCCCAGCAGAACCAGGGGGGTCAGTGCCGACGCCAGGGCATGTGCCACGGCGACGGCGAGCACGATGACGAGCGCGAGGAAGAGGAAGCGCCGGCACCAGTGCCGGCGCCCCCGGCGCGCCGGGGGTCCGGAGGCGTCAGGCGCCCCGGATGCCCCGGATGCCCCGGATGCCGCGGCTGGGGGCAGGTCGGCGAGCAGGCCGCTCAGGTCCGAGTACGTCCTGGCCCTCATCGCCTGATCGAGGCGCTGGTTGAACTCGTCCTGGTCGAGCCGCCCGTCGCCGTAGTGCCTGGACAGGAGATCAGCGACCTCGGCGCGTTCGGCGTCGGAGATCCGCAGATCCGCGTAGCCGGCGCGGCGACGGGCTGCGGTCAGAATCCACCCTGAACTGCTCGGCGCTGACATATCGAGGCGACCTTTCTTTCGGATGCGACCGGCGTTCGGTGCAATCGGCGTTCGGGGCAATCGGCGTTCGGTGCGGCCGGCTTTCAGCGCGACCGGGCGGACAGGGACTGGATGAGCTCACTCGCGATGGACTGCCCGGAGCCCTCTTCGGGGATCAGCAGCCAGCCGGCGAGGTAGAGGGGCACGCCGACGCCACCGACGACGGCGAGGACGGCGAGGACGATGCGCACGACAATCACGTCTGCGCCGAGGTAGCGGGCGATACCCGCGGCGACGCCCGCCAGCATCCGGCCCTGGGCGGGGCGCAGCAGCGGCCGGGTGCTGAGGCTGGACTCTGGGTCCGTATCGGTGAGGTTGCTGGCTTGCGAGCTGGAAGTGGTTGTGTTCATGACGCCAGCCTGCCCCGGTCAACCTGGCCTCGGTATCGGGAAGACCCCCAGGTTGAGCCTGATACGGCGGCACCGGGCTCAGGGTCGACCCGGATAGCCGGGCGGGCACTATACAGCGATGATGGACACGTGAAGGAACGAACCGGCTCCGCGCCGGACTGGCGCGTCAACCGCCCGCAGGGCAGCCAGCGGAAGCGCTTCCGGGAATACGGCGATGTGCGGCCGCTGGAACCCCGGCCGTCACGCTGGCGGGCCCGGCTCCACATTCCCGGCCGACGCAGGCGCGGCACACGAGGCAGCGGGCCGCTTCGGCGGGCGCGGGAGGACCGCCTGGCCGGCGGGGTGGCGGCCGGCCTGGCGGCGCGGACGGGCCTGGATGTCACGGTCGTGCGGCTCGGCTTCGCGCTGGCCACCCTGCTGAGCGTCGGTGCGGCGGTCTACGTCCTGGCCTGGCTGCTTGTGCCGGCTGACGGCGCGGACAGCAACATCGCGGGTAAGGCGCTGGCGGACCGGCGGGGCATCGCGCTGGCCGCCGGCGTGATGTCGCTGCTGATCGCGCTGTTTGTCGTCGCCTCCGCGCTCGGTGCGGGCTGGCTCGGCTCGGGTGCCTGGCCGCTGGTCATCAGCGGGCCCGGGCTCGTGCTGATCTGGCGGAACGCCCCGGCGGACGAGCAGGACATGATGCGGCGCCTCGCCGGGCCGCTGCTCGGCGTGGCCGAAGGCAGCGGGCGGTCGCGGTGGCTGCTGCGCACGGTGGTCGCGGGACTGCTGCTAGCCGGTGGCCTGGCCGCCCTGCTGCCGGGACACACAAGCAAGGCATTGCTGCGGCCGCTTGGCGGGGTGGCGCTCGTGATCGCCGCGATCGTGGTGGTGCTTGGCCCGTGGTGGCTGCGCATCGCCCGCGACCTGGTCGTCGAGCGCCAGGCCCGGGCACGGGCGGAAGAGCGGGCTGACATAGCCGCCCGGGTGCACGACTCGGTGCTGCAGACGCTGGCCCTGATCCAGCACCGCGCGGAGGAGCCCCAGCGGGTCATCCAGCTGGCCCGGGCCCAGGAGCGCGAGCTGCGCTCCTGGCTGTTCGAGGGCCGGGCACCCGGATCGGTGAGCGAGGCCATCACGCTCGCGGCCGGGGTACGGCTGATCCAGCAGGAGGTGGAGGCTCAGCACGGAGTAGCCGTCGAGGCCGTCACCGTCGGGGACTGCGAGCTCGACGATGATCTGGGTGCCCTGCTCGCGGCCGCGCGGGAGGCAACGGTCAATGCCGTGAAGTGGTCCGGCGCCGACGTTGTCTCGCTCTTCGCTGAGGTCGAGCCGGCGGAAGTGTCGCTGGTCGTGCGGGATCGCGGGCGGGGATTCGACCCAGCGGCTGTACCCAGGGACAGGAAGGGGCTGACCGAGTCCGTGCACGCCAGGATGACCCGCCGCGGCGGGTCCGCGACCGTCCGCAGTGTCCGGGGTGAGGGCACCAGGGTGTCCCTGACGATGCCCCGGCCAGCCGGGCAACGCCAGCCGAGCCGGGCGTGAGCACGCCCGGTACCCCCGCCCCGTGCGGCGACAGGCCGAGGGTCTTCATCGTTGATGATCATGCCGTGTTTCGTTCCGGGGTCCGGTCCGAGCTCGGTGACCAGGTCGAGGTCGTCGGCGAGGCGGACGACGTCGAGCCCGCGATCGCCCTGATCACCGGGTGCCTCCCCGATGTCGTCCTGCTCGACGTGCACCTGCCCGGCGGCGGCGGGCAGGGCGTGATCACGGCGATCAAGGCCGCGCACCCGCAGGTGCGTTTCCTTGCCCTGTCCGCGTCAGATTCTCCCGAGGACGTCATCGCGGTTATCCGGGCGGGCGCGCGGGGCTACGTGACGAAGACGATCTCCGGCACCGAGCTGGCGGAGGCGGTGCGCCGGGTCGCGGCCGGCGACGCGGTCTTCTCGCCCAGGCTGGCCGGGTTCGTCCTTGACGCCTTCGCCGCCCTCCCCCCGGCCGGCCAGGGCCGCCCGTCCTTCGATCCCGAGCTCGACCAGCTGACACCCCGTGAACGGCAGGTCCTCCGCCTCATCGCCCAGGGCTGCACCTACAAGGAGATCGCGCGGGAACTCTACATCTCGGGCAAGACGGTCGAGAGTCACGTTTCCTCGGTGCTGCGCAAGCTCCAGCTCTCGACCCGGCACCAGCTGACCAGGTGGGCGGCCGAGCGACGCCTGACCTGACCACGGCAGGTCCCTTGTCAGTGCGGGGCACGCTCGGGCGCTTCCGCGGACCGCAGGAACATCAGGGCCGCCTTCGTGAACGTGTCCGGCTCAGCGTCGTGGATCATGTGCCCAGCCGGAATGGTCTCACGCCGGCTGCCCGGGATCTGCCGGGCCAGCTCGGCAACCCGGTCCTGAGGAATCCTGAGAACCTCGCGGCTGGTGCGAGCGTCACCCCGCTCCCGTTCGGAATTAGCTGCTCGACTTCTGGCTGGATCGGGTCAGCGTGGGCGAGGTGGGCATCACCGGCGCCGCCGCCGCGGTCGCGAACGCCGTCTACCACGCGACAGGCAAGCGGGTCCGCGACCTGCCCCTCACCCTGGACAAACTGCTGTGATCGCCACCCCGCCAGGCCCGTCCTGCCAACCATGCACCAGGCCAGCAGGCACACAATATTTATCCCGAACGGAAGCGCGGTGGCGGTGCTCCCCGCGCCCCAGTCAACCGGTGGCATCCAGCGGTGCGCGTCCCCTGTCCGCCCCTCAAGTTGGCGCGATGCTCGAGGCAAACCCCGAAATGAGCTGTCAGCCTGAACCTGTGCGAGCGCCAGACAGGAGCGAGTGAAGAGCCTCCCTGAACCTCTCCGTCTCATCGGCGGACAGAGGGCTCAGGAAGAGTTGCTCGGCCTCCTCGCCCGCGCGACTCGCCCGCCGGAGGGTGTCACGGCCGACGTCGGTGAGCTCGACGACGTTCTTACGCCGGTCACCGGGGTCCGGGCGGCGCTGCACAAGCCCCTTGTGCTGCAGCTCGTCGATCAGGGCAACCATCGTGGTGCGGTCGACCCCCATCCGGCGGGCGACGTCCCCCTGGGATAGCGGATCGCGATCATCGATCGCGATCAGCACGGCGACCTCCCGCCCGCTGATCCCGAAGGGCGCGAGCGCCGACGCGGTGAGTTCAGACAGCCGCAGCTGCGCGTGCTTCAGCAGGTACCCGAGACGGCGGGCCATCAGGGGGTACGGCTGGCCGTCGGGCCGCTTGTCGTCGCGATTCTGGGTGGACACACGGGAATCCTATGGATACGCTTATCGTCAGCGATGCTGACTTTCAGCATCACTGATCTTCCGTTAAGCTGCCGAAACGCCATTCTACGGCTGGTTCCAGAGAGTAGGTACATCACGATGCAGGCGAGCGGGCTGAAGGCGAGCGGGCGATGACCGCGCTGCCGGACGATGCCATGACCGCTGACGGCGGCCGGGTGAGCTTCGGGATCAAGACCAGCCAGTCGAACGTTACCTACGGCGAGATCCTCAGGATCTGGCGCGAGGCCGAGGGCGTCCCCGTGATCGAGCATGCCTGGCTCTGGGACCACCTCGTGCCGCTCCGGGGTGAGGCGAGTGGTGCCGCCCTGGAGGCCTGGACGCTGCTCGCCGCGCTTGCCGCCCAGACCAGCCGGCTGCGTCTCGGCGTCATCGTGACGAGCAACCGGATCCGTCCCCCGGCCGTGCTCGCCAAGATGGCGGCCACGGTCGACGTCATCGCGGGCGGCAGGCTGGTCTTCGGGATCGGCGCGGGCGGGAGCGCGCTGAGCGACCCCGCGTACCGGGAGATGGTGCACCGCGAATACGACGCCTACGGCATTGACGTCGTGGCGCCCGGCGAGGCACTGGCGGCGCTCGCAGAGGCGTGCACGATCGTGAAGCGCCTGTGGAGCGAAGAGCGGCCCTTCGACTTCGACGGGCGCTGCTATCAGCTCAAAGGCGCTATCTGCGAGCCCAAGCCGGTCCAGCGCCCCCGTCCGCCGATCATGATCGGGGCGGGCGGCGAACGGTCGGGCCTCCGGGTGGTCGCCGAGCACGCGGACATCTGGGCCAGCCCGACGTGGACTGCCGCGGATTTCCGGCACAAGAGCGCCGTGCTCGACGACCACTGCGCTGCCATCGGCCGTGACCCGAAGGAGATCATCCGCTCCGCCCAGGTCTTTTTCACCTCGGGCGACCCCGCGGCGACGGGTCAGCATGATGTGTCGCGCTTCCCCGGGCCCGCCGCCGCTCGCGAGCTGATCACCGAGCTGATCGACGCTGGCGCGCGGCAGCTCGTCCTGGCTGCGATCGGAATGCCGTCAGTGCGATGGGTCGCCGACGAGATCGTCGAGCCCGTGCTCGCGGCGATGCGCTAGCCCCAAGGTTGCCCATCGCGCATCACTCCTCATGAAGACGCAGCGCATGCATTTGAACAAGACCGGGACCGCTCGTGAGTGTCGATGTAGCCCGCATGTGTCGGTCGACAGGTCAAGAACCTGGTTCTTTGTTCGAAGCTATAAGTCAGCTGTGCCGAACAGAAGCCCTTCGCTACCCTCTGCACTGAACAGTTTGTAGTCTGCGCCTGTCTTCAGCGTGTATTTGAGCTCGACACTGGATGCGAAGGTCGAAGTCGCAGAGATGCCGAGTTGTACGCCATGCACGTTGATTCCTACGTTGACCTTTTTCGTCACAGTTTGTTTGTACTTATACTTGTAAATCGCCATCGAGCCGCTCGGGTCACCAGCGAGGAGGTATTCGCCGGCAGAGTCTCCCCGGGCCGGCACGGCGTCCGGATCGAGCAGCAGAAGGCCCGGCCGCAGCCGGGATTCACTCAGGCCAGCCACGTCGATACGCCATTGCTGCGTCTTCGGTTTGTTCGGCTCGCTGATCTCGATGCGTTCGAGTTGCACCACTACCGGACAGAAGATCAGCTTGGTCTCACCGCTGGAAGCCTCGAACGAAGCGGACTCGATGAACGTAGCGCCGACGTCCGATCCAAGTCCGGAGCCGGTAATTTGCAGTGACCAGCCACTCTCAGCGTCGAATTCCGTCTCGTTCGTCCACTCCGCTTTACAGCCAGGAACTACGGGCGTTCCCAAGACGAAGAGCGGGATTTTCACCTTGAGCGGTTCGATTGACTCAATACTCGTTACGCGCTGGTTCCACCAATCGCGCAGACGTCGCCGGGCGGAGCCACGGGCCGAGCTATAGATGCGTAGGGCTTCGGTGTACTCGGGAGGCGGCGTGAAGAAGCTGACGTACCGGTAGGGCTCCAGCTTCTCCTCTGCCCTTGCGAGTTCTCCGGCCCCCGCATCGCGGATACCGAGTGCTTCGTAGACTGACTCGTCGGACATGCCAAGCAAGCGGAGGTTCGAGGTGAAAGTGTCGCGATCAGCGAGCGCATCGTCCTCCCAATCGCGTGCCTCGAGCCGCCCGAAGGATTCGAGTGGCTCCTCCTTGCCGCGAACCCACTCCAGACCGGTGATCGTGACTTCTTCGCGCGCCATGCTTGCCTCGATCTATCTCGGGTGCTGAAACGGCTCCGGAGCATAGCCGCCTGAGATCTCAGCCGCCAACGGAGCAGTTCACCCTGCACCCCCTCGACTCACCTGAACTAAGGACGCGCGAAGGTACCGACTGGATGACAGCCTTGTCCTGGAGGCGCTGCGCGTGGATGTGGACCGGCGTGTCGATGCGGTCGAGCGGACACTGAACGGACTTCAGCGCCGGTTCGTGCACCAGGTGCTCGCCGGGCACCCGGCTGCCGCGGACGCCGGGCTGCTCGCCAGCGAGGTCGCGTAACCGGAGGTGTCAGCTCTGCCGGGCCGCGACGATGGCACTTACGATGGCCTCGCCGAGTAGCGGCACGAATTCCAGGCCGAGAACGCCATCGGCGACCGTGGCGGTGACTGTCTTATCCAGCGCGGCGTTCTTGCCCGCCTCAGCGTAGATGTCGAGGTTAGCCAGGGCGCGCGCTGCCTGCGCGTTGACGTTGAAGACGCGCCTTCCGCTGCGGGAGTGCTCTGGCTCGGCGAATTTGAGCGTCACCTCGTAGGTTCCGTTGGCGAGGGGAATGCGGTAGGCGAAGTAGCCGGACCGGTACGTCTGGTAAAGCGGCTGATCGGCAGTGCCGGAGATCAGCGCGCCGGTCCGCCCGGCCTGGCTGGCTGACACGTCGTGGTCTGCGGCGTAGGCGTGGCCGGAGGCGTCCGTATATGGCACCGCGCTGCCCGAGTTGACGGCGGCCGACGTGCCGGCCGGTGAGGTGTCACGTTCCCAGGTTGCCGTATCGGTGACACGCCGGCCGTCACGCAGGCCGATCGCTTCCACGACGTTGCTCCCCGGGCTGAGGGGGACCCCGGACCATTGCGCGATGTGACCCGCGGGCGTGACCGTTCCGTGCGTGATCCCGTTGACCCGCAGTTCGACCGCGGGAGTATTGGCGTACACCTTGACGCTCGTGGTCGCGGTGAACCGCGGCGTGTCGCGAGCCGAGGTGATGTGGACGACAGGGCGGGGCGACCAGTTGGCCTGGTACCAGTAGAAGGCGTCTTTCTTGATCGTGCGGTCCAGGGTGACCAGCCCCTTGTCGTTGATCCCCGGCCGGTCGCCTTCGTTGCGCCCAGCGGAGGGCAGGTCAAACATGACCCACACGAAACGGCCCCAGACGAAGGGGCGGCTGCTGAGCTCGTTCCAGTTGTGCTCGTGGGCGATGGCCTGCCACTCCTCGGGATGCCAGGTGCTGCCGGGCACGGGCTGTGCCTGATCTTGCTCATGCTGGACCGGGCTGCCGCCGGCCCCGTACTCCGACACGCCGGTCCGGCGGGGCGGATCGGCGGCGTGCAGCCCATCGGCCCAGGGGCCGACACCGTCGATGGGAGTCACATACCAGCCGTAGTAGCGGTTGTAGCCGATCACGTCGCTGTGGCTGGTCAGCGGGTCAGTGTCGGACAGGCAGCAGTGTGCATACGTCGTCAGCCGCTCCGGGTCATCGGCGTGCGCCAGCGCCTGCAGGCTGGCAAGGAGCTGGTTGGTGTATGCGTCGGACGCGTACTGCTCGTTGCCGAGGCCCCAGAAGGCCACCGACGGGTGGTTGTAGTTCTGCCGGATCAGCTCGCGCAGCTGCTGCTGGGTGTTCATGGTGAAGGCGTCCGACACCGTCTTCCAGCCGACCAGCGGGATCTCCGTCCACACCACGATGCCCAGCCGGTCGCAGTTGTCATACTCACGCTGGGAGTGCTGGTAGTGCGCCATGCGGACCACATTCGCGCCAAGATCGCGGATCATGGCGTAATCGGCGTCGACATCGGCATGGCTGACCGCGACCCCCGTGGCGGGCCGGCAGCTCTGGTGGGTATTAACGCCGCGCAGCAGATATGGCTTGCCGTTGAGGAAGAACCCTTTGTCCGCATCGACCGAGAAGGTGCGGATGCCGAGCGGAACGCCCACCGCGTCGCGGTCACCGCCGCCTGCGCTGACACGTGCGGTGACCTGGTAGAGGTAGGGATCGCCGAGACCATTCCACAAGCGGGGGCGGGCAAGGCGCACCGGCATGGTCACCGGCACCGTCGAACCCGCCGCGACGGTGACGTCGCGGACCGCGGTAGCGGCCGCGTCGCCGTCGCCGATCACGACACCCACCGTCACCGCCGCCTTCCGCGCGGAGTCGTTGGTGACCCTGACCGTCACGTCGAGCTCTGCCGCGACGGCACTGACCGAGCGCTGCCGCACGTAAACTCCCGGGCCGCCGTAGTCGAGAGCGTCGATGTGCACGGGATCGGTCGAGATCAGCTGAACATCGCGGTAAAGGCCGCCCTCGACCGAGAAATCACCGCCCAGCGGCGCGACGCCGGGGTCGCTGGCGTTGCTGACCTTCACGGCGAGCACCGCTGCGCGGCCGGGCGACACCAGATCGGTGACATCGAACCGGAACCCGCCGTAGCCACCCGCGTGGTGGCCGGCGTACTTGCCGTCCCACCACACGTCCGACACCAGGCAGGCACCGCCGAAGTCCAGGAAATGGCGGCGCCCGGCGGCGGGCGGCGGCACCGCAAGGCGATACCAGCCGATCCCGCGGTAGTAGGCATCGCCGTTGGCCCCGTCGATCGCGTTCCACGTGTGTGGCACGCGCACGTCGGCCCAGCCGGAGTCGTCAAAGCCCGGATCCTGCGCACCCGGCGCATCGGCTGGGTGAAACCGCCAGCCAGTGTCAAGCGGCGTGGTTTCGCGGGCCGGACGCGCCGGGTCTGCCGCGGCCGATGCCGCGGCAGCGTCGCCGAATACCGCGGCGCCCGCGCCCGCCAGAGCTGTCGCGCCAGCCGCCTCAAGCAGCGTCCGCCGCGATACGGGGTAGTCAGGACGATGCTCCACCACGCTCTCCCTTCGCCCTTCACCAGCCCGGCACCTTCGTGCCCGGCTGTCGCCAGGAGGCGCGCCACCAGCGCGCGCAATCGAAGCGCTTCGACACCTCAGCACCCAGGATGATAGACCGCTCACTATCCGACGTCTAGGCACCCACAATGGGGCGACGTGCTTGCGCAGCTGATAGCCGCACGTCTTTCGCGCGGAAGATCAGGGAATCGACCGCCAAGGGTCCCCGGGGATCTAGGGATCGAGGCGATGAGGCGGGGTCGGCGGCGCTGCTGCTCCTAACTTTCGTCGAAGCGGTTCCGGGAACCTTAGGAACTGTCCAGAAATAACATGCTCTTCCCTGATCTAGCGTGGTCCGGGCCCGGCGTGATGCCAGGAGGCCCTCGGGCCGGGCGGCCAGCAGCCCCGCCGGAACTACAGCAATGGTCCATTCACCGACACCTGACTACAGCAATGGTCCATGGGTGCGGCTCTTTTGAAGGGAGCTGCCGCTGGGCGGGTGGTGTCAGTGTTGTCCGTGTTGGTGCGTGTTAAAAGGGCTCCGTCCCGTTACGTTCCTGGTTGTTCAATGACC